>Ga0049084_10000494_pt1 | contig 15460 bp, 12 predicted proteins | sample GreLakmeON33MSRF_FD_66720 | JGI IMG/M metagenome (GOLD analysis project Ga0049084, IMG submission 66720) | Freshwater lentic microbial communities from great Laurentian Lakes, MI, USA - Great Lakes metaG ON33MSRF | ecosystem: Environmental > Aquatic > Freshwater > Lake | place: Great Lakes... | reverse complement strand
GGCTACGCTGCGCCGATGGATGCGAAGAGCGGCTTGCGTCGCATGACTTCCGGCTACGTGAAACGCGACGGCACCAACGGCACAACGAATCTCGGTGCGACCGGCCGCACGACGCTCCCCGCGTGGGCGGCCCGCGCGCAGAACCGCACCGCCACGTTGCCTGCGACCGCCTTCGGTCCAGCCGTGAACAACGCCTACGCCCTCGGCCACTTCATCGAGGACTTCGATTATCTGGGCGACTTGGGTAAGACGCACGGCACCGACTTTGACCTCAATGAGAACAATGTTCGCTTCTGCGTGACGCCGGAGTTTCCCGCCGGCACGTGGGCTTACTTTCTGACGATCGAGTCCAACGGCACGCCGAAATATCCCAATATGGTCGGCCGGGCCTTCTTCGGCCTCGCGACTGGTGGAAATGTGAATGCGATCAATGAACCCGTCACCGAGTTCGTCCGCGCCAGCCAAGCATCGCCGATTTCCGTGAGCGCGACCAACGCCGGCGGTGCCGTCTCGATCACGTGGTCCTCGGTCGAAGGCGCGACCTACAAAATTGAAACCTCTCCCGATGCCACGACGTGGTCTCCCCTCGCGCCCGCGTCGGCCGTCACCAGTAGCGGCGGCGACACGACGAGTTTTTCCACCGCGACCATTGCCAACCACTATCGCGTCACACTCACCGCGCTCGCCACCTACGACACGCGCGGGGCCGGCGGCCTCTCGGGAGTGGGTAACTCCGCGACGGCTTCCGCGTCCCTCGGTTCCTCCGGCACGGCGCGCCTCATCAACATCGCCACGCGCGTCGCCCTCGGCGGCGAGGCCGGCACGCCGATCCCCGGCTTCGTCCTCAGCGGCACGAGCTCGAAGCAGATGCTCGTCCGTGCCGTCGGCCCCACGCTCACCGCGTTTGGCGTGACCGGCGTGCTCGCTGATCCGCGGCTCAGTTTGTTGAGTGGCAACGCCACGGTCGCGAGTAATGACAACTGGCTCGCCGCCGATGCCGCGACGTTCACTGCGAGCGGCGCCTTCGCGCTCACCGCCGCGAGCAAGGATGCCGCGCTCGTCACCACGCTCGCGCCCGGCGCCTACACCGCGCCGGTCACCGCGACCGACGGCGGCAGCGGCGTTGCGCTCCTCGAAGTTTACGACGCCGCGACCTCCTCGTCGGTCAACGTAATCAACGCTTCAACCCGCGCCTTCGTCGGCACCGGCGACAGCGTGTTGATTCCCGGTTTTGTGGTGAGCGGCACGGGTTCGCTCAAGCTCCTCATCCGCGCCGTCGGTCCGACGCTGACGACCTTCGGCGTCACCGGCGTCCTCGCCGATCCCACGATCACGCTCTACCGCGGCACGACGGCGCTCGCGACGAACGACAACTGGTCCGGCGCGACGAACGCGGTGGAGATTTCCGCGACCGCGGCCGCCGTCGGTGCGTTCGCGTTGCCCGCCGGCAGCCGCGACGCCGCGCTCGTCACCACGCTCCCCGCCGGCAACTACACCGCGATCGTGAGCGGTGTGGGCAATACCACCGGCACTGCCCTCGTCGAACTCTACGTCGTGCCGTGAAAAACCGTCTTCGCCGGCTTGTGATCACGGCGGTACTCGCGGCTGGTTCGATCGCTGAAATCGACGGCCTTCCACTGATCGCAGAAGGTTGCTCTACGGATCTGTTCGCCTTCGAGGAGGTCCGCCTCCTGCGCACGCGTGATACGACGCGACTGTTTCTCCACGTCGTCACGTTCAGGGCTCCGGCCTAGCGCTGCTGACCATTCGACCCGCCATGAAAATTCCACTCCCTCCGATCCGCGGTGTCCTCGCCGTCCTCGCCGCGTCCTCCGCGCCCGCCGCCGACGATCCACGCCTCACCTCCTGGCTCTTCGGGCCTTCCGTCAACTACGCGCGCCTCTACGAATCCGACGCAGCAAGGACGTCTGGCACTGCCGTCACCACGTGGGCGCGCGGCCAGGGCACGCAGTCCACCCCGAGCTATGCCGGCGTGATGCAGATTTCTTCCTCGAGGGACTGGGTCTATCTGCGCTCCTCGGGCCTCGGCTACCATGTGATGGGCCCTTGGTATCTCAATACCGCGCACACCCAGAGTTTTCCGAATTTTCCCGCGAACCAAAACGTTCTCTACCGCGTGCCGCGCGTTCCCGTCGTGTCGACGAACAAGACGCTCACCGGCAACGGCGTGATCGGTTACGGCGTAGATGGCGTCGCGTTCTTCGACAACCGCGACACGTTTTCCTATTCGACTGCGAGCGGTCAGGATGCTGACCCGGTCAACCGCCTCCAAGGCACCGGCGTCTGGAACCGCGACGCCTACGTCAACGAAGGCGTGACCTTCGACCCTGCCTTCGCCCACCAGGCCGGTTCGAATTACCATTATCACGCCAATACTCCCGCCCTGCGCCATCAGCTCGGGGACCACGTGGACTACAACGCGACCACGCGCGGCTACACCGAGAGCGCCGGGGCTGTCACCCGCCATTCACCCATTCTCGGTTGGCTGGCCGACGGCCATCCCGTGTATGGGCCCTACGGGTACGCGAGTGCGCTCGACGGGATGAGCGCCGTGCGCCGCATGGTGTCCGGTTACGTCAGGCGGGACGGCGCCAACGCGACGACCGATCTCGCGGCCACCGGCCGCACCACGCTCCCCGTCTGGGCCACCCGCGCGCAAAACCGCGCCGCGACCCTCGCCGCCAATCTCCAAGGGCCCCCTGTCAACGCGAACTACACTCTCGGCCGCTACCTCGAAGACTATGACTATCTGGGCGAACTCGGCCGGACGCAGGGCAGCGACTTCGACCTCGATCTCCACAACGGCCGCTTCTGCGTGACGCCCGAGTTTCCCGCCGGCACCTACGCCTACTTCGTGACGATCGAGGCTGATGGCTCGCCCAAGTTTCCCTACGTGATCGGCCGGTGGTACTACGGCAGCCCCACCGGCGGTGCCGTCTTCGCCGTCGCCGAGACGGTGACAGAATACGTCCGCAGCGGTCCGACCACGCCGATCGTCATCGCGGCTACGGCGTCGGGCACCGGGGTCGCGCTCAACTGGAGTTCCGTCGAAGGTGCCACCTACCGGATCGAATCCTCCGCCGACGGAGCGACCTGGACGACGGTGGCCGCCGCGGTTACGAGCACGGGCCAGACGACGGGCTATGCCGCGACGGCCGCCGCGAATTTTTTCCGCGTCACCGTCGTGGCGATCGCGACCTTTGATCTGCGCGCTGTGATAGGCACGCCGGTGGGTACGATGGCCACGGTGCCGTTCGCCGGCACGGCCACCGTTCCGACGATCACGGTAGCGCCTGCGGCCAGCGCTGTGATCGCCGGTGGGGTGGCGAGTTTTTCGGCGACGGTGGGCGGCCCCGGCCCGTTTTCCTATCGCTGGCAGAAGGACGGTGCGGCCATCGCCGGCGCGACGCTCGCGGTGTTTTCCCTCGCGACAGTGCGAGCGGCCGATGCCGGTTTCTACTCGGTGGTCATCACCAACGCTGGCGGTTCTGTGACGAGTGCGGCGGCCGAACTCACCGTCGTCGTGGCCACGCAGGCGGTGGTCGGGGCCGGCTACGTCGCGGGCGGCACCGCCACGGTGGACCAGACGGTGAGCTTCACCGGCGCTCCCTCGCGCGTGAGCTGGCAACTGCTGCTCCCGGCCGGCTGGCGGTTCGCGGCGAGCACCGCGGTGGGCACCTCGGCTGCGCCGACGGCGGGCACTGCCGAACTCGCGGAGTGGGTCTGGGAGGCGCCACCCGCGAGCCCGTTGGCCTTTCGTTGTACGCTCACCGTGCCGGACGGTGCGACTGCGGCGGTCGGCCTGAGCGCGGTGTTGGCGGGACGGCGCAGCGATGGCTCGACGTTTCAGGTGCTGGTCACACCGGACCCGCTCGTCATGTCCGCCGCGCCGCGCCTCCACAGCGCTGACTCCGACCACGACGGACGGATCGGCCTGGTTGAGCTCACACGGGTGATCGAACTTTACAACACCCGCAGCGGCACGGTGCGCACTGGCCAGTATCACCCGCAGTCCGGTACGGAGGACGGGTTCGCAACGGGGCCGTAGGCGTGGCCATGCGTTGAGAGCGGAGGGTTATTCATCTGCCTCCGGGCAGAGTGACGTGGTCGGGGCCGGCCCGACGAAGTCGGCCCGACCGCGCGAACGTTTCACTCCGAGGGTGAAACGTTCGGGCTACTCCGGTGCGACCATCATGTAGCCGGCGGAGCGCACCGTGCGGATGAAGCGCGGCTCCTTCGCATCGTCGTGGAGTTTTTTGCGGAGCGACGAAATGTGCACGTCGATCGAGCGGTCGAACACGTCGTAGTTGCGGTCGCGCGCTTCATCGAGGAGCGCCTCGCGGGATTTGATACGGCCCTTCGCCTTCGCGAGACTCGCGAGCAGATCAAACTCAACCGGCGTGAGCACGAGCGGCTCGGCGCCGAGCACGGCGGAGCGGGCGTCGAGATTGAGCCGGAGATCGCCCACGACGACTTCCTTGGGCGGAGCCTCGGCGTTGGCGGTGACGGTGGCGTTGAGCGCACTGCGGCGGAGCACGGCGCGGAGGCGGGCGAGGAGTTCGCGGGTGGAAAACGTTTTCGGGAGGTAATCATCCGCGCCGACTTCGAGGCCCACGATGCGGTCGGTTTCGTCGCCGCGTGCCGTGAGCATGAGTACGGGCACGGTAGATTTTTGGCGGATGCGTTTCAGGACCTCGAAGCCGTCCATGCCGGGGAGCATCACATCGAGAATGAGCGCGTGCGGGGCGGCGGGTCCGGGAGCGGTGGCGCGTTCGACGCCCTCGGGGCCGGTGTGCACGGCGGCGACGTCGAATCCGAGTGGCTCAAGGTAAGTGGTGACGAGACGGCAAAGCTTTTTGTCGTCGTCAATCATCAACAGGCGCGTGCGGTCGGAGTCGGGAGCGGCGGAATTCATCGTCGCGGATTTTTGGGGAGTTGTCGCCGCGCGTGCAATCGCCGAGAGCTTAACGTGAGTTTAACAATTCTCACCCGTTCGGCTTACATTCGCTTAACTTCGGTGCCTTATCTTCTGCCTATGCGCTGCGTGTTCCTCCTGTTCCTCCTGTGCGCTCCCTTGGGCGCGGCGGAGCTGCGGATGGAAGTGCAGTTGCGCTGGCGGGGTGTGCCGGTCGCGGTGCCGTCGGCGGAATTGGCCGCGGCGACTGGCCAGACGGTGCGCTTGACGCGATTTGCGGCGATTGTGGCGGGGGTCGTGCTCACGCGCGCCGAGGGCGGCACGGTGCAACTCGACGGCCAATACGGTTTGCTCGATGCGGAGTCGGGTCGGCTCGCGCTGACGCTCCGCAACGTCCCTGACGGCGATTATCACGGGTTAGAATTTCAGCTCGGGTTGCTGCCGGTAGTGAACCACGGCGATCCGGGGCAGTGGCCGGCGCGGCATCCCTTGAACCCCATCGTCAACGGTCTGCACTGGGGCTGGGCGGGCGGCTACGTGTTTGCGGCGATCGAGGGACGCTGGCGCGCGGCGGCGAGCGGAGTGAGCACGGAACACGCGATCGACGAGCGGGGATTTTCGTATCACCTCGCAACGGATGCCCGCGTGATGCTCGTGGGTTTTGCGGCGTTGATCAAAGTCGCCGGGCCGACGACGGTGTCGCTCGCGCTGGATTTGGGCAAAGCGGTGGGCGGGCACGTGCTCGCGGCTGATGATGGCAGCGAGACGACGCACTCGGGCGAAGACGATGAGTTGGCGACCACGCTGACGAAGGCGCTGGAGCGGGCGTGGTTTTTTCTGGAGGCAAAACCGACGGTCGTAGCGGACGACGTGAGGAGGCAGGCTCCACGTAGCGAAGAAATCCCCGGCCTCGTGACCTCGTCCGCTACGTCGCCCCGGCCGTTTGTCGTGCCGGCGGGATTTCCGCAACCGGAGCTGCCGGCGGACAACCCGCTCACGCAGGAAGGCGTGGCCCTCGGTGAACGGCTCTTCCATGACCAGCGGCTTTCGGCGGGATACCTCCAGAGCTGCGCAAGCTGCCACTCGGCGACTCGGGCGTTTTCCGACGGTCAGGCCACGAGCGCGGGCGTCGACGGTATTCGCGGCACCCGGAATTCGATGCCGCTCTTCAATCTCGCGTGGAGTCCGGCCTACGCGTGGGACGGCGGCAAACCGCGCATCCGCGACCAGGTGCGCGCGGCGATGACGAATCCCATCGAAATGAAGGCCGACCTGACCGTCGTCGTGGCGGAGCTAAACCGCGACGCCGGACTGCGCGATAAATTCGCGGCCGCGTTTGGTTCCCCGGAAATCACGGCTGACCGGGTCGATCTCGCGATGGAGCAGTTCCTCCTGACGCTCGTTGCGGCCGATTCGAAGTTTGACCGCTCGTTGCGCGGCGCGGCCGAACTGACCGCGGAGGAGAAGGCGGGCTTCGCGCTCTTCGTGACGGAATACGATCCGGCTCGCGGGCGGCGCGGCGCGGATTGTTTTCATTGTCACGGCGGCGCGCTGTTCACGGATTTCGGGCTGCGCAGCAACGGACTCGATCTTGTCAGTGCCGATGGTGGCCGGGCACTCGTCACCGGTAAAAAAACCGACGCGGGCAAGTTTAAAACCCCGTCGCTGCGCAATGTGGCCGTGACTGCGCCCTACATGCACGACGGCCGCCTCGCGACGCTCGAGGACGTGATCGCGCACTACGACCACGGCGTGAAACGCGCGGCGACGCTCGACCCGAATCTCGCAAAGCACCCCGCGGTCGGCCTCGCTCTGACGGCAGGGGAGCAGCGCGCGTTGGTGGCGTTTCTGCGGACCCTCACCGATTCGACGGTGTCGGCCGCGCCCGCCGGAAAATCCCTCACGTCTCATCCATGAAAACGATCGCGGCTCTTTTTGTTTTGCTCGCCACGACCACCGTCGCGCTCGCGCATCCCGGCCACGAGTCGCTGACCACGGTGCCCGCGCCTGCGGTGGCCGCGGAAGTCTCGATCACTGTCGAGGGAGCGAAACGGGTCATTCGCGCCAACGGTATTCCCGATCATGCTACGGGGAGGTTCCCCGGGCGCGGGAACCCGAATGTGATCGCGGCGCAGCGTTATGTGTTGGTGGTGCCGGTGAGTCCGCAGCGCGCGGCGGCGACGACGCCGTTGGGCATGAGCCCGTTTGGTGTGGCGGTGAACGGGGTGATCTTCGATCCCGGTGCGAACGAGTGGTGGCACGAGGACCGCTCGACTGGTTGGCAATACGAGGCGCTCGGCGGCGGGCGTAATCTAGGTATCGATACGGAACACGCCCATGTGCAGCCGAACGGAGCGTATCACTATCATGGTATGCCGACCGCATTGTTGACGCGGCTCACCGGCGGGAAACCCCAGATGGTGCTCGTCGGCTGGGCGGCGGATGGTTTTCCCCTTTACGGTCCGTGGATTCCGACCGACGCCAACGATGTGACGTCCGCACTGAAACGTGCGCTGCCGAGCTATCGCTTGAAAGCGGGCGCTCGGCCCGATGGTCCCGGTGGCGCCCACGACGGAACGTTCGGCAAAGACTGGGCCTATGTCGCGGGCAGCGGCGATCTCGACGAATGCAACGGGCGCATGGGCAAAACGCCGGAGTTCCCTGCGGGTACTTACTACTACGTGCTGACCGATGATTATCCGTTCGTGCCGCGGCTCTGGCGGGGCACGCCGGACTCGAGTTTCAGCCGGCGAGGTCCGCCGCCGGGAGGCGGGCCGGACAGAGGGCAGGGCAAGCAACAGAAGCGCGCGCCGTAGAGTGTGCGACCGCGGCTCAGGGCGCTCATGGGGCGCAATGTGCGCCTCTCGGGTGCGGTGCGCGTGGTCGCCAGCGCGAGCGAGCTCGCAAGGACAGACTCTTTTTAAGTGACACGGGAATGCGATCAGTGGTGGCCGAACGCGTGAACGTTTTGTCTTGGGGTAGATGATACAGATACCAAAGCCCCGCGGATTCCGCTGCCGGTAAACGCGGGATAGCGATGCCTGCTCAGAACGCTTTGCCGTCGGCCTTGGTGCCGCACACGCAGACTTCAAGGCCGAGTTCGGCGGCGAGGGCGGCTTTGGCGTAGCAGGCGAGATCGGCGTCTTTGGCGCTGTGCGCGTAGGCGACTTGGATGTGGTTGGCTTTGTGGCGGGCCATCATTTGGTCGCGCGAGACGCCGTAGGTCACGGCGTGCATGATGGGCCATTGCAGGGTCGTCTCTTTCCAACGGCGTTCAGTCTCGGCGAGCGGGAGCGTGATCACCTTGGCGCGGCCGAGGTCCATCTTGAGTTTGCCGCCTTCGACGAAAATGCGGCTCCAGACGATTTCGCCGGGTTTGGCGATGCCGCGCACGGTGCCGCCGCCGAGGCGGAAATACATCGGAGGCTGCCGCAGCGAGTCGGTGCCTTGGTATCCGCCGATGTGGTGCGCAGGCGGGGCGCTGCCGGAGATGAGGAAGACCCAGACATACTCGTCGGTCGTGCCGCTGGCATCGGGGGCACCCCAACGCAGATCGTGCAACGTGTTTTCGACGGGCTGGCCGAGGGCGGTGTGGATGCGGTTGGTGAAGAGACCGTCGAGACCGGCGCACTCGTCGACTTCGTTGAAGTGGGTGAGCGGCTGGCCGGGCCGGATGACTTTCCCGGCGGCGTTTTTCACGGGCGGTCGATCGCTGTTGTTGAGGATGCCTTCGACCAGATCGCTGGCGGGGAGGAGATCCTTGAGGCCCTGCTGATACTGGATGCCGATGGACTCGCAGCCAAACTCGTCGGCGATGCGGAGGGCGGCGACGTAGGTTTTACACTGCCAGAGGACCTGCGTCTCGGTGAGCTCGGTGGCCTCGTTGGTGCCGAGGTGGAACTTCATGCCCTTCGCGCGAAGCCAGTCGAAGACGGCACGCGCCTCGGTTGCGGGCACCTGCGTGGCGGCGTAGTAGAGTGCGGATTGCGAGAGACGCTCCTTGTACACGCCGGTTTGAAAGAGGAGTTCGTCGGGGATGATGGCATTATACATACCCATGCAGCCCTCGTCGAAGATGCCCATGATGGATTTCCGACGGCGAAGATCGTCGGCGATTTTTTTTGCGATCGCGCGGGCCTTCGGCGGGACGGACGCTTTGGCGAGCGGTTTGACATGCGCGGTTTGGTGCGTGGCGACGCCGGTGGAGAGCCAGGCCTGCAAGCCGGTGAGAAAATAATCATCGGAGAAATCGTCGCTCCAAAGGGTGGAATATTTCACGCCGGCTTTGGTAAGGGAGCCGTTGAGATTCAACATGCCGACGAGACCGGGCCAAGTGCCGGACCAGTTGGCGACGGTGAGAATCGGGGCCTGATGGGAGATGAGGCCGGCGAGGAGATGGTGCGAGTATTGCCAGACGGCTTCGGCGACGATGAGCGGGGTCGTGGGATCGAGGCCGGCGAAGACCTCCATGCCCTCTTTTTGAGAACTGATGAAGCCGTGCTTTTGGGCGGCTTTGTAGGGGTGGGCGCGGACGAGTTTAAAGCCGAGCTTGGCGACGGCGGCGGTGAGGGTCTGCTCCATCGCGTATTGCGCGGGCCAGCAGACTTCGTTGGCGGATGGGCGGAGGTCGCCGTTGGCGACGAGTAAGATCGTTTTGAGTTTGGCCATGGTAAAAGGGCGGGGTGAGAGTGAAACGAAAGGCTGGCTAGAGAATAGTGCCCGACAAGTGCCGAGTCTGGATTTCAGGAAGATTCGGCGATTTTTTGCGGTGCTCGACGGCCTCGGCCTCGGGCTCGGCGCTGGTATCGAGATGCATCCAGGGCGGGCTCGAAGTGACTGTAGATGCGATCAAGGTCGTCACGGGCAGGCGGCGGATGGTCATTACAATTTATTTTCGAGATGAGCTTAACCGGCTGGGGGTAGGAGCCTGCTTGCAGGCGATTTTTACGTGCTGAATCGCCCGCCAGCAGGCTCCTACCAAAGGCCGTCATGAGGCTCATCTCAAAGACAAGGTGGAAACAGAAGTACTGTCGCGAGCAGCGCGCTGGGAGGACGACGCGAAGGAGAGGGCTTCATGGGGTGGCGCGTTGAGAGGGAAACGGCGCGGTCATCTCCATGTGAAAGGGAGGAGCGGGAGCGGGGGGCATGACCAAACTTGCAGAGGGCCGGCGGGATGTTTCTCCTCGCACGGTGAACCTGTCCACGCCCTCGTTTCCGACCATTCGGTCCGTTGAAGTTACGCCGCTCGATATTCCGCTCTTCGAGCCGTTTGGGATTTCCGGGGGCGCGCAGGCGGCGGCGAACAATGTACTGGTTACGCTCGAGTTGGCCGATGGCACGCTCGGCTATGGCGAGGCGGCGCCCTTGCCCGCCTATAACGGCGAGACGCAGGCGCAGGCGTTGGCCGTGCTCTGCGGGTCGCGGCGCTGGCTCGCGGGTTACGTGGTGAAAGACTGGCGCTGGCTCGCGGCGGAGTTTCGCGGCCGCGGCGGTGCGTGGTGCGGTTCGGCGCAGTGCGCGTTTGAGCTGGCGTTGCTCGACGCGCTCACGAAGCAGCGGGGCGAGCCGTTATGGAAATTCTTCGGCGCTGCGGGCACGACGCTGGAGACGGACATGACTGTCACGACCGGCACGGCGACGGAGGCGGCGGACAATGCGCGGGCCATTCGGAAGCGCGGTATTCGCATGATCAAGGTGAAGGTGGGCGGAAAACTCGGGCCGGCGCACGATCTCGAACGCTTGGGTGCGATTTACGAGGTGGCGCCGGATTCGCCGCTGATTCTCGACGGTAATGCGGGTGTCTCCCGAGCCGCGGCGAGCGAACTCGTGCGCGGGTTGAAGGCACGCGGCATGGTGCCGGCCTTGCTGGAACAGTGGTTGGCGAAAGACGATCTCGCGGGGGCCCGGTCACTCGCGGAGGAATCGGGTTGGTTGGTGGCGGCTGACGAAAGTGTGACCAGCGCGGACGATGCGCGCCGGGTGGTGGCGGCGCGCGCGGCGGGTGCGATTAATATCAAGCTGATGAAGGGCGGAGTCGCGGCGGCGCTCGATATCGTCGCGGTCGCGAAATCGGCGGGGCTCACGCTGATGATCGGCGGTAACGTCGAATCGATTCTGGCGATGACCGGGTCGGCGTGTTTCGCGGCGGGGCAGGGCGGGTTTGATTTTGCGGACCTCGATACGCCGCTGTTTCTCGCGGAGAATCCGTTTGACGGAGGCTTCACGATGGACGGCGGGAAAATTTCCGTGGCGCACCTCGCGGCAGGGCACGGGGTGACGCCGAAGCCAACCCAGACCCGTTAGCCAACGAGGCGCAAAAATCGTTGTGCGTGGCGGCGAGAATCTCCGGCGCGCCGATCGGCGGGTCGCCCGCGCGGTTGCCGTCGCAAGGTGATGCAGAAATATTGTTAAAGTATGAGTTATTGAATATTTCTTACATTTTTCATTTGACGGATAAAAGTCAGATACTCCTATCCGTCCCATGAGCACACCAGTCGTCTCCGATACCGTTTGGTTCACGACCAAGGGCCAGGTCGTCATCCCGCGCCGTTTGCGGAAAGAGTTTCAGATTGAGGACGGCACGCGCGCCGTGGTGACGGCTACGCCGGAAGGCATCCTCCTGAAACCGGTGACCAAGTGGTCGATTGATCGCGGCTTCGGTCTCTTGAAGCGCAAGCCCGGCGGCAAGTCGTTCGCCGAAGAATGGGCGGAGCATAAACGGGCGGAGCGTGAGCTGGAGGATAAATAAGATGGCGGCCTTCGTCCTCGATTCGCATGCGCTGCTGGCTTTCTTTCGCGGTGAGGAAGGAGCGGTCGCCGTCAAGGATCTGCTCCACAAAGCGGCCGGCCTCGACCGGCCGCTTCATATGACGGAGGTGAATTACGCCGAGGTGAAATGCACGCTGCTGAAAAAAGACGGCGCAGAAGCGTGGGTGCAGGCCGCCGACATCTTAGACAGCCTGCCGATTGAATTCCATCCGGTCATGAGGGGGCTCGCCGATACCGCCGCCGACTTCAAGGCCCGCTTCAAAATCAGTCTGGCCGACGCCTTTGCCGCCGCGTTGGCGAAGGAAAAGAAGGCGGAACTGGTCACGGGCGATCGGGAGTTCAAGGCGCTGGAGAAGGAAATCAAAATTGTATGGCTCAAATGAACCGCGCAGTGCGAAAGTCATTCGCAAACCACGAACTCGTTACTTTAGCCGTTTTCCTGTGCGGCAGCTACGCCAAGACCGTGGACTTGGAGGACGTCGCCATGGAGGTAAACAGGCTCGCTCCCGAGCGTTGCACTTGGCGGAAGTATGCTGACCAAATCAACGTCAAGAATGTTGATGCGTTCCTGTGGGACGCGAAGAAAGTTAAGAAGGGAAGCCTTGTTGTTAATCCGGAAAGAGATCACTGGACTCTGACTGAAACGGGTGGGGTATTTGCACGAGAGAAGATTGGCCAATTGGAGGGCGCGGATGTCGCTCGAAAGACGCTCAGCGCAAAGGATACCCGAGGGCGACGTACCCGAGGGCGACGAAGAACACGTTGCGATGTCACTCTCGAACCTTTTGCTCGAAATATAATGATTCTCCAAATCGCATGACTCCTTCAAAGACCGCTCTCATCACCGGCGCATCGCGCGGCATCGGCCGTGGGATCGCCATCGAACTCGCCCGCATGGGCGCGCGCATTGCGATCAATTATGCGGGCAACGCTGAGGCGGCCGCCGAGGCGCTCGCACTGGTGAAAGCCGCAGGCGGCGATGGCTTCATCGTGCAAGGCGACGTGGCGGTCGCAGCCGATCGCGAGCGATTGGTGGCCGAGACGGTCGCGCAGTTCGGTCGGATCGATGTGCTCGTGAACAACGCGGGAGTCGCTCCGAAGGTGCGCGCCGATTTGCTCGACGCGGGCGAGGAGAGCTTTGACCGGCTCTTCGCGATCAACCTCAAGGGGCCGTTTTTCCTCTCGCAGCTCGTCGCGAAACACATGCTGAAGCAGGCGACCGACGCCGAAGGCTTCCGTGGGCGCATCGTCAACATTACCTCGATTTCTGCCTATACGGCGTCGATTAACCGCGGCGATTACTGCATGGTGAAGGCGGGACTCGCGATGATGACGAAGCTCTTCGCCGACCGGCTGGCGAACGACGGGATCAACGTTTATGAAATTCGCCCCGGCGTGATCGCCACCGATATGACCGGCGGGGTGAAGGAAAAATACGACAAGCTCATCATCACTGACGAGCGCGGCATCACGCCGATTCGTCGTTGGGGAAAAGCGGAGGATGTCGGGCGAGCGGTGCGCGCCATCGCGGAGGATCGTTTTCCGTTTTCGACGGGTGCGTGCTTCGACGTGGACGGTGGGTTTCACCTGCAGCGGCTGTAAAGCGAGCTGTCGTGTGCGGGAGAGGCAGGGGATTTCGTGCCAATGCGTAGCGTCCCAACGGGCGCGGCGCGCTTTTTGGTGCGTATAGTTTTAACGCGGCCGAGCAGGGATGGCGGCCGGTAGCGAGTGCGCCGCGGGGCACACACGGCGAAAGGAGGGGTGCTTTTCTCGAGCGCCCTTGGGTCGTGATCCCGCCGGCGGTTAGGAAACCGCCGCTCCGTTCGACCTCCGCCCGCACTTCCCGGGTGAGCGGATTTTTTTGCGCACTTGAGAAACGTCTGCTGACCAGTACGGTTTTATTTCTATGAAAAAACTCGTTACCCTCCTCTCCTCGCTTTTTCTCGCGCTGGCGCTTTATGCCGGCTCGGGCAAAGTGGCCGATATCTCGCACGCTGATCTTCAGGCGGCGATTTCCAAGAAAGCCGTCACCGTCCTCGATGTGAACGGGAGTGACTCTTTCGCTGAAGGCCGCATCCCCGGGGCGATCGATTTTTCTGCCAACGGCAAGAAACTCGCTGCCCTGCTGCCGAAGGACAAAAACGCCCTCATCGTCGCGTATTGTGGCAATGAGTACTGCAACGCCTACCAGGCGGCGGCCAGCGCGGCGGTCGCACTCGGCTACACTAACGTGAAGCACTACGCGCCGGGGATCGATGGCTGGAAGAAGTCGGGCGCGAAAACGGAGAAGAGCTGAGCCCGTCGGAGAAAACGAAAGCGAAAAATTTTCGCAGACCAAGCCCGGGCCGTGTGCCCGGGCTTTTTTGCGGCTGCACCTCGAAGCCTACCGAGAACTGGGGAATGAGGCACTGGGGCATGAGGCACTGGGAGAATGGGGACGCGACGCCCCCGTCGCGTGGTCGGGCCTGCCGCGACGCGCGCGTCGCGGCTTCAATGGGGCGGGGGGTGATTTTTGCGCTCGCGACACGACGCCGGGCGGACACGTTCGCGCGGATGTTGCTCACCTGCCAATCCGGATTCGAAACGTTGCTCGGTCGCGAGCTGGCGGACGCCGGCGCGCCCGCCGTCGAGCAAGGACCCGGTTGGGTGCGAACTGACGTCGCGGTGGCGACCGAGGGGTTGGCCTTTCCGTGGCTCACCCTGCGCGATCCTGTCGAGGTGAAAGGCGAATCCGTCAACGCCCTCGCGACGCGCGTGGCAGAATTTTTTCTCGCCAGCTTGCGCGGTGAGCGGATCGAGGCGGCGTGGCCGAGCGTGTGGCTCGGGCCGCAGGAGACGGTCGGGCTGGGGCGCCGTCTCTCGGCGGTCGAGTCGGCGTTTGGTGAGCTGTTGAAGAAAAAACTTTCGCGCGTCGCGAAGCTCGCGATTGCGGACGTGCCTCGGGGCGTGAGTCCGGATGGCCATGTCGCCCGCGGGCTGTGGGTCTATTTCGTGGATTTTGGGCGTGCCTACGTGGCGCGCGAGGCGTTCGTGCACGGCCAGCGCCGGATGGCGGACGATGATCTCGCCCCGTCCCGTTCGTATTTAAAAATCGAGGAGGCCTACATTATCCTGGGTCGCGAGCCGGGGGAAGGGGAGTGCGTGTGCGATCTCGGTGCTGCGCCCGGTGGTTGGAGCTACAGTGCGGCGAAACGCGGCGCGCGGGTCGTCGCCATCGACAACGGTCCGCTCAAGGGCGGTGCGCTCGATCACCCGCGGATCGAGCATTTGTGCGCGGATGCGTTCAAGTTCATCCCGCGTGTCGGCGAGAACTTCGACTGGCTGTTCTGCGACCTCGTCGAGGAGCCCCACCATGTGTTGCAGCACATCGTCACGCCGTGGCTCGCTCAGGGCTGGTGCCGGCGTTTCGTGATCAACTTCAAGATCGGCCGCGTGGACGCCGTGGCGCTGTTGAGAGAGCTGAGGGCACCGGACTCGCCGTTTGCGAAACACGCCCCGGGCTTCCGCATCCGCCACCTTTATCACGACCGCGAGGAGTTTACCGTGGTGGGCGAAGTGACGGGGCGCTGAGGAGACTACGCCACCCGCACAAAATCTGCGTTTGCGACGTGGTGCCGAACGGTGGTGACGAGCCCCGCCACCCCTTCCGAGCCGACCGTCTTGATCGCTTGATAGAGGCCGGCGTCCAGCGAACGGATCTGCGCACATTCACCACGCTCGATGAAACCGCGCAGGTCGCCAGCCAACACGAGCGCG
>Ga0049084_10000492_pt1 | contig 15508 bp, 13 predicted proteins | sample GreLakmeON33MSRF_FD_66720 | JGI IMG/M metagenome (GOLD analysis project Ga0049084, IMG submission 66720) | Freshwater lentic microbial communities from great Laurentian Lakes, MI, USA - Great Lakes metaG ON33MSRF | ecosystem: Environmental > Aquatic > Freshwater > Lake | place: Great Lakes... | reverse complement strand
TGAGCCAAGAGCAGTAACTCATGTATTTTCTGATAGTTTATTTATTGTATTGCATATACATCTAGGTTTTTGGAGACAAGAATTCAATGATGGTCATTTATTAGTGAAGACACCATCTTTAGCTGTAACTATCGAAACTCTTGGTAAAGAAAACGCAATAGGAATAAGGGGAATGGGAAAAGGAAAACCAAAAAAAATCATGCCAACCAGTTTACCCTTGAATAGTGAGGCACATTTTGAATGTATGTGTTGTACAAGAGTTATAGGTAGACAGACTCCAGCAAAAACATTTAAAAAATGTTGTGAAAAAAGCAGTGTTGATCATACTAATCCTGTTGGATATGCATATATTATTTATAATGATGATGCGTTATGTGCACAACTAGTTTATATATGTTATGATTGTAATGCTTACAAATCAGATACTGATTTAATTGAATTTTTTGATATGATATGTAATCGTTCTAGGCCTAATGGATACAGACGTTTTTATGAATTTGGAAAAGCAGAAGATGAAGAAAATCCCTTTATCAAATTAACTACAGAACAATATGATAAGAGAGAAAAGTTCTATATAAGTAATATACGTTATACATTAGGAGAGTGTGGGGTTAATTCTTTCGATGAGATGATTAATAAAGCTATAATGTTAAAAAAACTATATATAGACACCGAAAAGAGGAAAGATGAAATAATAAAAGAAGCAAAACAGCTAGCGCCGATAGTAGATGGAGTTGCAGCACTGATTACTCTATATAGTGGTATACGAGATACAAATCCAGCAGCACTAATTGATAGTTCAATTACAAACATTAAAACTTTATTTGGATCACTACTCTCTAATTTTATATTTGCTGGCAACTCTGAAGATGAGGCAATAAATATACTTAAAAGAACTATACAATTACGAGGAAGAGAAAGTGAGGATGAACCTATAACTCATACTCATATATCAGTAAAAATGTTAGAAAAATGTATTATAGCAGCGGCAGCGCATAGTGTAACAAATACATTCGCAAACATTCTAACATATAATTTTACCGCACAAGCCATGGCTTTGCACCTTGCACAAGTTTTAAATGGGTTAACAGCAGAACAAGTAACACCAGAAACAATAATAGAAGAAGAACCATTTATAAAGTTTTGCAAAGACACTATTAAAGAAGCCGCCTTAAAACATGCTACAATGCTTCTACCGGTTGGCACAGGTAGCGGTAAAAAAAAAAATAAAAAATCTAAAAAAAACAAAACATATAAACATATAAACATATAAACATATCAAAAGAAGATAAATCAATATTTTAATTTTATTTAAAATATAGTCAAATAAAATTAAAACTATTTATTAATGTTTTATTCATAGACTCTTGAAGCGTTTCCATTATATCTATAAATTTTAATAATGTTGTTTCAACATCCATTTCAGGTCTTTGCTCAAAAAACGAGAGAATTTTATTATTTGTAATTTGCAACATAACTCTATTTAATATAAAATCATAACTTTAAATAACTTTAATAAATTAAGTTCGTAGTTATTTTTTATATAGTTAATATATATACATATATTATATATATGACTGAAGTTAAAATAGGTTCTTTTAAGTATACATCATCAGATTCCCAAATACAATCAAACCCAGAAGTGGTAAACTCTACATCAAGTAGTGAAATACCAACTATTAAAACTCTTTCGCAAAATAATAATATAAGTATTGATATAAGTATTGATATTTACAATATTATTAATCAGCGCAGCGGTTTGACTTCCTCGGGTATAACAAAAAAAAATTCTAGGAAGTTTTGGGAAACCTGGAAATGTGATGCACATGAGAATTGGACGATAGTAGATTGCAACAATCTTTATACTAATATTGCCGAAGTATATAAGCAGATAATATTTTTTATAGGATTTAGAACAATGATATATGGTGACCATTTACATGATTTTGGTTCAAATAAAGTATACACATCAAGCGAAGAGATATCTAAAAAAAATAAATGGTCTCTAATTCTTTTTGAAGGTTGCTTAATAGATATTAGATGGTTTATAAAGAAAATTATAAAGAGCAAGAAGAAGGAGGAGGAGGAGGAGGGGGAGGAGGGGGAGGAGGAAGAAAACAAAACAGAAACAATAATAATCAATATTTTAAAATATTTGCTATTAAATCAGTTCGCATTTTGGTACGCTAAAACAATTAATCAATCAAATACAAACCAACTAACTCCAGAAAAAAAAAAATTTATTACACAAAAATATATTGAGGATAAAACAAAGATATGTGCTATAAATAAACTAGATGACTATATAAAAATATTCAAACATATTGATTTTTGTGGATTTTATTGTGGAAAAGTTATATTACATAGTAGCGTAAGAAGTAAAAGATATGAAGAACATAAAAACCCTCTTCCGCGAGAGGTAACGATGCTTCACGATGAACTAGGTAAATTTATTTGTAATTGGACTTTAAAATCTATTTTTTGTATATATCCAAAAAGTTTAAAAAATTTACTCGGATGTGATCAAGAGCAATTATCAAAAAATTTCATATCTCAAAATATATATATTTTTGAAAATATATATTCGAAGCCACGAGTTAGTGAGGCTATAGAAACAATAATACAATTACGAATTGATCAAGAAGGAGACACAAGAAATCACTTAGCAATTTTTAATTCAATAACAGATTATACTAGGCAATATCTTACTTGTGAAAATAATTATATTAGTACTGATGAAGATAAAGATATTTTTAGCAATGATAATAAAAACGCTCTTTATATAGCAAAAATGCTAGCTAATAATGCTAAAAAAAAACTTGGAATAATTTATGATTATGCTGGTTGGCATGATCCTGGATGCTCGACACTGCCAAGATTACGTAGCGATTTGGCAACTTTAAATGAATTACAAATATTAGTACCACGATTAAATAAAGCGCAGGTTTATAAATTTGCCGAGATAAAAATAATACAATACATCTATCTTGATATACAGGGTTGTTCATATAAAACATTTTTTAAACATACTTTTCCAACGCCCATACCTAATCTTAGTGTTTCCGAAACAAGTGTTGAGAGCATTAAGACCCGTGCTAAAAGTTTAATCCAAACTTATACTCACGCAAATGAGATTACAAGTTATCTAACTATTAAAACTTTTGGTGATTTAAATCAGTGTATAATATTTGGTCATTATTATGGAAATCAAGGATTCTATGAAAATAACGATACTAACAATTTACCAATCTTTATGACTGGGGATGTCATATGTGGTTATATGTCAGCACTTATTTCAAATCAAGTTATTACCGAAAAGCACAACAAAAGCAATACACTACGCAAAGATACACGAGAACTAGTTGATGGAGTAATTTATTATTTAAATTGTAATGAAAAAGATAAACATAAACAAATTTTGACACAGCTGAGCGCTGAAACAATTAGAGATGTAAATGAGTATCTTGATGATATTATAAAAGACGACCCCGGCTTTCAAAAACAACTCAGTGAAATTTTTGGTTTTATTTGTCCTGACGACCCTACAAAAGAAGAGGCTATAAAGACACTTGAAGAACTAGTTGCAGAAATTCCAGACCTAAATGAAGACTATCTAAGGGAGGAACATCAAATGGAAATTGAACGTCAACAATTAGACATAGGTGAACTACTAGAGTTAACAGGTTCCGACATAACTTTTGATCCAACTAGACCTCCTAAAAAAAGAAAAAAAAAAATAATACCTGCCGCATATGCCATTCATGAAGAGGAGTCAGCAGATGCAGAAGATGCAGAGATGGTCGAAGAAGAACAAGGTCAAGGTCAAGGTAAACAAACATATAAAAATAGAACCAAGAAAACAACTAGAACCAATAAAGTAACTAGAGCCAAGAAAACAACTAGAACCAATAAAGTAACTAGAGCCAAGAAAGTAACTAGAGCCAAGAAAGTAACTAGAGCCAAGAAAGTAACTAGAGCCAAGAAAGCAAATAAAATATAAAAAAATATCAAAAGAAGATAAATCAATATTTTAATTTTATTTAAAATATAGTCAAATAAAATTAAAACTATTAAAAGTTAACACTTGGGCGACATATTACTTTTTAATAAATCTTTTCTTAGCTTTATTAGTTTTCTTAGCTTTATTACTTTTCTTAGTTTTCTTAGTTTTCTTAGTTTTCTTAGTTTTCTTAGCTTTCTTAACTTTCTTAACTTTCTTAACTTTCTTAACTTTCTTAGTTTTTTTTACTTTCCTACTTTTCTTAGTTCTCAATGTTCGAACTCCCATTTTTGCTAATCTTGAGTTTTTAACTATACCACCAAGTAGTTCCTGTGGTTCCGGTTTTTGCTCTAAATGAATAAGAGAAGGTTCTATTTCAGGACCAGTAGTAGCTTGTAGAGCCACAGATTCTACATTATCTAATTGAGTATCACCTGTTTCACTCGTGCTTACTATTGCGTTTATAGTAATACGTATGCCATCTGGATAACCTAGTGCCGCATATTGCGAATCCCTAAAAATATCTTTAATATTATTTAACGAAGCATTAAAATCTTTGTGCGTTGGAGCAAGAATTAAACTTGAAGGGTTCATTTTAGCATTAGACTCTTCGCCTGTTAATTCTCTCTTCTTCTCTTTAAAACTTATAAGTAAATTATCTAATATTATTTCTGTATTGAAATACGGACTATTTAAAAAATAATTTAGTATATCAGAAGCCAAACGTGTTACTAAACCTCTATCTTCATATAATATTGTGCTTAGAGACTTAAAATTACTACACACAGACTCATATGAAAAATTTTGCGGCAAACCTCCATGACTTGGATGATTTAATGCGGGTGCTCCACTACGACCTAATTTATATTCATGTTCAAGTTGACCTTGATCATTAGTAATAGTTTTATAAGCTTCCCAAGTTTCTATATATATATTCAAATTATATGTAGTATTTGCTAGATAGTTGATTATTGCTTCGGTTGAATTTTTTGCCGAAGGAACTAATGGAAGCATATCACCTTCTGGATTTGATTGTTTATAGTATCCTGCCATATGAAACTTCAAAGTTTCATCAATATTGAATCTTGTTGCTAGACTAATTGCCTGTTTTTTTTGCCAAAGATAATTAAGATACTGCCAACATCCACTATCATGTGGAACATCCATTAAATAAGATTCTTGCATTATTTGTGGAAATAGACCCCACGCCTTTTGTCCAAGTCCAGGGACTGAAGCACAATCTCTCTGAAAGTCTTTTAATTCTCTTGTAGTATAAGCAGGTATGTAATCACCACCACAATCTATTAATGTTTTTACTCTTAATAATAGAAATCCTGCGTGACCAGGGTCTTTTGTAGTTAAATTTAATCTTGTAAATGTATCCGTTATAGCACCATATGTAATATCACCTCTTAAAGAGGGATGAATATTTGGTGATAATTTAAAATCAAAATCACTAATATTACTTTGAGCCACACTATTTAAAATATTTAATGTTTCTGGATTAGATGTATTTGCTTGAATAAAATGTTTTACTATTATAAAACATAATTCTTCTTTTGTATTTTGTCTAACTTCTCTAATTTCTCTAATACTTGCCAATCCGCTTAGCAATAATTGATTTGTTGGAGTTAATAACGCAAATGTTTTTCTTGTTATTACATTAAATTCCTCACTTGTTTTCAACGTGTCAATAGGTATAGCAAACATTGAATTTGCGTATGTAAAATATGTTTGGCCTTCTGTTTCTGGTAAAAAAGTTTCTGGGTTATAAACCGGATCACTAGATTTTATATTCCACTTCCAATTAATATCACCTCCATCATTTCGTGTATTAATTATTTTAATAAATGAATCTATCATATTAACAATTAATTGCGCAAAAAGTATTATTATATTGCCTCCAGCAGCAGTAATTACCATATAACTTTTATATTGGTCGGCAGCCCAGTTTTCTGGTGTTGAACCAGAACCACCACCATTTAAATAATTACAATATAGAGTAAAAAGTATTGTAACTTCAAGGCATCCTTCACAATAAGTTAAAAAATTAAGGCGAACTGCTCTTTTATATGATTTATCATCACTAGTAGTAAGTGCTATTATCTGTAGCTCCTCTTTAAACTTGGTTATTGGTAAATTAATACCATATGTCATAACTGCTATGTTATTAGCTTCTCCATAGTCATTATTGAAACTGGTTGCTGTTAAATCAAATAACTCTCCTGAAAAAAATTTGCCAACACTTATAGCATCAATATCCGTATTAATATCAGTTTTAGTATCATCCATTATATATATATAATTATATAATAAAATTGAATTTATAGTTTATTTGTTAACACACCATAATTTATATAATAAAAGTTATAATTATTAATATGTCATATTCAAGTGTTGTTAAATTTATTAACACTATTACTAATATTATAGGTAATAAAAAAATTATAATAACCGAAAATAATCTTAAAGTTGGTAGTTTAATATGTAGCCATAAACCATCAATAACTATTAATGACTACATTAAGCGAATTTTTAAAAGCGAATTAATTGATGAGGAAAATTATGACGCTATTATTTTACATACTATAAATTTAATTCATTATTTAAAAACAAAGGGAATATATTTGAATAATTATTCATGCCACAGAATAATTTCAACACTAATAATGTTGTCAAGCAAAATTATTGAAGAGTACCCACATTCTAATTGGTATTGGGCAATATTATGTGGTGTTAGTTTAGAAGATATAAATTTTATGGAGCGCTCAATTATGGAAATATTAGATTATAATTTACATATTGTTATTTCACAACAGCAGGCTATTAACATTTATAAAAGCATATATTGAATTTTATAGTTTTTATAGTTTTTATAGTTTTTATAGTTTTTATAGTTTTTATAGTTAAAATATAAAAAAAAAATTGAAGTAACTTTTTATATTTTATAATAAGTAAAGTAAAGTAATATAATATGTCTGTGCCTATGGGAATTCCTATTTGTCCAATTACTCAGGAGGTTATGAGAGAACCAGTCATAGACCGCGAAGGGAATACATATGAAAAATCAGCAATATTAGAATGGCTTAAATCTACTAATACGTCTCCTATTACAAGAAATGTTATTAGTGCTTTGGAACTTGTTCCTAATAGGGCACTTATACAATCTAGCACTACAAATAACATCTCTCAGGAAAATGTTTCTAATTGTTCAAAATGTAATAAAACAATGAAAGTATCAAATTATAAAGGAGCTAAAGCACCAGTGTGTTTTAATTGTAGAGACTGGGCATGCAAGCATTGCACATTTAGTAATATATCCACAAATAAAACTTGTTATATATGTGATAATCCTCGTTAAAGGTTCTTTTATATTAATTTATAATATGTTGTTTTTTTATTTTTCTATAAAGTAAAATTTTTTTGAAAAAAGGACATAAATAAATGTCCTATTTTACATTTCCAAAATACTTTATAGAATTTTCGTGAATTCTCGCATTTTAAAGATATTCTTACCATTAGCATCACAAATTTTATAATTACGCTTCAAAAAAGTCCTTACCATAAAAATAAATACATTAATAAAATAGTTTAGGCATTTTTTTCGTAAGTATTTTATACTTACAAATGACTTACGAAATCTTGCCAAAAAATGCCAAAATATTTTTTTGTGAAAAATGCGCCTTTAATACGAGCAACAAATTTAATTATTTGAAACATTTAGACACTCGAAAACATAAAATACTTACCAATACTTACCAAAATCTTGCCAAAAATGCCACACCATTATACGAGTGTTTGTGTGGTAAAAAATACAAACATAAGCAAAGTTTGTATGCGCATAAAAAAGTATGTTCACAAAATACAAAACTATGTGAAAATAATGTTGAAAATAGTAATATAGATTTTAAAGAATTAGTATGTAAAATGATGACTGAAAATAATGAAATAAAAAATATGTTGATTAAAGAAAATCAAGAATTGCGAACACAAATTAATGAATTGATTCCAAAAGTAGGAACACATAATACCAATAATAATATAACAAATAGCAATGTCACAAATAATAAATTTAATATTCAAATATTTTTAAATGAACAATGCAAAGATGCTATAAATATGAAAGATTTTATTGAATCTATAAAAATAAGCTTACAACAATTAGATTTAATCCAAAGCAAAGGATTGGCAGAAGGTTTAACTAATGCTATATTAGAAAATATTAGCAAGTTAAGTTTATATAAACGCCCTATTCATTGTACAGATATTAAGAGAGAAACATTATATATAAAGCACGATGATATATGGGAAAAGGACAAAACAAAAGAAAGTATTAAAAAGGCAATCAAAGAATTGTGTCATAAACCTTATTACACATTAAAAGAATGGTTAGATAACAATCCTAATTATATGGATGATGAAAATAAACAACATTATTTTATACAAACAACGCGTTCATTAGGAAAAAAATGCGATAGCATTGATGACAAAGTAATCAAAAATATATGCTTTAATACATATATTAAAGATGTATAATGTATAGTAAGTGTAACAAAAATGAGTATTTTCATTTAACCAAATAATGGCTAAATAAAAATAATACGACACCGATGAGGTTCGAACTCATGCGAGCAATGCTCAATGGATTAGCAATCCATCCCCTTAACCACTCGGGCACGGTGTCAAAAAAAAAGCGGTGATAGCAGGGTTCGAACCTGCGCGGGCTATGCCCAACAGATTTCAAGTCTGTCTCCTTAACCACTCGGACATATCACCAATAATATATTATTATACATATTAGTAATAATATATTTTTAAGTAGTTTTAAACATAAATACTTTAGTATTAATTTTAAATAATTTAGTAAAAATTTTAAATATTTTTGTATTAATTTTAAATATTTTTGTATTAATTTTAAATATATGTGTATATATAATTTAAACAATGCAAGTAAGTAAAAGAAGAATTCGAAGTATGGGAAATATAACAAATATGAAAAGTATGAAAAGTATGAAAAGTATGAAAAGTATGAAAAGTAAAAAAGGAACAAGAAGAACCAAAAGTATGGGATATAAAAGTATGAAAAGTATGAAAAGTATAAAAAGTATAAAAAGTAGAAAAAGTAGAAAAAGTAGAAAAAGTAGAAAAAGTAGTGTTTCTGATAATAGTATCGAAACTAGCATTAATGCTATAATCTCTAGAATTAATAGCACCAATTTGAGTACAAATGATAAAATAGAAATGATTAATAATGAATTATCAAAATTACCTACAATTAAATTTTATGGTTCATTATATATTCCAAATCTATCTTCATCATCTAATGAAGAAGACACAATAGAATTACAAAATGGTGGAATGCCCCCTCGCAAGACCGAGCTCGAACAAACAGGCCGCATGACTGACGACGATCGAAAAAGAAATAATGAACTAAAAAAAACTAAGATTGATAATAAGATGAAGAGGTTACAGAACCAAATAGAAACTCTCTCTAAAAAAAACCCCATCTCTATAATTGATAATAAAAAAAAAACCGAGGCAGAAAGTGAGCTTAGAAAACTACAAATGGAATTGGAAGAACTAGAAATAGAGAGTAGCAAAATAAATGCGAGGATAAAAGCAAATGAAATACTACAAAAAGAAACAGCAAAAACTGAAGCAATAGAAAAGGAGGAACAAGAATTGAAGAGTGAAGTAGAACGGCTACGTAAGATATGCGACGAAAATATAATTACACCTCTTACTACTATAATAGGTGAAGCAGAAAAGCTTAATAAAAATTTAGAAGCTACGATTAACATTGGCGATACAAAAGTAGAGGCTGTTTTAAAAATAATAATAGATACAGCAAATAATAAAATATCAAAACTTAGAGAAAAAACTGAGAAGGCTAGTAAAAAGGAAGAAGCAGATAAAGAAACTAACAGAGAAGCAGAGTTAAAAAGTAAAAGCATAAAATTTGACTCATATCACGAAAAAATGTATATACGTGGATACGAAAAAGCAACAAAAGTTAGAAGTGTTAACGAATATGTAAGGACATTTGAACTAGTTAATGATGAACGTAGTAATTTAACAAGAAAATTAAATGAGGGTTTAAATGGTATTCAGGTAGTAAGTCGTGTTTTGATGACAAACGAAGACGTAAACGATAAAGGTTGTTGTTGGTTTTTTTTTGGTAACAAGGTGGAAGCACGAGATGTTCAAAATCCATCAAAAACCTCTATGTCAATGTTTCATTTAACAGTGCATTTAGGAACAAGAATAGGTATGTCTGAAGATCCTCATATGGGCAAAACTCATATTGTCCATCGCGATCATGATATTACGAAACTAGAGGAGAGTGTAAATATGTATCCATTTAATTTTAGTCGTACCAAAACAAGACCGGAAACAGATAACAATATTGGACCAGATACTTGTATGCAAGTAATTCCCATTTTTCCTCCCGATGCTGTTAATAAAGAGATTAAAATAAAGATAGCAACAATACTAAATACATTTTTATATAATTTGCAAATAAAGAAACATAGTGTATCACTATGGGATATAACAAAACAAACATCTCAGATAGATGATAAGTTTAAAAATTATAAAATAAGTTTAGAAACAAAATCAAACAGAATTAAAAGAAGATTAAGAATAAAGGAACTAACAGATTTTATAGCAAAAGCAATAAAAATAATAGAAACAATGAGTAAGTTTTTTTCAATGTTATTAGAGAGTGATTATAAACATTGTATTGAACACATTAAAAGCATATTGAAAAGATGTAAAAATTTCTTAACTAAGTTAAATGTTTTATTAAAAAGACATAGAACAAAAATAAATAATATGAATGATGATGATGGAAATAATACTCATATAACAACATTTGAAGAAGCCATGAGCATGAATTCAACAAAGTTAACAGAGTTAACAGAAGATACAAAAATAGCACCTGATATTGAAGAGATATCAAAAAAAATAACAAAAGCTTTGTCTAATTTGGACAAAGTTGAGGGCGAAGTTGAGGGCGAAGTTGAGGGCGAAGTTGAGGGCGAAGTTGAGGGCGAAGTTGAGGGCGAAGTTGAGGGCGAAGTTGAGGGCGAGGCACAAGAATTGTATACTAGTTTTAAAGCGCAATTAGTCAAATTTAATAATGCTATAGAAAATATTAATATAGAAAATGATGTCATAAAAGCAATAACAGACAATGCAGAGACAATATTTAGAGAGAAGATAGGTGAATTTTTAGACAACAACAACTCACAATTTCCTAATATGAATATCGGAATACAAATGGGAATAGCTGCAATTGATGAAGCCAAACAAAAGTATTACTCAACGCTACCCCAAACCCAACCTACACCATCAGCACCAGCATCATCATCAGCACAAGCATCATCATCCGCAGCAGAAAAAAAAAAATCAAATGGTAAAGCAGTAGTAAGGTACTATGCCGGCGGTAAAGGAAAAAACAAAATCACAAGAAAAGGATTAAACAAAATCACAAGAAAAAGATTAAACAAAACAAACAAGAGAAAGTATAAATAAACAATAACAAATAATTTAAAATTATAATAAACAATAACTATAATAAACAATAACTATAGTTATGAGTTACGTATATTTTATAAAATCAACACATGGTTCAACATACATTGGGGCAACTGTCGACTTAGACAGGCGTATAAGACAACATAATAAATTGATTGTTGGTGGAGCACACGCTACATCTATGAAAGTTGCTAAGGGCGAAACGTGGAGTTATTATTGTTATGTAGAGAATTTTCCAAATTATAATGAAGCATTAAAATTTGAATGGAGATGGAAATATATATCACGACAAATTCAAAAAGAGTGTCCCTCTTTAAATCCAACAGAAAAGAGATTAGAAGCACTTAAACGTTTATTAGCATTACCTAAATCAACAGCAAAAGCAATTGAATATAAAGATTGGATAAAAAGTCCAAATGTTGTTTATGTTTCTTAAAATTTAATCAATTTTTTGTAGAGTATAAAAAAATTGATTAGTCTTATTTTTTATATATGTTATGTCCTCCGATCATAAAGCGCAATGAATACTATTACCATTTGCATTCCTCGCATCCGGCTCTTCAAGTTCATGGACTACAAGTTCGTGGAGCAGGCATTTGAAGCAGCCTACGGAAAAGACTGCGTTCGCTCCATCGGATTCTTTCCGATGATTATAAACGGAATGCAGTTTTACAAGCTCGAGGTGACATTGGTGTGTACAACAGAGCAGGCACTTGACATGCGTTCAAAGTTGAATGAGGGGCATCAGGTGTTCTTAGACGTACCATTTTATCAGTATGTTCAAGGAGCCAAGGTGGAGAAAAAGCATGTGTGGAAGTGTGTGAAGTTGAGCTTTGACAGGCCGCGGCGAAAAACGCGAAGCGTCTATGACGACTATAGTGAGTGGTCGCGAAAGCTTCAATTGCTCCAGCCTGTGCCGGCAAGTGTAACAAAACTCGAGCAACTTCTTCGTGAAACGGCAGAGTGCGCAAAAGCATGCAGAAGTGATGTAGATGACGCATTGTTAAGAGCAAAAGCATATGCCACAACACAGCATGACTGCTCACCGATGCGTGCTCAAGAGCTTGCTAGCTTCGAAGAACATTTAGAGCGAATTCGATGGCATAGCAACAGCATTGTCCATTGTCTTGGTTCCGCGCATGAACAGATTCATCATATGAAGAGTAGTCTAGGCAACATCACAAGCCTTACGCCTAAAAACTAGAAAAGTGATAAGGGGATGGGAGCATGTTGTGTTTTTTATTTTTTATAAAAAATTTGAATTCTTTTTTATTTTTATGTTTATTTTTTAAACATAAAGCATATTTTTTGTATACTTTAAAAAAATTGATAAGTATTTTTTTCTACAAATCTAATGTCTAGCAAAAATGGCACCAACTATTTACAATATCAATAAGGCGCAGCTCAAAGCAAAGATTGCCGCGTTTGATTACGATCATACTCTTGTATGCCCAAAAGACGGCAAAACCATGCCTTCAAATGTTGAAGATTGGCAATGGTTGTATCCAAACATTCCAGATGAACTTAAGCGCTACAATGAAGAGGGTTTCAGTGTTGTGGTTTTTACAAATCAGTCCAAACCATGGAAAGTTATTCAAATTCAGTATGTCATGCAGACTTTGCAAATCCCTGTTTTCATTGTGGTAGCAAGTGACAAGTGCGATTATAAACCAAATCCAATTTTGTATGATCTGCTTGTTGGAAGCGCAAAAGTTGATAAAGAGCAATCTTTCTTCGTGGGAGATGCTCTTGGAGGCAAGGGAGATTGGGCAGATAGCGATAAAGTGTTTGCTCAAAACATTGGACTCAAGTGTCATAGTCCAGAGAAGATGTTTGCCCCTAAACAAGAGGAGGCAGTTTTGGAAATTCCAGCAGTAAATTTGTCTGATTCCAAACAGGTCGTTATTATGGTTGGATACCCTGGGTCAGGCAAAAGCACTATTGCTAAAAGTATTTGTGCCAATGAAAATTTTGTGCTAATTCAGGGAGACGTCCATAAAACTTCCCCCAAAATGATTAAAGCTGCGTTGCCGTGTGTTAAAGAGGGTAAGTCTGTTGTATTTGATGCCACAAACAGCTCTTCAAAAAAGAGGAGCGAATATATTGAATTTGCTAAAAAGCATAACATGAAAGTAGTATGCGTCCATATGACAACATCACTTGAGGTTTCATATAAACGCAACAAAGAAAGGGATCCAGAAAATCAAGTTCCAAAAATTGCCTATAGCGTGTATACAAAGCATTATAATAGTCCAAGTGTTGAAGAGGGATTTGAATTAATTGTCTTGTAAACCATAAATTATTATATGTGATGTGGGCGTGTAATATATAAAATTTTTTCTTTTTAACAATAATTAATAACTAGTATTAAACTATTAATTATTATTAAAAATGTTATACTTAATTAAGTCATACTTATTCTAATCATATTTTTTCTAATCATACTTTTTCAATAATCTCTCCTTTTAATAATTTTGGTTCTACATTATTTATTATAACATAATCTTTTTTACGCCTATTGTAAGAGCATACATATAGAGAACCTAGGCAACTCATAATAAATAATAATGTTAAATTATTAGCATATATTTTTTCTAAAAGAGTAATAATAGTGTTTAAAGTAGCACTATCAATTAAAACTTTATCTTCAAAACTTGTTACAAAAACATCAATAATATTTTCACTTGATTCATCAATAACTTCATCATATGAATTTTCAAAATTCTTATAAGTGCTTAAGTCATTCAAAATTAATGTCTCCATGTCCATTTTTAATATTATAAAATATTTTATAATTTTATGTTTATATAATTTTTGATTAAAATAAAAAAAATAAAAAAATATTTTTACTAAAATAGTATATAGTTATGACTAATATGTTAATCACAATACACACATATTTCTCCATTTTCATCACTATAACACAATTTTTTTAATCTATAATTTTTGGATTTAAGTGTAATATTTATAGTTTTTACACAACTTTGGCAAGGTTTAGCATTCATAAGTTTAGTGCCGCTGTTATTTGTGCGAAACACAATAAGACTTATATGATTAATTTTTTCAGATTTTTTAAGACGACTTACACAATCAACCTCGGCATGAACACAATCGTTATTTTCTTTACAAGCTTTATTATTCATATTATATTGGTTATGTCCAAACGCATAAAACACACTGATACTTTAACTTAGGCGAGAACGCTACACAACCAATTTTTGCTTTTCCATTGTCTTTGTTCTCAATAGAAGCACGCAAAGGAACATATGTATTCAAAATATTGCGCAAAGACATTATTTATATGTGTATAATATTTAAAACATATAAATAAACATATCAATTTTTTTTACTGAAAATTAAATCTAATATTTTGAAACATATTTGGCATATTTGGCATATTTTCTCCTATAATTGTGTGCTCATGTGTTATTCCATTAATATGTTCAGTAACTTTCTCAATTCTTTGTCCATTTACAAAAAATACAGACGACGAACGCACTACATTATTATTAAATCCAGGATTATTAAAATTTACTTGAAATCCTGGAATATTTGAAAAAGGATTGCCTTGATTCATATTCATATCTCTAAAAATATGATTAAATAGTTCACTTGGATCTACAAAACCTCCAGGAAACCCAGGTGGACCATTATTAAAATTATTGAATTTTTCTGGGTTCATCAATAATTCATAGGCTTCTGATATTTGTTTGAATTTTTCTTCAGCTTGTTTTTTCTCTTGGTCGCTTAGACTTTGTTCTTGCCTATCAGGATGATATTTTAATGCCATTTTCTTATATGCTTTTTTGACTTCTTCAGGTGAAGCATTGTCTTGTAATTCTAAAATATGTAAACAAGTATTTCTATCCATATATTAAATGTATTAGTAAAATAGTTATTAATATAATTTTATATATTATTATTTATATTATTATTGTAAAAATAAAAATAAAAATAAAAATAAAAATA
>Ga0049084_10000491_pt1 | contig 15515 bp, 12 predicted proteins | sample GreLakmeON33MSRF_FD_66720 | JGI IMG/M metagenome (GOLD analysis project Ga0049084, IMG submission 66720) | Freshwater lentic microbial communities from great Laurentian Lakes, MI, USA - Great Lakes metaG ON33MSRF | ecosystem: Environmental > Aquatic > Freshwater > Lake | place: Great Lakes... | reverse complement strand
CTTTAAGCAACGCATCGCCCACGGTATGTTGTCGGTTGGGTTCATTTCGGCGGTGTTCGGCACCATCATGCCAGGGCCAGGGGCCATTTATGTGGAGCAGAATTTGAAGTTTAAGGCGCCAGTTAAAATTGGTGACACGGTGACGGCGCGGGTTGAAGTGACGGGGCAAATCCCAGACAAGAAATTCGTGATCTTCAAGACGCAGTGCTTGGTGAACGACAAAGTTGTCATCGACGGCGATGCGACCTTGATGGTTCCCACGCGCGGCTAATCGGGTTTTTTTACGATGCGGTTGGTTCGATATTACGGCGAGGTGCCAGCGTCCCTGAAGGGCGGGGTTATTGCACTTGGCAATTTCGATGGGCTGCATTTGGGCCATCAAGCTGTGATCGGCGAAGCGGTGCGGCTGGCGCGCTCAAAGAACGCACCGGCTGCCGTGATGACCTTTGAGCCTCATCCGCGACTCTTTTTCAAGCTAGACCAAGAACCGTTTCGTCTCAGCCCCTTTCGCATCAAGGCCCGCCTGATTGAGGCCATGGGCGTGGACTACCTTTATGTCCAAACCTTCGACCGTGAATTCTCGCAGCACACGGCCGAGGGCTTCGTTGAGCAAATCTTGGTCAAGGGCTTAGGCATCAGTCATGTGGTCGTCGGGTTTGACTATGTGTTTGGGTGCGGGCGTGGCGGCAATGTGGCGCTGCTGCACGAAATGGCGCGCATGCATAATTTTGGCGTCACGGCGATTGCTGAGAAACGCAACGGGTCTGATGGCGCTGCGCCCGATACGCGCTACTCGTCATCTAACATTCGTGAGTTCTTGAAGGCCGGGCAGTGTCGCCAAGCGGCACAGCTCTTGGGGCGCTATTGGGAGATGGAGGGTCGTGTCGAGCATGGCGACCAACGCGGACGCTTCATGGGCTTCCCCACCGCCAACATGCCCCATCGCGATTACTTGCGCCCGCAGCGTGGGGTCTATGCGGTGCGAGTCGGTATTGATCGCGGGGTTGAGACCGTATGGCGCGACGGGATTGCGAATTTTGGATACCGCCCCACGTTCAACAAAAAGGATTTGCTGCTCGAGGTTCATCTGTTCGACGTCAACGAGGATCTCTACCAAAAGCACCTTCGTGTGGCCCTGATTGACTACATCCGACCCGAGATGAAGTTTGACGGCCTCGAGGCCATCAAGGCGCAGATCGCGCTCGACTGTGTCAAAGCCCGCGAATTGTTAAAGGGCCATGCCTTCGCTTTAGGCCCCGCGCCCTTCGTGCCCGTAAGCAAGGGCGTCTAAGCCTCCCAAATTGGCCTTTTTCCTTGATTTGAAGGCTTCCTGCCTGATACACCCCGAACCATGAAGGTGCGCCGCGCCATATGCGTTCAGGAGCGAATTACCCTCCCCATTCTGTAATGAGAATGGGGCTGCCGCTGTTCGCTTTCTTTGACTGACCTTCCCTCCGGGACCACCCGCATCATGACTGCTACGACACCTTCTGGACATCAGGGGCCTGATTACAAGGCCACGGTTTTTCTACCGGCCACCGACTTTTCCATGAAAGCGGGCTTGCCTCAGCTTGAGCCTCAATTGCTCGCGCGCTGGGCCAAGATGAACCTGTACGAAAGATTGCGCGAGAACGCCATAGGGCGGCCCAAATTTGTACTCCATGATGGCCCGCCCTATGCCAACGGCAACCTGCATATCGGGCACGCGCTGAATAAAATTCTGAAAGATGTGATTGTTCGTTCACGGCAAATGATGGGCTTCGATGCGCCTTATGTGCCCGGCTGGGATTGCCACGGCCTGCCCATCGAATGGAAGATCGAAGAAGAATATCGCGCGAAGGGCAAAAGTAAAGACGCCGTGCCGGTGGTCGAGTTCCGCCGCCAATGCCGCGAGTTCGCCGAAAAATGGATCGCAATCCAAAAGGAAGAATTCAAGCGGTTGGGCGTCACTGGTGATTGGGACAATCCCTACACCACCATGAACTACAAGTCCGAGGCCGCTATCGTGCGCGAGCTGGCGAAGTTTGTGCTGAACGGTAGCATCTATCGGGGCTCGAAGCCGGTGTTGTGGTCGGTGGTGGAAAAGACCGCGCTGGCCGATGCTGAAGTCGAATACGCCGATCATACATCGACCACCGTCTGGGTGCTCTTCCCCGTAGTGACGACAAAGGTTACGGAGCTTGTTGGGCAGTCTGTTGTGATCTGGACGACAACGCCGTGGACGTTGCCGGGCAATCGCGCCATCGCCTTTGGCACCAACATCGACTACGCGGTGATTGAAGTTACGACGATCAGTGAAAAAAGTGCTGCGCGGGTTGGCGAACGTTTTGCTGTGGCCGAGGCTTTGCTGCCTGAATTGCTCAAGGTCACAGGAATCACCGAGCACAAAGTCGTTGTCAAGGTGAAGGGCGCGGCGTTTGTCGGGACCGCGTGCCGTCATCCCTGGCACGGCAAAGGCTATGAGTTCGACGTGCCGCTGTTCGCAGGTGACTTTGTTACCACCGAACAAGGGACAGGCTTCGTACACATGGCCCCTGGTCACGGCGAAGACGACTACGAGCTTTGCCGCACCAACAACGTGCCGACGCCCGACACTGTCAATGGTGATGGTTTGTATGTGCCCGCAGTGCCGCTGTTTGCCGGTGAACATGTCTTCAAGGTCGCGCCGAAAGTCGTGGCGGCACTGCAAGATGTTGGCGCATTGCTGGCCCATGGCAAATTGACACACAGCTATCCGCATTCGTGGCGCTCCAAAGCACCGCTGATTTTTCGTAACACACCGCAGTGGTTCATTTCGATGGAGACGAACGATCTGCGAAAAAAGGCTCTCGCAGCCATTGATGCAACCCAATGGGTTCCTGCGATTGGGCGTAATCGTATCCATGCCATGGTCGAAAGCCGACCCGATTGGTGCATCTCGCGTCAGCGCCAATGGGGCGTGCCCATCGCCATTTTCATGAACAACAAAACCGGCGAGGTGTTGAAAGACCCCGCCGTATTCGAGCGCATTGCCAAGGCGTTTGAAGACGAGGGGGCTGATGCCTGGATCGCGTCACCACCCGAACGCTTTCTGGGTGACAAATACGTGGCGTCTGAGTGGACGCAAGTAAACGATATCGTAGAAGTGTGGTTCGACTCGGGGTCCACGCATTCGTTTGTTCTGGAACAGCGCCCCGAATTGAAGTGGCCCGCTGATCTGTATTTGGAAGGGTCGGACCAGCATCGCGGCTGGTTCCATACCTCATTGCTGGAATCGTGTGGCACGCGTGGTCGTGCGCCGTTTGATGCGGTGCTGACCCACGGCTTTCTGTTGGACGAAAAGGGCAACAAAATGTCCAAGTCCATGGGCAACATGGTGCCGCTCGATACCGTGGTGAACACCTCAGGGGCTGACATCCTGCGCCTGTGGGTCGTGGCCTCGGATTACACGCAAGATTTGTCCATCGGACCCAACATCATCAAGCAAATGAGCGACCTGTATCGTCGTTTGCGAAACACGTTGCGTTACTTGTTGGGCAATCTCAGCGGGTTCTCGGCGGCAGAGAAAGTCGCAGCCACGGATATGCCCGAGTTGGAACGCTACGTGCTGCATCGGCTGTGGCAGCTCGACAAGCAAATCCGCAGCGCCTGCAACACCTATGATTTTCACGGACTGTTCAACGAGATCCATAATTTTTGTGCGGTGGATTTGTCGGCGTTCTATTTCGACGTTCGCAAGGATGCGCTGTATTGTGACGCACCGGCTGATTTGCGCCGCCGTGCGGTTCGCACCGTGCTCGACACGGTCTATAATTGCTTAGTGACATGGATGGCACCGTTCATCTGCTTCACCGCAGAAGAGGCATGGCTGGCGCGTCACCCTGGCCAAGATTCATCGGTTCACCTGCAAACCTTCCCAGAGATCCCGGAAAGCTGGAAAGACGACGCTCTGGCCGCAAAATGGCAAGCCGTGCGCGATGTGCGCCGGGTGGTCACGGGGGCATTAGAAGTCGAACGCGCCGCCAAGCGCATCGGTGCCTCGTTACAAGCACATCCGCAGGTTTTCGCGCCCGCTGAAACCGTTGCTTTGCTGAAAGATGTGCCGATGGATGATGTTTGCATCACTTCTGGCATTGCGATTGTTGGGGGGGCCGTGCCCGACGGCGCTTACACTGTGCCCGATGTGGCCAACGTCGGCGTGAAGGTGGATTTGGCTGCGGGCGAGAAATGTCAGCGCTGCTGGAAAGTACTGCCCGATGTCGGCAAACACAAACACCCGGGCGTGTGTGAACGCTGTTCGGACGCTGTGGACTCCATGCCAGCGGCGGCAGCGTAAGATGAGGTTGGGCCTTTCCGTCGCAGCAATTGTGCTGGTCCTCGATCAGGTAACCAAGGCGTTGCTGCTGGGTGTCATGCGGCCTGAGGGCGTGATCGAAACACCATTTTACACCGACAAGATCATCGAGGTCTTGCCGTTCTTTAATTTCCGCATGGCCTGGAACACCGGCATTAGCTTTTCCATGTTCGATGGTGGCGGAACCACGACATATGTCTTATTGGTCATTCAATCAGCTATCACGATCGGGCTGATCTGGTGGCTGCGCACCTTGCAGGGCCGCCTGACCCAGGTCGCCACGGGGCTGATTATTGGCGGGGCCATCGGCAATAATATGATCGACCGCGTCCGGTGGGGCGCGGTGGCTGATTTTTTCGATTTCCACGTGGGCGGCTGGCATTTTGCCACATTTAACGTGGCAGATAGTTGTATATCCATTGGTGTCGTCTTGTGGTTGCTTGACGCGGTGCTGAACCGTCAGCACCATAGGGGCGAGAATAAGGAGTCGACCTGACATGGTTCAGCAAATGTTAAAAATATTGGGTGTTGTCGCGGTGGCGGCATTGGTGTCGGGCTGCGAAGATACCCGCCGTGCGCTGGGGATCGATAAGTCAGTCCCCGACGAATTTGCCGTGGTCTCGCGCGCACCACTCGTCATGCCACCGGACTTTAACATGCGCCCGCCCGCCCCGGGTGCTGAGCGCCCACAAGAGGGCACAGCGGCCGATCAAGCGCGCAGTGTTTTGGTGGGTCGCGAACGGTTTGCAGCGTATCGCGCCCGCGGCTTTTCATCGGGCGAAGTGAAATTGCTCGAACTGGCCGGATCAGGCAACGCGCTGCCCGAGATTCGCAAGAACCTCGAGCGTGAAACATCGGCCTTTGCGGGCGAAGAAAAATCCTTCACCGACCGATTGGTGTTTTGGGGCCAGCAGGGTGATGCGGGCACGTCACTTGACCCGGTCGCTGAAAAGAAGCGCCTTGAGGAGAACGCGGCACTTGGCAAAAAGCCGAACGAAGGTGCGACGCCAACGATCTCCAAGGGCGGCAAAGTTCTGGGGGTATTTTAACGCTCCGTTCCAGATTCGCTATCCGAGTTGAATGATCTGCTGCAGCGCACCCGAGCCTGGGTTGCGCACGATGTACGATGAGCAGCGGCCCACCCCGGGCATGTCGATGTCCATCGGCGGGGCATACACTTCGCAGAGCAGGTTTTCGCAGGCCGTCTTGGCCTCGTTGAGATCCTTCACCACAAACGTTTGTGCGATATAGCCAATATTGGGTGCAACCGCCGCTGGTACGAGATCTACGCAGGGGTAGTTCAAGGGTTGGCTAATGGCGACTTTGCCAAACATGTGATTACCCTGAACAAATTTCACGGCTGTTTTGGCTTTTTCTGGCAATCGCAGAAAATGATTCTGCACCGGGCTGGACAACACTTCATCAATCAAAATACCTGACTTCAGCACGTCAGTGTAGAACGCCACGGCTTTGGTTATATTTCGCACGCAATGCGACGTCGTGACGACAGGCGTAAAGCCCATGGGTGTTCGCCCGTGTGCTTTGACATACGCGCGCATTTGCCCCACGCGCGTGTTGGGGTCGCTCGATGTCAATTCCACCAGGTTAATGGCAACGGTATCGGGCCCATCGAACACTACCTCGGTCGGCGCACCCGCTTTGTTCGAGAGATTATAGTGCGCCGGTGCAGACCAAAACTTATAGCCTTTCTCGGCGATTGTTTTTGAGTCGCCAACAATATCATCGGTGTAGAAGTTCAAGTTGATCAGCCCAAAGGCCCGTGCCACATCTGGGGGGCGAATGTGTTTGCGCTGAGTGGCATTGAACTCAAGCAGCAAAACCCGGCCGACGCCGAGGCCCGGAAGTTCACAAAAAACCGCGTTGGCCTTACTGCCCGGCGGCAGCTTCCAGAGCTTTTCGAATTGCTCGCCGTCCCATATGCGTGGGGCGCTGGCCGTCAGGCCAATGATGTCGCAATAGAACGCCAGCGATGCATCCATGTTCGCAACGCCGATCACAGCAACGCTTAATGGGCTGCCATTCGGTGCAATAATATCGCCCATGATCAGATTTACCTTTTTGAGCTTAGAGTTGTGCAGACTGAGGATGAAGAAAGGATGGCCAACATACAATCACCCATTCGCAGTTGACGGACCGCTTTCTGGCGTACTGGCTGACTGAGTGACCACCTGGGTATCATTATTACCCAGGGTTATACGGCGATAGACCAAGGCGAATAAGGTCGAGCCCAGCCACAAGGACACGGCCCCAAAGACTGTGCTGACGACATTGAGCGCTAACAGGGCTGAATCCTGGGGCTCTACTTCGGCATTCGACGCGTCAATAAAGTCTGGGATGAAGGGGGCCAAGCAAATGGCTGCCAGAATACCAACGGCGGCGAAGATGATCATTTGGATCCATGCCATGCTCCAGCCGTAAGGTTTGGAAATGCTCCACGCATAGTTCAAATTTGTGGGGTTGCCAGCCGCAGCCATGGCCAGAGTCATGGACCAGCGTGAGAGCATCACCAGCAAAATCACGACCCACCCGAAGACTATGACAACACCTGCGACCGCGCCGACATAGGTGTTGATTGCTGAGAGCCCGACGACAATCCCACCACCCACGAGCAGCGCGATGACCGACACAATGCCCGCCAATGCCGAGATCGAGAGCGTCCAACCAAAGAACCGAAACTCGCGGCCGGTGAGCGTGAAGATTGATCTGAGTTCGATGTCGGATTTGCCAATCAGAACCATGCGATACCACGCCACGCAGAAGGGCGCGAAGGCCAAGATCGAAGCCACCCCGATGGCGATGTTCGTGGCGTAGGATTCAAAGGATGGTCCTGCGGCTTCCGCAAAAGCCACAACAAGTGCGAGGTTAATCGCCAGCGGTATCAAGCCAAACTTCAGTGCCACAGCACGTTCCTGCCAGCACAACTCGAGAATGCTCTTGAATGTCGCGAAGATGGGCATGAACGCGGTTCCTGAATAGTCGTCTCAAGATGTTACAAAACCTTCATGCCTGAAGGGAATGCCTGAAATATGAAAGTCCTGGCCTCAGGTGCACTTTGCCTTCCTAAGACAATGCCCTATTTATAGCTTGGCTCATTACATCAGGCAGTTTCAAACATCATGATCTCACACTTGTTTCAGCGAGTCCTACTGATCGCAGCGGCGATGTTGCTGGCAGTCCCCGCGTCGGCCGAGCTATATGGCGCGCAAGGATCCATGCTTGCCAATGGCATGCAGATCGTCGCTGTGCCAAATCACCGTTCGCCGGTGGTCTCTCACATGGTGTGGTATCGCGCTGGCGCCGCCGATGAGCCGCCGGGGGCATCGGGGATTGCTCACTTTCTGGAGCACCTGATGTTCAAGGGAACACCGAAGTATCCAGACGGCATCATGGATGAGGTGGTGGCGCGTAACGGCGGCGACCAGAACGCATTTACGTCGCATGATTATACAGCTTACTACCAAAACATCGCGGTTGATCGTTTGGCTTTGGTGATGGAAATCGAAGCAGACCGCATGCGCAATCTGATTCTCGATCCCAAAGAAGTTGCGACCGAGCGCGAGGTGATCATCGAAGAGCGCCGGATGCGGGTGTCTAACCAACCTGCGGCAATTTTGGATGAGCGGCTGGATGCCGCATTATGGCTGACGAATCGCTATGGCATCCCGGTGTTGGGCTGGGAACAAGAAATGCGGGGCCTGAGCCGCGAAGATGCCTTCGCATTTTATCACCGCTTTTATGCGCCCGAGAATGCGATCTTGGTGGTGTCGGGTGATATCACGCTCGAGCAGCTGAAGCCTTTGGCAGAAAAATATTACGGTTCAATCCCGCGTGTGGGCGAGCCGAATGCGCGCCAGCGGTCTGCCGATCTAGATGCCACAGCCAATGTCAGCGTGACGTATTCGGATGTGCGGGTTCGTCAGCCGCAATGGTGGAGAAAGTGGATCGCGCCCAGCTACAACGCGGGCAACAAGGCCGACGTTTACCCCTTAACCATATTTGACTCGATTGTCGGGAGTGGGAGTACCTCAAAATTGTATCGTGCGCTGGTGATTGACCGCAAAGTCGCAGCAGGTGTGGGCGTATCATACGATTCTGCTGCAGTCAGCTATGGCACCTTCAGCATCAGTATGAGCCCCAGCCCCGGAGTGAGCATCGAGCAAGTCCAAGCCGCACTTGAGGAAGAACTTGCGAAAATCTTGAAAGACGGCATCTCCGATGCCGATGTCGCGCGTGCAAAAGAGCGCATTTTGGCGGGGTTGGTGTTTGCAAAAGACTCATCGTTAGGGGCCGCGCAAGGAGTGGGTGGCATGCTCGTTGTGGGTGTTCCGCTCGAGGAAATCGAAGATTTGCCAGAACGGTTGCGGGCTGTGACGGCTGATCAGGTTCGCAGTGCGGCACGGAAAGTCATCGTGCAATCTGCATCAGGCACGGCGATTTTGCTGCCGAAAGCGGGAGGTTAGGCCATGAAAACATTATTTGCGGCCACTGCCATTCTTGCGACAGTGCTGACGGCTTCATATGACGCGCAGGCTGTGACGGTTGAGGAAGTCACGAGCCCTGGCGGCATCAAGGCTTATCTTGCTCAAGATCACACCAACCCGATCATTGGGCTTTCTTTTTTACTCCAGGGCGGCGCGGCACTTGACCCGGATGCCAAGCTTGGACTTTCAGGTATGGCAACTGCGTTGTTGGATGAGGGGGCGGGCGATAAAGACAGCCTGGCCTTTCATTCCGAGTTGGAGGATCGCGCGATCTCGCTTGGATTTAGTGCCGACCGAGATGCCGTGCTGGGCTCGGTCTCGACGACCACGCAAGCCTCTTCGGTCGCGTTTGAGATGTTGAACTTAGCGATGACGCAGCCGCGTTTTGATTCGGAGCCAACCGAGCGCGTTCGCCGCCAAATTCAGGTCAGGCTAAAATCTGAATCTGAGAATCCCAATCGCATTGCATCGCGCACCCTGATGGCCGCGCTGTTTGCAGGTCACCCTTATGGCCGCCTCGAGTCTGGTACGCCTGAGACCGTTGCAGCGATTACGACCGATGACTTGAAGCAGTGGGTTAAAACCCGTCTGGCAAAGGACCGGCTGATTGTTGCTGCGGTCGGTGACATCACGCCCGCACAATTAGGCCAAGCCCTCGACAAGATCTTTGGCAACTTGCCAGCGACGACAAAACTTGTGGCCACTTTGCCCGCAGCCAGCGTGTCGCGCAAAGGCCAAGAGATCAACGTTGAGAAGGCGTTGCCCCAAAGTATCATTTCGATTGGCCAGCCAGGAATTAAGCGCAGCGATCCAGATTGGTATGTCGCCCAAGTCCTCGACTATTCATTTGGTGGCGGCTCTTTTGCATCGCGCTTGATGGATGAAGTGCGCGAAAAACGTGGGCTCGCTTATAGCGTGTCCTCATCGATGCAGGCTTTTGATGCGGCGGGGCTTGTGATGGTGGGAGTCGGGACGCGCAACGATCAGGCGCAGCAGAGCCTCGATGTCATCCGCGCTGAATTCAAGAAAATCCAGAAAGATGGCCTGACCGAGGCTGAACTGAACGATGCGAAGCAATACCTCACCGGCGCGTGGCCGCTGCGTTTCTCGTCGACGGGTCGTATCGCCGATACCTTGGTGGCTGTCCAGAAGGACAAGTTGGGTCTCGATTACCTAGATAAGCGCAATAATTACATCAACTCAGTGACCTTGTCCGATACAAAACGAGTCGCTGCAAAGCTTTACCAACCTGATGCCTTGACGGTTGTGGTTGTTGGACTGGGCGCTAAGGCTAACGATGCACCCGCCGCAACGGGCAAGCGCCCCGAGCGGGAGCGGAAATCCTAAGCTCGCCCCTGGTTCGTATGCCTTGAATGTGATCGCCCTGCGCGTCACACTATGTTTGGATAGGGGGGCAGGCTTATGACCATGGACATCGGAATATTTCTGCCCATCGCTAAGGGTGGTTTCATTATGTCGCGCAATGTGCCGCCGACATGGCCAACATGGGCGCTTAACCGCGACGTCACCTTGAAATGCGAGAAGATGGGGTTTGAGTTCGCACTCAGCATGGTGAAATTCCGTGGCTTTGGTGGCGAAACTGATTATTGGGACCACGCGCTGGATTCATTCACACTTATGGCTGCACTGGCACCCATCACAACCAAAATAAAACTGATCCCTTCGGTGACCCTGTTATCCATCCACCCTGCTGTTGCCGCGCGTATGGCGGCAACCATTGAGGCGATTTGCCCGGGGCGTTTCGGACTTAATATTGTATCGGGTTGGTATAAGGATGAATTCAATCAGATGGGTTTGTGGCCCGGCGACGAGCACTTTATCAAACGCTACGACTACGCCGACGAATACGTGAGTATTTTACGTGAGCTGTGGTCAACCGGGAGAAGCAATTTTAAGGGCCAGTACTTCACGATGAACGAGGCCGAGATTAAACCCATCCCTACAACCAATATCTCGCTCGTCTGTGCAGGCCAGTCTGAACGCGGTGTCAAGTTCACCGCCGAGAAGGGCGATCGTAATTTCATTATCGCCGGGGGCAATATTCACGATATCGAAGACGACATCAAAAAAATCCGCGCGATCACAAGCTCTTTGCAGACTCAGGCCGCGAAGATGGGCCGCAAGTGTGGGACCATTGGCTTGTTCAATATCATAGCGGCAGACACAGAAGATGCCGCCATGAAGCGGTTTGATCACATTGTCGCGGGTGCCGATGAAGGGGCTATTCGCACGCTGGTGGGGCAGGCCGAGCTGGACAAATCTGACGGTATGTCGGCCAGCCTGAAGAAGAAATCCATGTTTATGGGCCTGCCGACACTGGTGGGTTCGCATGTGACGATCGCCAAGTATCTTGATCGTATCTATGATGAGGCCAAGGTCGACGCCACAATGTTTGCTTTTCCCGACTTCGTGAATGATCTTGATAGTTTTGGGGTGAATATTTTACCCAAGCTCGAGTCACGATGGACGAAACACTAAGTCATGACCTCCGATTTACCATCCTTAACGCAGAGCGCGGAATGGCGCGCGCTTCAAAATCACGCCACGGCGATCTCTGGCCTTCATATGCGCGATATGTTTGCGCGCGACCCCAAGCGTTTTGCGCAGTTCTCGCTGCGCGAAGGCTCGCTGCTGCTGGACTACTCTAAAAATCTCATTACCGCTGAGACGATAAAACTGCTGGTAGATTTGGCACTTGTGCGCCAGGTACCTCAACGACGTGACGCGATGTTTTCAGGCGCCAGGATTAATACCACCGAGAATCGCGCGGCTTTGCATGTTGCGTTGCGCAACCGTGCCGAGGGTCGTGGTCTGGTCAGGCCCGTCATTATCGACGGCGTAGATGTCATGGGCGACGTGTTGCATACTCTCATGAGGTTGCGCGAGTTCTCGGAAAGTGTGCGCGATGGATCATGGACCGGCTCGACCAGTAAGCCCATTCGACATATCGTGAATATTGGAATTGGTGGTTCGCATTTAGGCCCCATGTTCGTCACCGACGCGCTGAAGGATTATCAACGCGACGATCTCTCGGTGGCGTTTGTCTCAACCCTTGATCGCACTCAAATCGATGATGTGCTCAAGTCGCGCGACCCCGCCACGACCATGTTTGTTATCACTTCCAAAACATTCACGACCGTCGAAGCCATGTCCAACGCGGCCATTGCGCGCGAGTGGATTTCGTCGTCGCTCGGCGAGCACGCCATTCCGCGTCATTTCGCGGCCGTCTCAACCAATCATCGCGCCACCACCGAGTTTGGCATTCCCGCCGCGAGTGTGTTCCCGATGTGGGATTGGGTCGGTGGGCGCTACTCGGTTTGCTCGGCCATTGGGCTGCCGATTATCCTGGCCTGTGGCTTCGATACCTTCGATTGTTTCCTCAGCGGCGCACACGCGATGGATTTGCATTTTGAGGCGGCACCACTGGAACAGAACATGCCGTTTCTCTTGGCGATGTTAGGGATTTGGTACGCAGAGTTTTTCCAAGCCCCTGCAATGGCCATTCTCCCCTATGATTATCGCCTCAAACTTTTGCCGTTCCACATTCAGCAAGTGGATATGGAAAGCAATGGCAAGTGTACCACACTGGCGGGCACGCCTGTTGAGACCCACACCGGACCGATTGTCTTTGGCGGCGGCGGCTCTGACAGTCAGCATTCGTTCTTCCAATTTCTGCACCAAAGCCCACGGTTGATTCCATGCGATTTTATTGCGGCAATAAAGACGCGTCGTGGAGCCGATCCCAGCCGTGACGTGCTACTGGCCAATTGCTTTGCGCAAACCGAAGCCTTGATGAAAGGCCGCATGATTTCAGAACTGCAGCACATACCCGAGGAGCTGCGTCGGCATCGCGCATTCTCGGGCAGTCGGCCCACCAACACGATCCTGCTCGATTCGCTCACGCCCATCGCCTTGGGCCAGCTTGTCGCACTTTACGAGCATAAGGTTTTTGTCCAAGGCGCGATTTGGGGCTTGAATTCCTTCGATCAGTGGGGCGTTGAGCTAGGCAAAGAGTTGGCCAAGAGCCTGGAACCTGCGGTGTCTGGTGCTGAATTATTGGCTGAACGTGATTCATCCACCGCCGGGCTTGTGGCTGCCTATCTTGAGGCGAAACGCCGAAGCGTGTAGACCACATAAAATGTCCATTCGTCTGCTTCCCCCTAATCTTGTCAACCAAATCGCTGCTGGCGAAGTGGTTGAACGTCCTGCGTCGGTGGTCAAAGAACTGATCGAGAATGCTGTTGATGCCGGTGCAACGCGCATTGATGTGACGCTGAATGAGGGCGGAAAATCGCTCATCGTTGTGGTCGATAATGGCTCGGGCATGACACCGCGCGATCTCGAAGTGGCGGTTGAGCGTCATGCCACATCCAAATTGCCGTCTGATGATTTTCTCGATATTGGGTTTCTCGGATTTCGAGGCGAAGCGCTGCCTGCGATCGGGTCCATTTCGCGACTGACCGTCACCAGCCGCACCGCTGATGCAGAGTCCGCCTGGTACATGATGGTCAGCGGTGGCCAGAAGCAAGGCCCAGTTCCGGCCCCCCATCGCCGTGGAACGCGCGTGGAAGTGCGCGACTTATTTTATGCCACGCCTGCACGACTGAAATTCCTGAAAGCACCCACGACGGAACTCAACAACGCCATCGACGTTGTTGAGCGCCTTGCCATGGCTCATCCCGAAATTGCGTTCACACTTACTGCTGACGGCAAATCGCGAGTGAACTTGCCCGCCGCCCACTGCCAGGGAAGTCTTTTCGATATTCACCTCGAGCGCCTGACGGCGATCTTGGGCAAAGAGTTTGGCGCCAATGCGGTGCCCGTGGCCGCCGAGCGTGAAGGTTTGAAACTTTACGGTTATATCGGGCTGCCAACGCTTAATCGCGGCAATGCCATGGCGCAGTACTTGTTTGTCAATGGTCGGCCCGTGCGCGATCGACTGCTGCAAGGTGCCGTGCGTGCCGCCTATCAAGATGTGCTGGCATCAAACCGCTATCCGTATGTTGCGCTGTTCCTTGAAGTGTCGCGAACCGAAGTGGACGTGAACGTTCACCCTGCAAAAGCGGAAGTGCGTTTCCGCGATGCCGGTCTGGTGCGCGGATTGCTGATTGGGGCGATCCGTCACACCTTGGCCGAGTCGGGCCACCGCGCATCATCAAGTGTGGGCACGGCTGCTTTGAGTGCTTTTCAATCTGGATCGTTGCCGCATGCCCGGCCATTTTTTACCCGACCCGCGCAAGCGTACGGCGCAGCACGCACGCTCGAAAGCGCCATGGCCGAGCATGGTCTGGGTGAGGCGCCATCGCTTTTTCTGCCCCAGCCTTCGGCCCCCAATACGACCAATGTATCACAGGGCACTGAAAATTACCCGTTGGGTGTAGCGCGCGCTCAGGTTCACGAGACATACATTGTTGCGCAAACCGCCGATGGCATCGTGATTGTTGATCAACACGCCGCGCATGAAAGACTGTTGTACGAGCGAATGAAGCAAGCGTTGGGGATGGATGGCATCAAGAGGCAGTTGCTGTTGATCCCGGAGGTCGTCGAACTGGATGACGCCGCTGCCGGGCGCGTGTTGGCGCGCGCCGGGGAGTTGGCGGAACTTGGTCTGGTGATTGAAGCATTCGGAACGGGCGCTGTGGCAGTGCGCGAAGTGCCTGCCTTGCTGGGCGAAGGCGATGTGGCGGGCTTGCTTCGCGATTTGTCGGATGAATTAGCCGAGTGGGACGAGGCCATGAGTTTGAAGGAACGCCTCGCAGATGTATGCGGAACAATGGCGTGTCATTCGGCTGTGCGCGCAGGCCGTCGCCTCAATCCAACAGAAATGAATGCTTTGCTGCGACAAATGGAAGTCACGCCCAATTCAGGGCAATGCAACCACGGCCGTCCGACATACGTTGAGTTAAAGCTGACCGATATCGAGCGGTTGTTTGGGCGTCGCTAAGGGGTTGCAACCGATACGATTATTTTTCCTATAATCCCGGCTGCGAGTCTTAATTTTCTCAGGTTTAATTACTGAAGTTATTGTTTTCATTGCTTAACCCATGCTCGGCGAATTGTGGCGTTACTGGACGACCTTCGCCCCGGAACGGGTGCGTAAGTTCGGATACCTCCAGCGTCTGATCGCGGTTGAGTTTCGGGCTAAGCGCTGCGCTGAAGCTTGGGAGCCCCATCTTCGCAACTGCCGTCATATGATCATCAAAGCCGCTGATCTATGCGAGCGGCAGGGGACCTGCGTTGTAATTGGGTCTGGCTTGTTGTTAGAAGTCCCGCTCTCGGCATTGGCCTCACGGTTCGATCACATTCATCTGGTCGATATTTTTCATATGCCGTAAGTCGTGGCCGAAGCCAAAAAGCACCTCAACGTTAAACTTCTCACCGGCAACGTCACGGGTGTCTTTCTTGCGATCAAGGAACGCAAGCCGCCCCGGGCCTCACCAACCCGCTCCACCGCTGCGTATTCCACATTTGAAAGATGCTGATCTCATCGTCTCGTGTAATTTCTGACGCAATTAGCCGGGCCGTTTATCGGGCATTTCGAAAAACGCGCGGATTTTCAGATTTGGATACCGACAAAATAGCATTCCAAATCATGGAGCAGCACGTCAAGGCCATTGTTCACGAAGCTACAGGCGTGGGGCTGATTATTACAGACATTT
>Ga0049084_10000490_pt1 | contig 15518 bp, 13 predicted proteins | sample GreLakmeON33MSRF_FD_66720 | JGI IMG/M metagenome (GOLD analysis project Ga0049084, IMG submission 66720) | Freshwater lentic microbial communities from great Laurentian Lakes, MI, USA - Great Lakes metaG ON33MSRF | ecosystem: Environmental > Aquatic > Freshwater > Lake | place: Great Lakes... | reverse complement strand
CAGTGCTATCCATCATCGAATCAGAAAAATGAAAGAAATGCGGTTCTTGCTTTTCTCACATCAAAATACTATTTCGAGGATGACTTGCCAAAATTAGAAAGTCAAATGGCATCACCATCACCGTCTGATAATTTAAAATCATTGCGTGTTGTTCTATTTACCAATCTTTTAGCCCGCTTTGATACGCTTCATGATTTCTGTGACTATAAGCGAACGAAACAACCGGAACTGAAGCGGTTCATCATAGACCTAATTTTTCAAGACGGGTACAAGGATTTGATGCGACAGTTTTTGCTTTCAATTCCGATGACATACCAAGCTCAAAATCAGATAATGAGTCTATATTTAACGTTATGTAACTATGGTTCGGGTTCTTTTGCAACGTTTGAACATGCTGTTATTGGGTTCGTGCGTCTTGTGCGCGTCCATGTTTTTAATTCTCAAATCTCTGAGATTGCAAACGTTGTTATTTCCAACAACCACAATTACACGGAGTTCTTTAACCATATGAGCAACAACTTGGGGCTCAACAATGGTAAGAAACTCGATATTGTTTATGAAACATCCCATTTGTCATTGACAACCTTTTGTGATAAAAGTAAGAATATAGAGGTTGTCAATTCGGTCGCAAGTCTATACGACAAGCTAGGAACAACAAACCATTGCGATACACAAAAGTATGTTTGCAACGATATTGATCTCCAACGCGCCTTAGGACAATCACTTCAAATTAAGAGTTTCTCTGGTCAAAACTCACCTGCATGTGGGAAGGACAATCTCATCAAATATAAATTATTTTACGAGAATGGAAGACTTACCACATTCGACGCGAATCGGCTGCAATCGTCGTTTGGTGTAAAGCTTTATGGTAATCTTGTTTGGAGCTTAGCACAAAAAAGAAATTTTCCATATCATCAAGCAAATGACATGAACACATTTGTTAGTGTCTTCGGTATATCCGGCGAATCCGGACAAGACGAAGGAAAACAGATTGAAACCAAATGCATGCAAATCTTCGACATCAAACGTAATGGAGATTGGGGGATAGTGGAAATAGCGCGCATTCTTCAAAGATCACAAACGGGACATGATGACCAATCAACCCTCATGACTCTTGACGGGCCTTGTTACGCTAAGAGCTTGCTCACAACCACAGACGACAATGGGTTTGGCCTCACAAGTATTCAAACACAACATAAAGATGATCAATATATTTTGAAAATACACAAAGGAGGTCTAAATGAGTACATGAGAAGAGAGATGAACTCAGAGCTCACAAAATGGCACACGCCCTACAAATCTTCTTACCCTTTCGCTCTTTCCGATACAGAAGCCAGTGATATTAGGTCATATGTATTGAGTATTCTTCTTGTGGTTGAAAAATATTCGAAATACTTACATGAACATGATAGGAATGATTCGAGTTACCCGACCATGAAGTTTTATTACGAAGTCATCAACAACTTGCTGTTGAAATTGATGATGTTTGTCAATTGGTTATTCGATTTCATAGCTCCTAGAAGTACAATCCATGCAGATTTTGTAACCCTTATGTCCAAAAAAACGGATGTGATCAACAACGACGATGTGTTACTCAAATTGAACTCCGAGCTCCATCAATTTATGGAACACCATGTGCTTGATGATAAAGCGATTCAAAAGTTCTTCTTTATTGTGTATGGAAAAACAATGGAGTCTCTATCAACCGACTTGACCCAATTCATGCGCATTTTGGCACCAGACAACCCTGGAGATTCCCTCATGAATAACCTTTTTAACATTTGCAATGAGAGAGATAATTCGCGAATAGAGAATTTACTAAATCGATTAGAAGACAGTTCATTGCCATTAGGCTCGTTTGTCTTTCAAGCTTTGAGCAATATATCCAAGTCGAAAAATTGGTATGATACAAATAAAAATGAGAAAATACCCATACAACCCGCAAGAAACAAATGCGACAAAACATTTCAATTTCCCAATGCCAATGAAAATTTTGCAAGCTATGTTGAAGCAAGAAATAACATAGAAAGTGAAAATATAACAAGTTTATCAACGATCATTAGGTATAATGCAAATCAAACCGACTTTCCGAAAAAGAGACAGAGAGGCACTGAGAGTGATTATCACACATTTCAAAAGATAAGAAGTATTATAAAAGAGAAATCAACAGATCTTCGTAATCTTTGCAGCAAAATTCCACCTGCAAAAGCAAGGAGACCTGCTCCCACTCCCGGTGCTGCTCCCGGTCCCGGTCCTGTACCCGCACCAGCCCCAACAGCCCCTACCGGACCTTCCCCTCCCGCCGACGCACCCGGCCCAAGTCGCCGCGACCGCCCATTAGATCGCTTTGAACCATACCCCGCCCCGCCACCCAAGCGCCCTCCTGGTAGCATCATTGAACCTGAAGGACTTGTCGTTCCTCAACGAGTCGTTCCTCAACATGTCGTTCCTCAACTTGTCGTGCCTACTAAAGCATCGTCAAATGAAAGGCAATCCAAGAAACCTAAACTTGAAGGTGGTCAGCGCATACACTTTGATGACACAAGCACATTGGCGATGGACATAGTGACACTTTTTAACAATTTGCCAAATGAGATGTCAAATTATGTACTTGTTACATTTATAAAAAAAGATGAATACAGTTTTGAGAAAATAAATGATAAAGTACAAACTGTATATAGTACGCTTTGGTCGTATGTCAATCAACTTTCAATAATTGAAAAACAAAGTGGTTTCATTGAGATCCCATGGCATCAAGTAGAGTTGGACAATGAGTTTCTTAAAAGTAACATAGTGGGTCGCGATAAAAAGGGAGAGTTTGTGTTCATTCATAAAGTGCAGTTTTGCATAAATATGTACTTATACCAAACAAGCATGCAACAAATCCTATCAAGCACACTGCAATCATTAACCTCGCCAACCCGTGTGTCCCAAAACCCAGTTATCTTTGAGAATCCCTCGCAATCCGTTGCTAACAGGCCTATGCCACCTAGACAATCCCGACGTCCTAACAAAGACATAATCGTAACACCACCAGCCAATTTAGATGTGATCCCACCAGAAACAGAACCTCAAATCATGGAAGCTCCGGCAGGTCGATCAGAAAGGCCAGCCAAGGCGAGCCGAAAACTAAATTATTCGCCATAAGTGACCGCAACAAGCTATTTTTTTTCTATTTGGAACCGACAAAGGATATTCCATTCTTGATAGTGTTGCACTCAATATTTTTGAGAACTTCTGTTTGTTCTTAAGCTTTTATATCTTTGGCAAAAGTAAATGGACGCACACTATAAACGGTTGATTTTTGCATCGATTTTACTCCTTACATTTGACTACATTTGGTTGAGCCTGAATATGGTTTCGTATAAAAATGCCACCATCAAAGTTCAGAAGACACCGTTCGAAGTCAAGCTTGTTCCTGCAATCTTGTCATACGCCCTTCTTATTGCGACACTCGCCATGATTCTCTCATACTACTCTGCACACAAGTCACAATACTCCAAAAATCATTTCACATTGGTGGCATTCTTACTAGGCATCATTATCTATGGCATCTACAATGCTACGAATGCAGCGCTATTTACAAACTATAGCACGTCTGTTGCCATCAAAGACACTCTATGGGGCGGATTCCTACTTGCAACAACCGTTACTCTATCAATTCGTATTGTGGCTTAACAAACTGAACAGCATATATCATAGATCTAACTTCTGACTGAAAAATTGACTCTACCATGCTTGTTCCTCAATGGATCAATTTACAGCGTTCAAGCGGTGTTAAGCGGATGTCTCGCTCGTTTGTTCAGCCTTTCAAAGTTTCTTCCTCAAAAGTAATGCAAGTCCCTCATGCATATGCGCATACAGTTAAGAGCATCAAAGACGCATGTATGTGCATGAGTCCCTTCAAGACCTCGGAAAGTATGCAAGGAGGGGATGGGCGCATTATGAGTGCCGTGAAGGAAAAGGACTATCTCGATGAGCTTGAAGTCAAACTCAAAGAGATTGACCCGGATACTCTTTTCGAGCGCCCCCCTGACAGGTTCTGGTACGATGTACGGATTAACAAGATTCCTATTAACCTCAAGCTTACCATGGGTGGCACAGACAATGTGTTCAACAAGAAGAGTATAATTTACACACTCACGGGTGATGATTCTGCAACAGGAAACATGAACTTCAATGATTGGTATAAAAAGCTCATGCAAGGAAAAATGAAAGAGGAACGTGATCGGAGCACTGAGTACCACTTTCTCGTTGTGAATAAAGAAACGTCTGAAGTACTTTTGAAGTCTATCCTTGACATACACACATTCAAGTCTAATCCTTGCAATGACCTACAGATCAACTGGAAAAATGAGTTCAAACACCTAGACTATGTCACCCCTGACGAACTATACGAACAAAAAGCCAAAAGCCTTGTAAAAATGGTTCAAACGTCCGTGAAACAATACATGCAGTCTATTCTAGATTTTGCGAGCGCCGACATTGACAAAGACCTCAACTTCAAATAAGACCACCTGTCTATGCCAGTGCTATCTCTACATTAGCAAGCTGCTTTTGTCCTATTTTGAACCGCCCACTATACGTATAATTTTGTTTCGTGTCTTCATTATTCAAGACATTTACGATATGTTGAAGATCGACTGCCCCACCCTCTCCCCTCTCGCCCCCGGCCTTTGGAATCATGCATAGCAATCCGCCGCCGAAATATTGAACCTCGCCAATAAACGCCACCTTTTCCTTTCGTGTGATTGTTCGAACATAAATACATGCCTTGCCCATATTTTCATTTATTGCCTTTTTATTGCGCAAGGCCCCCCATTCAAACCAGTTACCCTCGTGAAATTTCCGGATCCGACGCTTAATCAAAGAGTCTTTCCATTTCAAAAGTTGGGCATTTATGGCCTGATCTTCGGAAGGATATTGATTGACTAAAATGTACCTATCAAGTCTATTCTCATCATTCAAAACAACAACATTCCCATACGACACATTAAACGCCTCCTCTTTGCCGCTCACGAAACCAACATGAATGTTGAAAAGCTCACTCATATTTTTAACTCGATCCCTTTGGCTATTTTGCTCATTTTGCTCATTTGTTAAGAAGGTTATAATACCATTTGCAACACGGCAAATACGAGGAGAGTCATTGACAACGACTTGATTCGTCAAAAGACCCAATTCATAACGGAAAATAACAACATCTATGAAGGCTCCGTCAAATAGTTTTTCATTGTTGGGGAATGAAAAATGGGTAAATGAACCACTATTTGTCATCAATGTTATGAGCTTTGATGCACTTGTGAGCTTTATGAAGTCCGACGGAACAATGAATACGAGCTCCCCTCCATCTTCTAACATTTCCCAACACTTTCTTATAAATTGCAAATACAGATTACACCCGGACCTGGTCTTCACATACGGAGGATTGCCAATGATTGTCCTGTACTTTTCTTGCAACTCTTCGTTCCCGTCATTCCCGCCCAACTCAAGAAAATCACCATACAAGCACGTTTGTGCATCAGAAAATTGCACACATGGTACAAGCGATTGATCAAGCTCACAGCAATCTACCGGATAATTCGGATCACTTTCCAAAAACTTTTTTAAAAGATGCCCTTTCCCAAACGATGGTTCTAAAAGACGCTCATTTTTATACGAGACAAGGTCAAATACTTTTTGTTGTAAGCATTCGCTAACTGTAAAAAACTGTCCCTTGTTTTTCGCATTTTTGTTATTGTTCGAATTAGTATTACAAATGCTCATGTCCCATAAGAGGATTCTGCTATATTAACATCATTTTTTCCCTCTATATGTTTTTCAATGACCCTTCATAAATATGAAAAATATACCAACACCTATAAATATGACACCGATGATGTCCCACAAATTTACATCTTCTTGAAATAATATCATCCCACTCGTTATGATGAGCATAATTGAAAGGCCCGACCATATTGCATTCACAATACCCATGTCTTTGAAATCATAGATTTTAAGGAGCAATGAACAAACAACAACGTAGCAACAAATCGCCAAAACAAAGAACAACCATTTCTTTTCAAGCCAACATTTTTTCAAAGCTGCTTGACCACATGTTTCGGCAATGGCAATGAGAATTACAAGAATGACTACGGTTGGAGTTACTTCATCCATACTTATCGCGTAGAAATTATGCCTTCCCTCTTCTCTTGCTTCCACCTTGTGAGCCTACAGGCCGGCCAAAGAAAACCGCGAGCTTAGTCTTAACATCCGAAATATTGTCGAATGCCGGATCATTGTACGTTTTTGCATGTTTATATGGTTCTCGAATTGCTATGGAGCTCGATGGTACCACGCGTTCCTCCAAATCGACATCGTTGTTGATGACACCAATATTATCAGAAAATGCTACCTTATATTTTTCAAGATTATCCCTTACACCAACCCAGATGTTGATCACAACCGGAATGGGCAACTCACGAGCTCGCGAAGCATTTCGCTGCAATGATGTGTCTATGGATGCATAAACGACCAACATAAATACTTTATAGCCATTGTCCTCCAGCCTTTTTTTGAGATCCATCGTTGGCTTCCAGTTGTCAGCAGGTTTGTCAATTATAATATTTTTCTGCGCGGTAATCGCAGTCTCCAAGTCCTCTTTGCTGCACTTTGTACCAATATTGAGAATTTTCGAGTTCAAGCTAAACATCTCCGTCCAGTTGATATCACTTCTGTGCGGTTTGCTAAGGCGAAAAACATTCAGTAAATGCTCCGCATAATCATCAACATTTATGTACTCTGCACTTTCGAGAAACCATTTTGGTAAAACTTTTTTATATGTTGATGTTTTCCCAGCACCGGCCGGCCCCGAAACAATAACAGCAAATGGTGTTCCTCCACTCACCGACGGCATCATCGGAATCGGAATGTGTGCCCGAAGTGGTTCGCATTTCAAGCTTTCCAAAGAGTAATCGATGGTTTTTTTGGTTGGAGAACGTATGTCTTCAACAAGCGCAACCGCTTTTTTCCGGGTGCGCGTTGCTTTCGGTGCGCTAGTTTCATCCGAGCTTGTTGAGTCCGCAAAGGTGTCGGTCCGCGTGGCGTTGGTCGATGTTGATGCAGACTCACTTGGAGTTGCACTTGATCGGGTGCGGCGCGGTGGCATCCGTACTTACAAAACAAAAATAAAACATTTTTAAGGCGATGATGCTTCTTCCTTCTTAAAAATCAACCTATACTGGTCTTGGAGACGAGTTGTATGTCGCATTTCCAATGCAATGGCCTCCTTCTCGGCAATGGTAAGGGTGTTGAAGTCCAAAGTGTCAATGAACGCATGGCGTATCAAAGATAGTGTTAATGGCTTCGCAAACAGCTTTCCCAATATCCGATTTGCATATCGAATGTATGAGTTGGATTTATCAAACGGTTTTCCGTCCGCCTTGACAAATAAGTACTCCCTTGGACGCTTTTCGAGCGACGCATGCAACTCTTCGCACAACTCATCCGGAAGCAGTTTCTTGAAAATGCCATGAGTAGAACTTGTTTTGTATTCAGACAATACGAGGTTGCAACCCGTTTTGCTGATATGAATGTAGTTTTTCTCATGCTTACTTGGAACACTTGCGGTCTTGTAGATGCGCACCTCGTTAAAGTCCGCTCTCAACGGATAGATGTATGTGTACATTCCCAATAAAAGCCGTTCCTCGGAGCCTTTCTCAAGCCCATCACGTTTCTTTACAAGCTCTTTAAATGGCACGTAGCCTTTTGTCTGTTTTTCACTGGGCTCATTCTTCTTGTAGCGCTCTTCCACCAATTTATCGACCTTTGAAAATGCTTCAAACCATGCCTTGTATGCCTCCGGTAACTGCTCTCGAAGACCGGCGCAATGGCGAAACATAGAGAGCGCGATAGAAAGGTACGCTTTTTTAGAAGTTACTTGCTCATAATTCTTTTCAATCCACGCAATGGATTTTTTGAAGTCTTTGATGACCGTGAAGAAGTCGCATTTGAGCTGGTTTTGAAGATGTCTTATTCGGTCATTGTACATGGTTTTGGTGACGGGCGACAGTTCCAATCCTTGAATGATGGTTGTGAAGTCTGTTTCCGCAGAACACACTGGCCCGCCCTCGACCATTCTCTATCAGATATGGGACGATTATAATTTTCATTAATTTTCGCATGGATAGGTAGATATATGGAAACATCATTTGATGGAACTGGCTCCTTTGCAATGTTGTATCTATGGATGATATTCGGATACCTTGGAGTCCTCTTGAACTGTGATTTGCAGAAAATGATTAACCAACATGCGGCTTTACGTCATGCATTAGCTATCATTGCATTTTACTTCCTCTTTACAGCTCTTGACCCGAACAACAATGTCCATGTCGCATATGTTTTTCTAAAAACGATCATCGTGTATTGTCTCTTTGTGTTGGCTACAAAAACGCGATGGTATTTTAGTGGAATCGCTTTGATATTACTCTTTATCGATCAAGTGATCAAAAACCATATTTCCTATTTGGAAAAACAAGAGGCTCCCATTGAGACCCGAGAGCTACTCACAAAATCAAGAAAATACATTCTCTGGACACTTATTGCTGTGATTATAATAGGAAATATCGACTACATTATCAAGCAACAATCAGATCATTCAGTTGCATTTAGCTGGACAACTTTCATACTTGGGAAAAATAGTTGTGGAAAGTGAAGACTTAGTTAAGTTGAGTATTAGAGACATATGATCATAGTTGAATATGTATGATCCCCACCACCGCCACTTATAAAAAGAAATATATACCCGCAGCATTGCGACGTTTGGTGTGGCACACCTACATTGGCGAAGAACACGGAAAGGCTCTTTGCTGGTGTTGTAACCTATCTACCATCTCCCAAATGAGCTTTCATTGCGGTCATGTGGTGAGTGAAAAAAACGGAGGTCCAATGACCATTGAAAACCTACGTCCCATTTGCCAAAACTGCAACTCAAGTATGCGAACGCAAAATATGGAAACATTCAAAGCGATGCTGACAACAACAGCCGATGCCGATGCAAATGGTCCGATTCCGATGGAAATAGATTCTTAGTCATTTGTAATGAACCCTCCCATATCGCCGAGCATGTTAGCGATGCCCGGGCTTCCTCCGGTGCAGCCCGTTTATCAACAACCTCTCATTTTAAATCATTCGACACCACAATCAAACGCCGCCGCTCTCAAGTTTGAGAAAACCATGGGACAAAAGTTCAAAATAGCAGTCTATGTAGCCGGCCTTTTCATGATCTTGTCGTCCAATGCCGCCTTCCGTGTATTGAATCAAGCCTATATGCTCCTCACAAACAGTCAAGAAGGGATACTCGATGAATACCAGTGCGCAACATTGAAGTCTAGCATTGTAATGGGTTGCATCATGTTCATTCTCACATTCTTCTTCGTTCTGAAATAAATTGTTATCATTTTTCTTCCTATTTCAACAATTTGGCATAGGGGGTTTTGCGCAACACATTCGCGTGTGCTTTTAAAAAATCGCGAAATTTTGCATTCCAAATGGCCTCCCAATCTCCACGGGGCTCGTCGGACATCTTTAAGATATATTTGGAGGATGAGATGTATGGCTTTCGCATACCGATGCCACCATCACTCCACGATGCCATGGAATAGCAATTGAATATCATCACCCAGTCCCATGAGTCCAAAGAGAATTCGTACATCCACTTGTAGATATTGTCGGGATGAACATCATTTAGCATCATATAGTTTGCCACAACCATTAGACGACGTATGTGGTGAAGATAACCGAAGTCAAATGCATCTTTAATTGCCGAATCGACAATGGGGATACCGGTGGTCCCATTATACCATTCTTTTCCCAAGGCAACCCCATGCTTCATATCAAATACATTTTGACGGAAGTCACCATGCGGAACCATTTGGTAATAGAGTCTCGAGTACTCGCGCCACCCAAACACCTGTCGTGCGAAGGCCTCTTTGCTTTGCATAGGAACCTCACCGCCATGTCCATTTCCATCTCCGTCTTTTATAGCATGAAGCATGTCAAATGGCGTAAGGAGTCCATTGTTCAAGAAAACGGAGCACCCACTATGGTAAAGGTAAGGTGATTCGGAAACTATTGCATCTTCATAATTGCCAAACAATGAGAACCGTTCTTTTATGAACTTATTCAACCATTGTTTGGCATCTTTTGGGCACAATGGTATCTTTGATAGATGCAAGATCGCTTCTTCTTTGTGGATGGGCTTACTATTCATTTTGAAGAAGGGGTGTCTTGATACCGTTTCGAACAAGTCGGTAAGATCTTGAATAGTTACGTGGTTTGCTTTCAATGTTACATACGGAACCTCCGGGACCTTTGCATTTCGAGGGAACTTTTTTCGGTTCAACTCGTCTTGACTTTCCACACCTTTAAGAAAATTGATTTTGTCTTTAACGGTATCAAAGAACAATCTGTGTTGCAGCCGTTTATGTTTGTGCGATTCCATATAGGTTTCAATGTCCGCTTGAGTCATAATAAATGACGGCGAGTCGTAGTATTTAACATCAAACTTCCGTAAGCGATGCTTGAGTAAGTGGTCCATCGGATCATAAGCAAAAACATGCTTATAGGCCTTCAAGTAGTCATAAGTCTCTCCAATCTTGAAGGTTTTGTGATGGACATGTGCGAAAAGATCCGCCGACTGTATATTCTTCACAAAAGCGGCAATGGTAGCAAAGAGATAGCATATTCGGAGTTGATTCAACTTCAAGCGTTCGGGCAAATTTTGTTTGTTTCCTTTGCGGTCTCCAAAGAACGCAGAATCTTCAATGACGATAAGGTCGCATTTTGCTGCACCACCAACCAAAGACAAAAGAGCCCTCCAATGTTTTTCCTCAAAGAGCTGATTTGGAAAGCACAATAAACACGAAGTCATCCCGACAACAACCTCTTTTATTCTATCGGTTTTATATTTGTGTGGAAGACAACACTTGTCTTATATGAACCTTGTTCGCGTTTCAATACCAAAGTCTTTATAATAGTGTTTGCATAGCTCTTCCGTCACAAAATAAATCACCTAACCATATGACCAGCCCATCGACGGCGATGCGCCCAACCTCGGCGGCCGCGCCCAATAAACCCAATACATGATTAGCAGGAGTACATTACTCAGGCGATTAAAGGTACTACACGCGAGGAGCGAGGACGAGACGGGCTCGGTTTAGTAGTGTTAAGAATGTCCCTAAAATATTTAAGCATTTTAGCAAAATCAACATTTGCCGAGTACTCATCTTCGATGTATAGGGTTCGATGAGCAAGTTTTGCAAGTTTCTCGAACTCATGTGTGAATTGCATAGTTTGAGAGTTATTTCTTTTCAAGAGAAATTTGAAAGCTTTTAATTTGAGTTCAGGAACTTCTTCGAAAATATCTGGAACGTTTGTTTTCAATTCCCAAATTAAAGCGAGTGCGGGCTTGAAGTGGGGTCTTTTATCCTCGGTACGAGCCACATCCTCATAGTAAGGGGTAATTTTTTCAGCATCACCTTTATATATAAGCATCATCTCGTTATACTCGGCTGATGATGATTTTTCTATCTCAGTCATGTACGCTAATAACACCTTATGGGCATAAGGCTTGAATGATGTTTGTGTTAATGCCACTTGTATCAAAATTTTGCGATCATCACGTTCTGCAGGATTGAGCTTTCTAAGTTCGCGAATGATGTTAGCATTATATTTTTCAGCAAAGTAATTATCAACGATAAGGTACTTATAAGTGTGTTGACGATTTCTAACCGATATGATAGATTCTATTTTTTTGGTAATTGAATCTTTGAGTGCTTGATCCGTTTGGATATTTTTGACCTCAATCATGTATGGAATATCATACTTTGGCTCACCGTACGAGCGTTGTATATACGAGGGTTCAACAACACGCCATCCATCTAAACCAAGAATAAAAGCCTTAATGAGAAGTCTCTCAAAAGGATTTTTTCGGTCCAATGGTTTTCCCACCAAAATTCCTGGGAACGGGTCTTCAAGGATGGAACCAATAAGATGCATACTCTCTTTCATTCGGTTTGTGACCAATTTATTTGCACTATATAATTGTATTATATCCAAAAGTCGTTCGGGCTTTTTGGAGTCTTTGTCATCCAATATATTCTCAATTTGTGCTATTATTTCATCAAAAAGCCTCCATTGTGGATGTTCCTTTTTCACGGTTTCCCTAACACTTCTATTGAGAAGCATAAAATTCGACAATTCTTTGTTGGTCATTGATCGAGACAATACTGTCACAATATCAGTTGGGGCGTTCATAGTTTGTTCGGGGGGCTCCTTAATGTCTTTGACTTGTTGAACCGCATCTGCCACGACATCACTCCACTTAGCTAAAACTGTTCTGGCAGATTGCATTTCCTTCTGAAGTATGGACATTGTAGATGCAGAAAATCTAAATTTTGCCATGCTTATTTGATAGATTACTAACTAATTAATGTGCACAAAAAACCACACACCGCAATAGGACAACATACGGCGACGTGGCATCCGCGCCGCATGGTGGATTCGGCTGATTGGGCCATATCCTGATTTCGGCTGATTGGTGCTTGGACGAAGAACCAAGTTATTTATTTAAACATACTTGGATTTAGATAAATAACAAAAACAAAACAATGGATGTCGCACGTCCTAAAATCTATGAGCGCAATCCCGACACGGGTGTGATTCGTTGGCGCTACCTTGGAGAATCGATGTCCCAATACGGCTGGCCGCATTATGGCAACATTCTCGACCAGGAGCACAAGACAGTACAAAATCATGAAGATAAGGAGCAATGTGCTCCATTGCAATAGGCATGCACTCGCGTGAATTTTTATAATTATGCGTAAGAAAGATGTCATCGTACGCATCAATGATCAACGTGAAGGGCGTGCGCGAATGCGGGACCTCCATGGTTGGAAAGAAGGACCGGTTAAAATCCGTTAGAAGTCCTTCTTTGTTCAAAGCGTGCGCGAGCCACCATCTTTGTTGAAGAGGCACCTCGCCTGGCTTCACAGAATTTATAAAGACAAGTGGAATATTCATTTTTGTACCGGATATGCAACCATCCATGACTACATAGCCAATCCATATAGTTTTATATATTTTGGGCCCAAGTCACAAAATACACTTGCGTGCATATTGCTTTTTTATTTATTTTTAAAAATTTTATTAAAGACCCGTCATCAAAGCATCCTTGTAAGACTTTTTGTACGACTTGCGACCCTTGAAAAGGTGCCGCTTCCCGAACGAGAAAGCCATGGCAACGGAAGCGCAAATGACGAGGGGGAACGACATATTGTATGAGTTAAAAATAACCCCATAACAAGTATCAATCAAATTTTCGATAAAGCATCGATAGACTCAACAAAAATAACAACACATGCATTTTTCTATTGTATCTAGTATATAGAAATGGATGTGTTCTTGTCGCGGTTTGCCTTTATTTTCCTGATCTATGCCGTTATAACAAGCGGGTACATAAATGAAATATTATCGTGCCAAATGCAAAAACTTTTAACCGAGTCCAAATACTTCCGTCATGCGCTAGGTGTATTGCTAATTTTCGTCTTCATTATGCTTGAGGGTGGATGGAGTTTTAATGATGAAATTAATAAGAAAGCCGAAAATGATTGGAGCAGTGGCAATGTCATAGACACTCTGCAAATGGCGTTCGCAATCTACATTCTATTCGTCATATCGTCCAAGAGCAAGCTCATGCCAAACTTAGTGTTCTTTGGATTGGTTCTCGTAATCTACTTCATCAATACCCAGCGAAACTACTATAAGCAACGCGACATGATAACCGAAGCCCAAAATGATAAACTTATCGCCCTCAATAAATCGCTATTCGTCATATCCCTCATAGTGCTTGTTTATGGGTTCATTGACTACGTAGGATACCAGCAAAAAGAGTACGGTGTCTCATTCAAGTGGGGCACATTCCTTCTAGGAACGAGCAAGTGTGCAAAGGTCGCATAGAGAAGATAAAACATTATGGTAATAAAAATGACTTTCTATGTTAAGAAATCACACCACACGAGTGTCATTTAAAAATTACAACGTTTTCATTTTAAAATGGATGGCTTAGTAAAAATAGATTATTTTTTCACAAAGTCAAGTATTGGACTTTACCGACCACTTCTTAATGCTTTGGTTGGCAAGCTCACATGCGATGAACAAAAAAGATGCGTCATTCCATCAGGTCTTTCAAGGAAGCTTATAGACTCCAAAAAGCTATTAAATGCTTTTGATTACGTTGGAACAAAAGATGAACAATTGGCTGAAGGTGAAACAAAAAAGTGCCTTTGTGGTTGTGATATACGAATCATAAATTATGTGAGACATAATGAAACCCAGATTATTTATAAGATTGGAAACGTATGTATTCGAAACTGGTTTGAGGATGAACAGATAAAAGCTTCAAAGAAATGCTGGTATTGTGGAAGGGCTAATAAATCACAAGAAAACTGTAAAAATTGCAGTGTCAAATGCAAGATTTCTGAAATATTCAAAGCATGGCGAAAACAAAGTTCATACGAACGCTCAATTGGTAAAAAAAGAATAAATTTTGGAAAGCACACGGGTAGTACAATACAAACAATGTATAAAAACAATTTGCTGTATCTACATTGGTTTGTTGAAAAAACAGAAGCATCATTTAAGCCCCTTTTACGCCGTGATGTGACGAGCTATTTAGCTATAAAAAGTGGCGTTAGCTTACCCTGAATTTTTATATAGACGGCAATTAGACTGAGGATGAGCATACATCAAGAAACGATTGATAACCTCCTGAAAAAACCGACCATCATCGAAGACCTTCTTTGCGAACCCAAGTACAAGACCAACAAGCTTTCAATAAACGCCCTCCGCAATGAGCTCCGAAAGAAACGCGACATCTGGGAAATCATCACACGTCGCAGTCAAGACATTGAAGACGAAGTCATCGCATCCGGGAGCGCCAAAGACATCAAAGCGAGATTGGATTGGTATGAGAGCGATGAGGCCTATGTGGTGCTTGCTCCGTGGCTCGTCAAGGTCACAAAGCGCTTGCTTATGGATCAAAAAAAGAGTTCAAAGTAGATATTTATGCAGATGTTGGCAAAAACACAGTCTTGTCCTTCAATATTGGATCTGCTAAGCACTCTTGGTATGTGTCATGGCACGCAATGACGATAAGTCGTGTAAGAAATCCCTTTACCATCCAATTATTTTTGATCGAGGAGTATTGCTCCCCACATGTTGAATACCCATGTCCCGTGTCCGCAATGATGCCGACGACAGGTTTATTGTTTCCAGAATACCACCCTATTTCTGCCGAACAATCACATCGAATGGGAAATGCAACGCATCCAATGTCCGACTTTTGCATTGCAGCAACATCCATTTCAAATACCCCAAGCGGCAATTGATCATGAGCGACATCACATGGGTTGTTTTGGTGCGGTATAAACACATCATGGCCATTGTGCGAAATCATGGCGGATATGGCATCGTTATGCATA
>Ga0049084_10000487_pt1 | contig 15545 bp, 17 predicted proteins | sample GreLakmeON33MSRF_FD_66720 | JGI IMG/M metagenome (GOLD analysis project Ga0049084, IMG submission 66720) | Freshwater lentic microbial communities from great Laurentian Lakes, MI, USA - Great Lakes metaG ON33MSRF | ecosystem: Environmental > Aquatic > Freshwater > Lake | place: Great Lakes... | reverse complement strand
TTTTGCAACCACGAGCCGTATTCGATTTTCCATTTCAACGTGATTGGGTTTTCCATTTCGTCAGCAGCGGCGGGAAGTGCAAGAATAAAAGATAAGGTAATTGCAAACGCTCCGATCTGGATAAAGCCAACATATATTGCAGCTTCTGGTGTCCATTTAACGATTGCGAAGGGCAGGAAGCTGTTAATTGTAAACCACAGCGCTGAAAACCCCAGGATATAGCGCTCCGCTCTGCCGAGATTAATATTTACTTCCGCTGTTTTTTTGACCATCCCTGCAATTTATATCAGTACATCGCGACGGCAAAATATCCGCTAAAGATGGCCGCAACAAATGCACACAAGACATCGACATGTGGGCCGCGTGCTTGGATAGCGGTAAATAAAACCCGATCGCAAATGTAATTACATAGGTTAGTACCCAGGGTTTCAATGCGAGTAAGAATATTCTTCCGAGATCATGATATGTGTCGACATAAGCTTCGCGGATAGTCCTTCAGACAGGAATACTTTCACGCACGAGACACCCCCCTAACGCCAAGACATACAGTTTAATATATAGAAAAACATTACTGTTGCTATCTTTGACCCAGAGAAAATCATGCACCTTCAACGCCGTGAATTATTGACCACTGCCGCTGCCGCGGCCTTATCGCTCACGAGCAGCCGTTCGTTTGCGCGCGATTTGCCCACCACGTCGCCAAAATCACAAGGCTTTGATCCCGAGCGTTTGAAACGCATCGGTGTGGCGTTGCAACGGCGTGTCGATGCGGGCGAAGCACCGGGGTTTCTGGCGGCCATCATGCGCAACGGCAAACTCGTGCATTTTGATTCGGTTGGTTATCGCAACATCGCATCAAAAATACCCATGTCGCGCGACACCATCTTTCGCATTATGTCCATGACAAAACCCATCACCAGCGTGGCTGCGATGATGTTGGTTGAGGAAAACAAAATTCGCCTTACCGACCCAGTTTCCAAGTTCATTCCGGCGTTTGCCCAAAGTCAGATCTATGTTAGTGGTGAAGGCGCCGACATGGTGACCGCGCCTACTAAACGAAAAATGCAAATCCGTAATTTGATGATGCATACCTCGGGTCTGTCATACGGCACCCCGCGCGGCTCGGCGGTCGAGAAATTGCAGGCCGAACGTAAGCTCAGCGTTCAGAATTTCAGCTCGCTGCCCGAATTCTGCGATGCCGTTGCAAAACTACCATTGTTGTTCGAGCCCGGCTCGAAGTGGAACTACAGCATCGCAACGGACATCCTCGGTCGTGTGATTGAGGTGGCCTCGGGCCAACCGCTGGCAGAGTTTTTTCAAGAACGCATCTTCGTACCGCTGGGTATGACCGAAACAGCGTTTTTTATTACGCCATCTCAAGCCAAGCGCGTGGCGACATCCTATCGTGCGACCGAGAAAGGATTAGAGAATTTCGGCCCCGAAGCTGTCAGTCGCTTTCTTGCGCCACCCACTGCGCCTTCAGGTGGCGGGGGTCTGACGTCAACGGCCGACGATTATCTTAGTTTTGCTAGCATGCTGCTGAACGAAGGCCAGTGGAACGGTGCACGTCTATTGGGCCCGGAAAGCGTGCGTATGATGCGCGCCAATCATTTGCCAAAATCGATCATGGATACGCGCGATTCAGGATTCGGCCTTGGTTTCGGTGTCGATTTGATCCCCGCGAGCCGCGACTACTACGGTGGTGCAGGCAGCTACCATTGGTCGGGGGCTCAACGCACGCACTTCTGGGTCGACCCCACGAATAAGATCGTGGGCCTGTCGATGACCCAGGTTGATGACTTCGATAATTATTTTGAAGAAGACATGCGCGCACTCACCTATCAGGCGTTCATGGGGTAGGGCGCATGACCGACGCAGCCATCCCGGGCCTCACGCGCCATTTTTGCACGATCGGTCAGCGCCAGGTGCATTACCGGCGTATGGGTGGCGGCCCGCTAATCATTGCGATTCATCGTTTGCCGCGATCATCCAAAAGCATGATCCCCTTTATGCAGATGGCGTCGGAAAAATTCACGGTCATCGCGCCTGATCTGGCGGGTTACGGAAACTCCTGGTCTCTGGCGTCGCGCGACAAAGATATTCCGCTGTTTAATGACTACGTTGAGGATATCAATAATCTCCTCACAGAGCTTGGGATCAAGCGCTCTGCCGTTTATGGCGAAGGCGAGGGGGCGGCGGTGGCGTTGCAGCTCGCCATGTGCGATCCGCAGCGCTTTGCATGTGCCGCACTCAATGGACTGCCGCTGCTGTCTGGTGTCCAGGCAACTCAAGCGCAGCATGTCATTCCCATTTTCGAACCTAAGTGGGACGGCAGCCATTTGGCGTGGCTGTGGGCTTTCTTGCGTGAGGAAAATTGCTTCTCGCCGTGGTGGGTCAAATCGCTGGCCACGCGCATCGACGACGATATGCCCTCACCAGACGAACTACAAAGCCGGTTAAGCCAATTTTTAGCAGGCGGCCAGCATGGGCGCGGATATCACCGTGGCATAATCTCGGCGTTGGGTTTCAACCCCACGGCGCACATCGCGCAAGTCCAGGTGCCGGTGCTATTCACGGGCGCGCCTGCTGATCACATCTTTGTGTCATTGGCGCGCATATCCTCACCCCCCCCATCGTCCAGCTTTGACCTGGCGTCAAGTTTAAGTATGGCTCGCGCTGGTGCTGTCACTTTTCTCGCAGCACATATTGGCCGTGCTGATCAGCCGCCACCCCCGCTGCCCGCCAAGCCGATTAACGGCGCGCTGTCCGAAGACTTTGTATCCGTCTCGGGCGGTCAGGTTCACATGCAGTTGAATACTGACGCCTCCACCGTTCCAGTGTTGGTCCAACACGATGCCGCGTCATCGGTCGGCACGGTTGAGGCGATTACAAAGTCTTTCATTGGGCGTCGCTCAGTCTTGGCGTTCGATCTGCCGGGCTCGGGTGAATCCGATAACACCATTGGATACGACAACGTCGATGTGCATCACTATGCCCAGGCCCTGAATGGCGTGCTGGAAACCCTCGGCCTCGCGAAAGTGGATTTCTATGGCATGTGGGGTGGTGGCTTCGTGGGGCTTGACCTTGCCCTCATGCCATCCACGCGCATTCGCCGCCTTGTCATGTCCAATGTGTTTGAACACACCGGCGAGGAACAACGCTTGATTCAGGAAAATTACACGCCCGAGGTTACGCCCATCTGGCACGGCGGGCACCTGATGCAGTGTTGGCAGCAAATGCGCGACCAGGGCATTTACTATCCGTGGTTTGATCGCATCGCTAAGGGTGTGATCCAGCGCGAGCCGTTTTTGGATACCGCCATGGTGCACGAGCGCGTGTGTTCATTGTTGACGGCGGGCAATATGTACCGCACGGCCTATCAGGCGCATTTCCGGTATTCGACCTACGACAACTTAAAAAAATCACCGGTGCCGACGTTGATCGCCACCACCAAGTGGGACCCCAACAACGCTCATACCCAGGCCGCCGCCAAAGCAGCACCTAACGCAACATTTCAATATTTAGACGAAGACTTCACCAAATGGGGCGAGAGTTTTTTGCCGTTTCTCGAGGCGGGGGATCGGTAGCGCGCACTCACTGAAAGGTGAAGTGAAGCCTCTGCACATTCGGGGCATACTCTTTTCATGATCACCCGCCGACATTTCGTTCACACGCGCGTTACTGCAGGTCTTCTTGCATCGACGCCGGCGCGCGCAGCAAACAATCTGGTGCTCGTCGAGCTCTTCACATCGCAAGGATGTTCGTCGTGCCCGCCGGCTGATGTGGTCGCGCTCGCGTTTCATGTGGACTATTGGGATCAGTTGGGCTGGGAAGACCCATTTTCATCGCCTGAATTCACGCGCCGTCAACGTCGTTATCGCGCCGCCTTTGGCAACCGCTCGATCTACACTCCGCAAATGGTGTTCAACGGCAGTATCGAATTTCCCGGCCAAGAGGAACGCGAAGCCGCGTGCGCGGTCACCACTGCTGCGAGCCGCAGCGAACAACGCCTGGTCATCGCGCTCCAGCACAACACAGATAACTCAGTGCTGGTGAACATTGATCAAGGGTCCGCTGCGTCCAACGTTTCAGTCTTCGCTGCGGTCTATGGGCGCGTCACATCAACCAACGTACCTAGCGGCGAGAATGCGGGGCGCAAGCTAGCGAATGTCAATATAGCCAAGAGCTTGGAACGACTTGGCACACATGGCGGTATCCCCACCCAGCTCACATGGCGGCCCGATCTTGCGAATGCGGCCGGGGTCGCGGTCTGGTTACAGCCCGAAAACTTGGGGCCTGTTCAGGCGGTCGCGCAATTACGCGTGTCTGACGCCGCTTAACCCAGCGCTTTTTCCATCATCGCCGACAAGCGCTTGGCAAAGCCCACCGGATCGGGCACGGGCTCGCCCTCGACGATGCGCGCTTGATCCAAGAGCAACGCAGCCGCGCAATCGAACGCTGCACCCGAGAGGACCATGAGCCGCTTGATCAGCGCATGCTTGGCGTTGATTTCCAGGATCTTGCGCACCGCCAAACTTTGCGCATCGCCATGTTGCTTTAGCATGCGCGCCATATGCAGGCTCATGCCGCCTGTATCGGCGACCAGGCAAACCGGAGATCCTTTGAGTTTGTCGGTGGTGCGCACATTGGCCACCGCTGCGCCCAGTGATTTTTTTAACGCCTCGATCAGGTCTTTGATGGCCTGTTCAGATGCAGCCCCTTGGTCTTCTTTTTTCTCCTCAGTCTCGCTGCCTTTGATTTTGGCCAAATCATCACCTGCGGTGGCGACCGTCTTGAAAGTTTTTTTGTCGTAGAGGCCAACTGACGAGGCCCAGAACTCATCAATCGGGTCGGTCAGCAGCAACACTTCAATGCTCTTGGCCATAAAGCCTTCGAGCTGCGGACTATTTTTCAACATGGCCGCGTTATCGCCGGTGATGGTGTAAATGGCGTCTTGGCCCTCTTTCATGCGGGCCACGTAATCTTTCAGCGACACCCAGCCCTCGTGTGTTGAGGAGCGAAAGCGCGCCAAATTCAGCAGCTCATCGCGATGTTCAAAGTCTTCGTACAGGCCCTCTTTCATCACCGGCCCGAACACCTCCCAGAACGCATTGTATTCGTCGGGCTTCTCGGCGCGCGCGGTCAGGTCTTTCAGCAGCCGTTTCACCAGCCCGCCTTGGATTTTGCGCAAGATCGGGTTGTTCTGCAGCATCTCGCGACTGATGTTCAGCGGCAGGTCGGACGAATCCACCACGCCGCGCACAAAACGCAAATAGCGCGGCAAGAGGCCTTCCAACTGATCGGAAATGAACACGCGGTTGACGTAAAGTTTCACCGCGTTTTTGCGCTCGGGGTTGAAGAGGTCGAAGGGTTTGGCCGAGGGAATGTACAGCAGTGAGGTGTACTCAATGGCCCCCTCGGCCTTGAAATGCAAGGTGTGCCAGGGGTCGTCAAACGCATGGCCCACGTGATGATAGAATTCTTTGTATTGATCTGCGGTGATTTCGCTTTTAGGCCGGGTCCATAGTGCCGAGGCGGAATTCAGCGTCTCGGCCTTCACGGCCTCTTCGTCGTCTTTTTTCTCACCGGCGACCGGATCTAAAATCACCGGCACAGCGATGTGGTCAGAATAGGTCTTCACAATTTGGCGCAGACGGAACGCATCCAAAAATTCGTCGGCGCTGTCTTTTATGTGCAGCACGATTTTGGCGCCGCGTGCCACGTCGTCGTGTACGGCGACGGTGAATGCGCCCTTGCCATCGCTGCTCCAGCGGTATCCGGTTTTATCGCCGGCTTTGCGGCTGTACACGTCCACTTTATCGGCGACCATAAACGAGGAATAAAAGCCGACGCCGAACTGGCCAATCAGCGACACATCTTTGGATTTGTCGCCGCTCAAGGATTTCAAAAACTCGTTGGTCCCGGATTTGGCGATGGTGCCCAGGTTGGCAATCAACTCCTCGCGGTTCATGCCAATGCCGTTGTCGACAATCGTCAGGGTCTTGGCAGTCTTGTCGAGGCCAAGGTGAATTTCAAATGTGGCGCTGCCGTCATCGAGCAGCTTGGGCTCGCTCAAGCCCGCATAACGCAACTTGTCACAGGCGTCTGAGGCGTTAGAAATCAACTCGCGCAGAAAAATCTCGGTGTTCGAGTACAGCGAATGAACCACCAAATCGAGCAGCTTGGCCACCTCGGCCTGGAACTGCATGTTTTCCTCGGGTTTGTTTTTGATTTCGGTGTCGGCCATGGTTTACCCTCGTGCTCTGCAATCTCTTCATATCAGTACGGCTGTTGCGCATGAAAGCCGCACGGGCGGTGATATGTAGCCAACGGACGGATTTCGCAAGAGGGCTAGACTAGCAAAACAGGAACACTGGGCGTGGGTTAGGGGCGTCCCAACATGGCTGGCGGTCCGCCAGGGCCGGCCCCAAACATACCCCCCGGGCCGCCAGCCCCGATTCGTGATAAAAAAACCGCGAACTCGGCGCGTTCTGCTGGGGTCATGGTGGCGGCTGCTTTTACGAGGGCGCGATGAAAATTTTCCAGCAGATGCTGACTGACAAGGCGTTGGTCTGCGAGTGCGCGCGCGACGGTCTCGGCCGACACGTCTCGTTCATATATAAATGACAACTCAGCACGCTTGATCAGGCCGGCGCAGGGCCTGTGGCAGTATTACGCCCCATTAACTGGGATAGCCGGCGGGTCCTATAATGAGGTCAACGTGGCGTTACGCCTCATTCGCCTATTCTAAGGCCTGACATTTCTAGGGCCTTTCAAGAAAATAATTCGCTTCAAATTGATCGCAATCAATTGCCAACGCTGTCTGCCCGGCCCATGATTTGGGTATAGTTCAAAGTGTAATGAGCACATAGAGCCAGGCGCTGGCGAAAAGTGGTTTGCGCCCGGTCTCGCGGCTCCAACGGCAGGTGCGCCGGCTTCTTGTGACGGGCTAACTGGACAATCTGGTTGGCTGGTGAAGCATAGGTAGCGTGTAGATGCAAAATCAGGTTCAGATTTCGTTTCATGGCTTCGACCATACTGATGCGGTCGAAAGAAATATTCGCGAGCGCGTTACGAAATTGGATAAAATGTTCCACCGCATTACCGCGTGTCGCGTGGTGGTTGAAGCAGAGCACCACGACGACGTCAACACCGCCGTGCGCGATCTGTTCTCAACCATGGAGCGTCGCTTGAAAGATTATGTGCGTCGGCGCTGGCACGATGCTCGACATCGCCCCGCCGATCAGCCACTGGACAGCTAGCGCGGCCTTAACGGCCTCCATTATTTACGAGAAACACTGTATCTCTCGACTTCCTCGGTACGGGGAAGTCGAGAGATCAATTTTTGCCATCATCGTGACCCACTCACCCTTATCACCCTCTGCGCCGACTGCGGGAATCACGGCCGTTCTCGGGCCGACCAATACCGGCAAGACGTTCCTGGCTATGGATCGTATGATGGGTCACGCCACGGGCATGATCGGCTTTCCGCTGCGCCTGCTGGCGCGCGAAAATTACGACAAGGTCGTTCGCGCCAAAGGCGAAAAATACGTCGCGCTCATTACGGGCGAAGAAAAAATCATCCCGCCCAACCCGCGTTATTATATTTGCACGGTCGAGAGCATGCCCGTCGACAAGGACGTGGCTTTTCTGGCGGTTGATGAAATTCAATTGGCCGCCGACCCCGACCGTGGCCACATTTTCACCGACCGATTGCTCAATGCGCGCGGCACGGTCGAGACGATGTTTCTGGGTGCTGAGACCATCAAGCCGTTGATCCGCAAACTGGTGCCCGGTGCGCAGTTCGTGCAGCGTCCGCGATTTTCAAAGCTGGTTTACTCGGGTGCTAAAAAATTAACTCGTTTGCCCCGACGTTGCGCAGTGGTGGCGTTCTCGGTGTCCGAAGTTTATGGCATCGCCGAATTATTGCGCCGCCATCGCGGCGGGGCAGCAGTGGTCATGGGTGCGCTCAGTCCCCGTACCCGCAATGCCCAAGTCGATATGTATCAAGCGGGCGAAGTGGATTATCTCGTGGCCACCGATGCCGTGGGCATGGGCCTGAACATGGACGTGGACCATGTGGCCTTTGCCGCCATGAGCAAATTCGATGGCCATAGACCGCGCCCCTTAACGGCGCCCGAAGTGGCCCAAATCGCGGGCCGCGCCGGGCGACACATGAATGACGGCACCTTTGGGGTGACTGCTGAGGTGTCTGAGATCGACCCCGACATCGTGCTGCGTGTCGAGGGGCACGAATTTCAGAACCTGCAATTTTTGTATTGGCGCAATACCAACTTGCGCTTCGTACGGATCGAAACGCTGCTGGCGGATCTCAAAGCCATGCCGCCGGACCGCGCCCTCACGCGCCCACCGCCCGCTGAAGATCAGCTAGTGCTTGAAGTGATGCTGCAAGATGTTGATGTGCGTGGTCGTGCAAGCCGACCTGATCGCATTCGCTTATTGTGGGATGTGGCCCAGGTGCCCGATTTCCGCAAACTCAAGCCCGAGCAGCACGCTCGCCTGATGGCGCAGGTTTATATGCACCTGACGCAAGGGCACGAACGCCTGCCCGCCGATTGGGTGGCCGCCCAGGTCGAGCGAATAGATCGCATTGATGGCGACATTCATGTCATGATGGACCGCATCGCCGCAATTCGGACGTGGACCTACCTGGCCCATCGCCCCGGCTGGACAGAGCGCGCCATAGAGTGGCAAGAACGCACTCGCCAAGTGGAAGATCGTCTCTCAGATGCTTTGCACGCCAAACTGACCCATCAGTTTGTCGACAACCGAACGGCGCATTTGGTGAAAAAACTTCGAGGAGACGACATTCTGTCCGCCGAAATTTCAGCCGATGGTTCTGTTCACGTCGATGGCCACCGCTTAGGCAGGCTGGAGGGCCTGCGCTTTAGCGCCGAACGCACCGGGCTTAAAATCGCCGATCGCACCGTTATCAATGCCGCCAATGTCGTTTTGCGCCCTGTGATTGCCGCGCGCTTCGAGGCCATTGCGGCCGCCGCCGACAGTGCATTCAATCTCGACGACCAAGCGCGCCTGACGTGGAAGCAGGCTGAGGATGCGGTGGTCGTCATCGCCACGCTGCTTCCGGGGCCTGAGCGCCTCAAGCCGCAAGTCCAGGTGCTGGCCGACGAACGCCTTGATGCACCCCAGCGTCTGCGAATCGAGGAACGGCTACGGGCGTGGCTCAGCGCACATATTGATCGTGTGTTGCAGCCGCTCATCGCGGCTCGAAACGCCGATGTGCCGGGCTATGTGCGCGGCATTGTTTTTCAAATGGCCGAAGGCTTAGGCAGCATCCGCCGCGACCAAGTTGAAGAGCAACTCAAAGCGCTCAACGATGATCAACGCAAAGTGCTCGCCAAACTCGGGATTCGCTTCGGGCTTGATCAAGTCTTCTTGCCGATGTTGCTGAAAGCTGCGCCCATTCGGTTGCGGGGTTTGTTGTGGATGGTGGCGCACCCCGATGTGCCGCCGCCGGTGTTACCCACACCGGGGCGGGTCTCGGTTCCCATGGCGCCGGGCGTACCGGGTGACTTTTATGCTGCGAGTGGGTTCTGGCCCATTGCGGGCGTTGGCTACCGCATAGATATGCTCGAGCGTTTTGCTGCCGAGGCGCGCAAGCATGCGCGTGAGGGGCAGAAAACATTTCCGCCCGCGACGCTCTCATTATTGGGCATCACCGCCGAAGCTGGCATGGCCGTGCTGCGCGCGCTTGGGTTTCGGGCTGCCATCGAGAATGAGGCGCTCACGTTTTCTGTTCTGCGCGCGAAGCATCACAAAAATCAACCACAGGCCAAAGGCTACCACAAAGCCAGCAGCGTTGCTGCTGTTGTCGAACCCAAACCCAACGTTGATTCCCCCTTTGCAAAATTGAAGGTGATGATGACCAAAGCCACACCAATAGTCGGGGGCGAGCCTTTGCCTGATCCACCAGCGCCCGAGGTGCCAGCCCCAACACTTCCATCACCCGAGATTCCTGCACCAGAGAATCCTGAACCCGAAACTCCGCCGCCTGATTCGCCGGCGTCCCTTCCGGAGATTGCCCCCGTCGAATGAGCGGCACCGATACGATTCGTCTGGATAAGTGGCTTTATTTTGCGCGCGTGTGCAAAACCCGCGCGCTGGCGCAGAAGTTGATTGATCGCGGGCAAGTGACGCTCAATGGCGCGAAGACTCGCAAAGCCAGCGGGTCGGTTCGTCTCAGCGACGTGCTTGTGATTATCACTGGCCCCCTCAAACGTACACTGAAGGTGAAAGAGTTCGGGGTGCGGCGCGGACCCGCACCCGAGGCACGGACGCTTTATGATGAACCCACACCACCGCAGCGGCTTGACCGCGATGAACATGGAACGCCGCTCCATCGCCCAATGTTCAAACGCCCCAAAGGCAGCGGCAGGCCAACAAAAAAAGATCAACGTGCGTTCGACTCGTTGTACGACGAAATCTAAACGCGCCGCCAAATCAGCGACAAGTTGTTGGCTGGCATAGGAATGATCTCGGCCAAATTGAACCCGGCGTCTGCGGCCACGGTGGCAATATCGTCGACCGCGCGCAGGCCCCAGTCTGGGTTGCGTGCTTTCAGCAATTGATCAAAGGTCACGTTACTTTCGGCTAAAACTTCGCCAGCTTGAATGTAGGGCCCATAGGTCACAAGCGGCGCACCCGTAGCCAAAATTGCCGAAGCCCCCGCGAACAGCGCGCCCGTCGCCTCCCAGGGCGAGATGTGAATCATGTTAATGCACACCATCGCCTCAGCCTGAACGGTTGGCCAAGGCTGGCGCATGACATCAAGGTCGAGGGCCAGCTTGAGGTTGGTCAGTTGCGCCTCTTCACGGTACGCTGCGATACTGCTGCGCGCTGTTTCATCGGCATCGCTGGGTTGCCAGGTTAGATGCGGGAAAGCCTCTGCGAAGGTTGTGGCGTGATAGCCCGAGCCGCTCGCGATCTCGAGCACGGTGCCGTACGGGGGCAAGACGCGGCCCAGCACCTCGACCAAGTATGGCGCATTGCGAACCGATGAGGGCGAGTCTTGTTTTGTAGGCATGAATGCGGTTTTCGTCTGAGGATATGGAAGATTTGTCTGACTTGGCGGAGTCGATCTATGATCATTTGTGTTGCATCACTTGACGCCCCCGCAGCAAATCGAGTACCCGAATTGAAGCAAGGTGATTGGCACGTTCCATCGACGGGATCGGGCGCTTTAGGGGAGTGTGACGTATGGCCTACGTGGTGACGGAGAACTGCATTAAGTGCAAGTTCATGGACTGCGTCGAGGTTTGCCCGGTGGATTGCTTCTACGAGGGCGAGAATATGCTGGTCATCCACCCCGACGAATGCATCGATTGTGGGGTCTGCGAGCCCGAATGCCCGGCCGAAGCCATTGTTCCCGACTCGGATGAGTCGGCAGCCAGTTGGACTGACCTCAATAAGGAATATGCCGACAAGTGGCCCAACATAACCACCAAGGGCCCATCCCCCGCCGATGCCGATGATTGGAAGGGAAAAACCAATAAGAAACAACAGTTTAGCGACAAACCCGGAAGTGGGTCTTAAACTTAAAGTAATCTCTCTAACAGCGCCCGTTCGGGGTTTTGGCTATTTTTTTCCACAGGTTTATGATACATTCTTTTTAATCAATTGGGGAACCGATGGATTATTTTTCCCCGGCCATGGGCGTTTAGATTTATCTGCAAGTCCTTGAAATAAAACAATATTAACGGCACGGGATGGAGGACCGGGTGGAATTTGTGTGGTGGCCTGTCCAGGCCGCCCGGTAACCGTGTGTTGCACTGCAATAAACCCGGTCCATGGGCATCATGGGCTGTTTTGGGGGGCAGGCATCGCGCGGCAACAACAAGAGTTGGAGAGCAAAACCGATCATGCCCAATACCAACAAGAAAATAGCAGCACCAAAGCCCGTCGCAGTGCCGGCCGTGAAGATTGCTAAAAAAGATAAGCCTGCGGCCCCCTTTGCCGCTGGCGATTTCGTGGTTTATCCTGCGCACGGCGTGGGCAAAGTCACGACCCTGGAATATCAACTGATCGCTGGCCAGAAAATCGAGTTGTTTGTCATCAGCTTTGAGCGTGACCGTATGACTTTGCGCGTGCCGGTGATGAAAGCCGAAGGCGCAGGTTTGCGTAAACTCTCGACCCGCAAGGTGATGGAAAGCGCTTTGCTCACGCTGAAAGGCCGTGCGCGCGTCAAACGCGCCATGTGGAGCCGTCGCGCGCAAGAATACGAAGCCAAGATCAACTCGGGCGACCCGGTGTCGATTGCCGAAGTGGTGCGTGATTTGCACCGTGGTGCGACTCAGCCCGAGCAGTCTTACAGCGAACGCCAAATTTATGAACAGGCGCTCGAGCGCTTGGCCCATGAAATGGCCGCCGTTGAACGCATTAACCCTGAGGCCGCCACGGCGAAATTGGAAAAGCTTCTCAACGCCGCTTAAGTCAGCCCGCGATCAAAGTTCAAACGGCCCCAGAGTAATCTGGGGCCGTTTTTTTTTACGACTGGCGCATAGATTGGGTGAGGACGATGAAGAAGGGGATGTGTTAGCCGTGCGCGCACTCAGCAGACTTTCCCGCATCGCGCTATTTTTTATCGCATACGTATCGCAAGTCTCTGCCGCACCTCCCGATACACTGACGCTAGGTGAAACCGGCATTGTTGCCACAGTCGTTGATGGCGACACGGTGCGGCTGAAAGATGGCCAAGCCGACATTCAGCTTGTCGGCAGCCAAGCGCCGAAATTACCGTTGGGCCGCAAGGGCTTCAAACCTTGGCCGTTGGCCGCAGGTCCCAGCAAGCCCTTAGTGATTTAGTGCTCAACCGTCGTGTGACGGAAAGGCTTGGCACTACCCAACGCGATCGTAATGGGCGCATGCTGGCCCATCTTGTTCGCGTTGTCGGCCACGCTGAAAGATGATGTCGGCACGTTTCAAATTGTCAGCGGCACGGTCAGCAATGTGGCACCCATCAAAGATCGTGCCCACATCAATTTCGGCAATGATTTTCGTACCGACTTTACCGTGTCCATCGATAAGCGCGATTTAGCGCGCTTTAATGATGCCAAAATCAACTTAGCCGCGTTGAAGGATCAGCTGATCGAGGTGCGCGGGTGGTTGGTTTCGCGCAACGGCCCGATGATCGAGGCCACGCACCCAGAGCAAATTATTCTAAGCGGAAAAAGGTGACGCTGTATTTTGTTGCTATATACCGGCCCAGCAACCACTGTGTAGCCGGTATATCCTGTATTTATTTTTTTAACAGGCCTGCTCAGGCGACCCACATTTCGTCAACCAACGTCAGTTGGAACAATTTTCCATTTTTGAACCAATGCCACGTGCGTGCACGGTCGGTGTTATTGGCGGCTAACTGAATGGCCTCGCACACATCCACGCCCGGCTGATCGTCAAACCTGAAGTGCGTGTACAGCGTGCGCGTATCGAGTTCCCGTATAGAGCCAGCAATGCGACCTGAAAAGACCACCGTGTCGCCCGCGTAAGTTCCCTCAAACGCCAGTTCGCGCTTTCGGTCATCGGCCCACGTATGAAAACTTTCTTGGCGATAGGTCAGCCCACCCTTGCCATCATCTGGAAACTTCACATTGATCCGAAAGTCGTATTAATCCAGCAGCTTCATCTGTGGCGTGATGAAGCGATATGTGCCCGCCCAGGCGCCCTCGTGGCGCGCCAGCAACGGCATCTTTGTTTTAATCACAGACATAGAATTTGCCCCTCTGTTTACCCAGCAATTCTAGACCTAAGCAAAGGGGCGTTGTAGAAGCCGGTTAGCATGATTCTTACGCCCATCACCCTCCAAGACCTTCCCAGCCTCCTCACTGCATTCGAGCGGGGGTTGGCTGGCGAGCCTGCGGCGCTGAGCGCGTTTGGCCGCATCGCTGGTACGTTGCGCTTCGCACCTCAGCTCATCGCCGATCTGCACGCTGGCCGCGACAAGGCCATCAGCTTGGCGCAGCGTTTGAATATCCCCACGCTCGATGAAGATCCCGCCACGGCATTTAGCTGGGACGGTCACGCCATTCGCACGACATCCGAAACCAGCGTCGTGTTTCACGAAATTGCCCATTGGCAAATCGCGCCGGTTGAACGTCGCAGCCTTTATGATTTCGGGCTCGGTGCAGGGCCCGAGACTGGGCGCATCTTTGAGGCCAACGCGGTGGCGTGCGTAGATGACGCTATCAAAGAAGACGAGGAGAACCTCGCCTCACTGCTGGGTATTTTATGGGAAGCAGACCATGGCGAGCCCGCCATCATCGCGTTTGCCGAGCAGAATTGGCTGGAGCTGGCGGACCGCGCGCACACGCCTCGGCACTTTGTGCAGTGCCTGGGGCGTCTTGCGCAGCGCGGGTTGATCGCGTCGCTATAGAGCGTCGTTAGACTTACGAATCCGAACACAGATTTTGCTAGAACTTGCGATTATCAGGCGTGTCGAGTTCGCACTGGACGCGCATCCAACTGGGGTTGATGCCAATCCCATGTGGCGTCGGGCTCAGCCCACCCATAAGCCAGCGTCGGGCCACGCTCGTCTCCTTCTTGCACTACGGTGAAGAGCGTCTCGCGGAACATGCCATAAGACTACTTTGTCACGACTGATGGTCATCACCTCGCAGCCGGATTTTGTCGTGGCGGTTAATGTGCGTTTTGCGTCGGGTTGCATCAAAGCAAGTTCGCCGAACATCGCGCCACGCTTGACCATCGTATAGGCTACGCCCTCGCCTTTGTCATTGGTCCCGGTAATTTCCACTTTCCCTTGCAAGACGACAGCCCCTGTTCACCGATTTCAAAGATTTTTGAGCCGGGGGTAAATTTAATGCGGTCGAAGGTTTTATCGTTCAAATCCATTGAGGCCTCATTTCTCAGCACATGGGCTGAGGCAATAGTTTAGTGATTGCATTTGAGTGATTAACCCTCCAATCGGTGGCTATTTAGTCAACAATCTCAATCTGATCATAGGCGATGAAGCCGTGGGCTTCGCCAAAACCACGAACTTTCGCAGCCAACCCGGTGAAACGCACCCCCTCATAAACGAACAGCATCGGCGCTTCGTCGTGATACCAGGCCAAAATCTCGCGGCGCAGGTTCAGTGCTTGGGTTGGGTCACGCGAAACGAGTGTAGCCTTGATTTTGGGCATGATGCGCTCGTCGCAATAAAAGGGCTGGCGGCGTAAACATGAATGAATGCGTAGCGGACGAATGGCGTCAATGTTGGGATCGGCGGGGTAAGACATCCCGAAGGCATCGGTGGGCATCGTGCCTAGGCTCAGGTGTTGCAAATACTGTTGCATGGGCGCTGAACGTACCTCTGCTTTGATGCCAATCACCGCCAAGTCTGCGGCCAGTCGCTGGTGAATTTCAGCGTCTGCCCCGGCGCTGCCCGCCGTCGACAGCACGCTCATCTCAAATCCGTTAGGGTAACCGGCTTCCGCTAATAGTTTTTTCGCCGCTGCTGGGTCATAGGCAAAAGGCGTGATGTCGGGGTTATAGCCGTACACAGCGCGCGT
>Ga0049084_10000486_pt1 | contig 15580 bp, 22 predicted proteins | sample GreLakmeON33MSRF_FD_66720 | JGI IMG/M metagenome (GOLD analysis project Ga0049084, IMG submission 66720) | Freshwater lentic microbial communities from great Laurentian Lakes, MI, USA - Great Lakes metaG ON33MSRF | ecosystem: Environmental > Aquatic > Freshwater > Lake | place: Great Lakes... | reverse complement strand
GCAGAAGTCGAGCCTAAAAAAAAGGCCACAGATTTGCGACCTTTGCGTTGATTGCACGCGGCGCAACTTGTTGTCAGGTTCTCCATCTCATCGCCACCACCATCGACCTTGGCCACGATGTGATCACAGTGATTAGCCCCTGGTGCACCACAATAGGTGCAAGTGTGTTGGTCACGCCTGAGCACACGCAATCGTTGCTTCTTAAATTCACTGCTGTTGTTGTTGTGTCTTAATGCCATCCGTATTGCCTCCAATGCTTTAAGGCCAAAGCCATCGATCCATAGCGATTATACGCATACGATATACACCAATGCACCTGTTGCTTGTAATTAGCCCTTGCCATGTACTTACTGCGCCCTTGACATAAGCCATAATGTGAGCCGTTGCGAGCGCGTATATTCCAATTGCTCTCTTTAGTCCAGAGCACTAGAGCAGCTGAGAACTCTAATGGTGTAAGCCTTTGACCGGCATATTGTTGTATTGTTTTAATATCTACTGCACTTGCTCCAGGGCTGCCAAGCAATAGACATAGCCCTGCCAAGAGATGCACAACACACCGCCGGGCTGTCCCTTTCGGGCCCTGCCGTGCGCTATGCATCTTATAGGTCGTGTCAACTAACAGCGTGAATCTTGGGCGTTTCCCACAGGTTTGGGGTGCTTGTGGATAACCCCTGTGGATAACTATTACCGCACCCTAGATAGTCGGTGTAATAATCATCGCTTGTAATTTCATAATTTGCAAAATTAAACAATGCTTCTTGCATTATCTATCTAGCCATAGGCTGAGAATGCGCCCTAACACTAGCCCCAATAGGAGGCCCATCCATAGATTATCCATCGGCGTGCTCCAATAGACACACACCCATAACCCCACACCTGGTGCATTGCAACACCTTGACATGATCGGGCAAATTGTCGGTAATAATGCGCTCAATCTGTTCGGTTATTTTTTTACACTTACGGCACTCATAACGGATTGTAATAGTCATTTGCATTCCCAACACGCCCACCGCCTATCAACCCGTGGGTCATAGCGCCATCGACCTGTGGCCAAATCCCTACGCTCACCGCATATTGAGCAGACTTCGCTAGGTATTACAGCTGCCCATCCCATTACTTAACCGCTGCAATCTTTGGTACCCAGGTGCCCTCAGCGTTTAGCACAAACCAATTTGCATTGCATTGCTCACCACTGTTTCGATCCTTACGGCAACCCATTCCATAGTATGCCTTGCCATTCTTCTCACCTGATACCTCCATGCGTTCGCCATGAATACAGTTGTACGCATCGAAGGGTAAAACCTCGGGCTCACTTAATGGCGCAGCCCATGGGTCATAAACATCTTGCTGCTCAGGCTTTTTAATGGCCGTCACTGTTGCCTTGGGTGCCTCTTGGCGCGCTTTAATCTCCTGGATGCTTGCAATCTTTTTGCTCGGTATGCCGATAGCAATAGCGCAACGACCCCACGCACTTGTTTCAGCATTCATCAACTCACTTCCCTTGGTGTAAGGGGTGCGCCCTGGTATTTCTTCCCAGGCACAAGCAATGGCAGGGCATGGGTCAAACGGATCACGATAAAGTGCAGCTGTGTAGGCAATGTAGGTAATGCCAGCAACCTCAATTATCTTAAACGGCTCCATGGGATTTGACGGCCTAAACACGGCCTCTGGGTACATTTCTTTAACGCGCTTAATACGCTCTGCCACATCGACATAATCATCCATTGCAAAACTCATAACATCATCCCTTCATCTAGGGCAATCCACACAATGCAGTTGTTGCCCTTGGCATTTGGCCGGGTTCGACCACTATCAAAGACAAGGCCCTGTTTAACTAATGAGCCCCGTGATGGCCTAACACTGTTGCCATCGATGCGCGTAACACTTTCCACCTCTTGATCGGTTGCACCTTCTAATCCACGGCTTACAATGTATGAATAGACGGCGCGATTGATTGAGCCAATATGCGGCTCAACAGCCAGCAATGCCTCTAGTGATGTGCGTTGGTAAGTCATTATTGGTTGGCCACTTCGCGGCGGCCCACTCCCTTGCCCAAATCAAAGCCTGCCTGAAAACCTTTATCAAGGCCAGCCTCCTTGCCCATCAAATAGCCTGCATACATAATCACGCTGCACATTGTTGTAATAATTGTAAAGATTGCCCAATCAGGAAATGCGCTCACTTGCCTGCCTCGCCTTCAAGTTTCCAATAAGCCTGGATTGTCTGATCCATGTCAAAGCGGAATTGACCACCAATCGGCTTCATCGCTTTGATTTTGCCATCGCGTACCATGCGCCGCAATGTGCCAGATGAGATTTCTAGCATTGCTGCCATCTGAGTTGTGCTCAGGTATGTTGGCTCCATTAGTCGCTCCATGTTGCAGCGTAATCTGTGAGGATTGCAATGTCACCTGTTGCACCATCAAAGAGTGCCTGGTGTGGCTCAGCAATTGATTTGAGATAAGCAGCTGCTAGTAAGTAATCTGAGTAATTCTCACACCAAAATGCAAATAACCAACCATAGTCAATCTCTGTTTGTGGGATAATTGTGTCAAATCGGCCATCTTTTTCTTTCCAATCGGTGCCAGCCCAACGCATTTGCATCGATGTAAGATGGTCAAAGTCTTTTGCCGTGATGTCTAAAGTAATTTTCATGATTGTGCCAACTTCCATAAATCAGCATCGCTCATAGATTTGAATGTGCGCTCAATCGCCTTGATGCTTTGATCCTCGCATGAGTCACAACCACAATCCACCATGGCTGCAAATCCCTTGCTTTCCTTCTCCAACTTGTTGCTGATGTCGATGTATAAATCTGCCATTCTTGACATGTGAGGCCCTTTCCTAAGTACCACCATTTGGTGATATGGCTAGGATAGACGATATGAACAGGATAGACAAGATAGACGGCTTTCGGCGTGTCTAACGCTCCAGCAGGATGGTGTAAATGTGGTCTAGGCGTGCCTCAAGCCTATTGACCTGCTCCTTGAGGCTTGATCCGTTGGCCTTTGGGCCTATTTCAGCCATAATGGAGCGCACAATGAAGCGCACGGCTGCATATAGCCCAGACAGGATGGCCATAACACCTACGGCCACGGCCACCCATGCCTGGACATTCATCTTACTTTTTTACCAATCCAAATTGCTGCTCACTTGGTTGCAATGCCTTCAGGATTGGCCCGACTAGGCCGGCAATAAATGCATTTGCCAGAGTCTTTGGATCCGATATCCCTGAAAGATACAGGGCAGCAGCTGATGCCAGTGCTGCTCTTACATACGACAAGGCCGCCGCTTTGAGTTGTGATTTCATAGTTGTACTCCTTGTATTTTTTTAATCAATGCCGCCACCTTGACTGCATCAATGCTAATTTCATAATGTTGTTCATCTTTACGGCCCTTGTAATCGCCTCCCCAAGTCAATCCATATTTGTGTGCAAGTGCTCTGAGCATTGGTACCTTGCCCGGCTCAAATGTTCCCACTTGGCCCAATGGATGACGGCTCGCATTAAGATCGATGGCCGTGCCGGATGAGTGGTTGCTTAATTTATCCGTAGTGCCTCGCACCATCCGATAGCAATAACCCCAGTCATCTAGGCTGCCAACATCTAACGGCTCTATTAAGTTATGGTACTCAGCAGCAAAGCCTACTAAAAGAGGTGCTACCTTCTCGGCGCATCGCAGTTTAATAAGTGTGCCTGGCACGGGGTAGGACTTTATGCCTATCTCGCCCTGATCCTTTGATGCAGGCCAGCCGTTGTAACTTGTTAGCATTTAGGCATTGGTATAAGTAACGCTAACCTCGCCGCCGTTAGCCATAAGGTTATAGGGCTGCAGCTCTACCCAGCCCTCATTACAGCCTGAGAATCCTACGCCGTTAGCTTGCCCGTTCATACAGATTAAATTACTGGTACTCCAGCCATCATCGGCCCCTGAGCCGCCAGCCGACCAGGCTACGCTGCCCTGCAATATGCAGATACCATCGGCATACCAGCGCATAGCACAGGTAATATTTGTGTCATCGGGTGTAAAACTTAGGCCTGTGCTGGCCCCTGCTACGGCTCCAGCTTGTGCGCCATTGGATGCTTGTATGCGTAGATCGTACTTAGTTTCATTACTTACATTAAACTGTACTGGTCCCATTTTATTCTCCTAGCTTAGTAGTGTTTTAAGATCGTCTTCGCTTATGCCAAGTTTGGCAAGCAGTGCGGCTTTGTCGGCTGATTTATCAGGCGCAATTATGGGTCTGTGAGCCGCCAACCCTGTTTTGATTTGGTCTTCGGTTAAATTTCCCACGACATATAATAAATTATCAGCCACATATACTGAATCGGCTTTTAATTCTGCTCTTAATTGTTCCCCGTCAAGATTTATAGGTATTGGGAAAGTGTATATTGTCATTTTTACGCTCCTAATGATTGGCAAGTAATTGCGGTTGCGCCAGCCCAGATATTGTCGCCGTAAATTAAGCCACCAGTGCTCGGCCCCTGAACTTGAAATTCAATGTAGTCATTAGCCGCTAAATAGAAAATAGCGGTTGATGACATACCACTGGGATAGATGTTAGTCTGACCATTCATCAATCTAAACTCTATATCAGTTGATCCATTCTTCTTAAATTGCCCGTAATTTACATTGACTGTTGAATTTGGTGCGTAATGAACCATAAAAAGATAGTAACCAGTCGAAGGAACAGTAATTCTACTGTTATTAGTATTGTTGTGATATGAGTTTGTATCATATGTTTCTGTTTGCCAAGTTAAAGAATACCAAGTATTCGCTGTAGTCAGAGTTTGGTTTTGATCTTTAGTTAGACGGCAACCGCTAAATGATGGAGCACTGGCGGTGGCCCAACTTGGAATACCTGCTGCAACTGTAAGCACCTGAGCAGATGAGCCAATGCCTAGACGGGCAGCCGTTGATCCGCTAGATGAATAAATTATATCGCCTGTAGTTGTTAATGGCGTATCGGCGGCATCAACTGCAAAGAAAAAGGCCGCGCTAGTAGTGTTGAAGTACAGCGTGCCAGCATCGTATTGCTTGAGGGCAAGCGTTGCGCTAGTGCTAACTGTCGCTGTGCCTGCCGTAACTGTGCAGACTCCTGCGCCTACATTTTGTATTTGTACAGTATCCCCAGCTGCAAACAGAGCTGTATCGACTGTGATGGTTGTTGCACTGGCACTATTCATCTGTACAACTGTCCCAGCATCAGCGGCGACCAGGACATAAGAGGCCGTCTTAGCCGTAGTCGCGCCGCCTCCAAGGGCTGTGGCCTGTAATGATGTCATCGCACTGGCCGTAAGGACCTGGCCCGTGGTGAAAGTTTGTTTTGTCATCGTGCACCTGATTCTTTCATATTAGTAGGATAGTACATTGGTGTCCAAAATCCCGTAAAGCGCGCTGTCAAGGATAAACGCATCAATTATTGGTTCCAGCGTGGTCATGACCACGCGCCACTGGTTTGGCGTGATATTCATGGCCTTGCCAAAGACTTGCAAGGTTTTGGTCAAATCTGTGCTTCCCGGTTGGGCTGTTGTAATGGTTACAGGATCAAAGAAATCCAAGTCAAGGGCTGCAATGATGCCTGCGTTGTAATTGTCGGTATAGAGATCCAACTCAATGGCATCACATCGCACTGTTGTTTCAGCATTTGATGCTACAAATGCCTGGGCATAGTTGAGGGCCGTTGCCGTATCTTGCATGAGCAAATTCTGCTGATTGTAGGAGTGCAAGAAATACTTGGTGACACTTGCTGAATCCGTAGCGGTTTGAACAGCAAGCCCAGTGGCCGTGATCTGGGCTGAGTTAAAGATAAGCAAGTCATTGAGTACCCATACGGCATTGAAGTAATCGATGCCAAGGCCATCATCGCTAAAAACTACTGGGGTGCCTGCAACGCTAGAGGCTGTGACTGACCGATCTTGAAACACGAAACTGCCAGTGGCATCCACATAAAATGCGCCAAATTCTGTGGTTTCAACTGTTTGGCAGGCTGCCAATGAGGTCCTAGGAGTTGAAGGATCGATTTGGAGCGTGGTGAGCCCGGCATCCACATCCCTCATTGATGCTGGCCAAGAGATTTGGTCAAGGATGTTATTGATTCGCGCACCGCTTAATTGACCTGCACTTGTGCCTGCCACTGTTGAAATCTGGGCATTTGCTGCCAAACGAAATGCATCAACGGCTGTGATGGTGGTAAGTGCCACCTCAGATGTGCCAGCCTTTGGGATGGATGTGGAATACCCCGTGATAAATCCAGAAAAGACTGGGTAAGTGGTGCTGATGGAAGTCACAGTGTCGGTGTAGGTGGCCGTAATCTGCACCTTGCGCATTGGAGTCAAAAGAGAATAGTAAGGCCCTCCTGTGTTCTGGCTGTTGAAGTCCCCATTTTGGTCGACAATCACTAATGTCAATGTGCCAGTTTGGAATTGATTGGTCTGCACACTGCGCCCACGCTTAGTTTGAATGCTGTTGACCACATTGGAAACATCGACAATAACGGCAGCTGCATCTGCCAACACATTGGTGTCAAGTATGCCTTGATCTAAAATCATGGCTTGAGCAAAACTAGGGCCCGTTGAGAAGTTTATGAATGCATTGACTGTTGGCACTGTCATTAAATTGAGCCTGCCACAAATAGGTTATTACCATTGCGTGTATTGTCCACAACGGCATCTTGGACAATTTCAATGAGGCCGCTTGTATTGTCATTGATGGTTACTGTAATGCCGCCATCTTTGGCAGATGCAAATGAATTGATGGCGCTTATCAATTTACCCAATGCGGCTGTGTCAATTTCTCCAACAATGGTGTCAGGAATGATTGCAGTGTTTGTTGTTGGAAAATCACCAGGTCTGACTGAGTCATCTATTGTGGTCGTGCCTGTGGTCGTGCCTGTGGTCGTGCCTGTGGTCGTGCCTGTGGTCGTGCCTGTGGTCGTGCCTGTGGTTCCTGCTGCCGCTGCTGCTGCAAGGGCTGCTGCTAAGGCAACTGCTGCCGCTGTTGCTGCCGCCGCTGCTTCTGCCGCTGCTTTTTTTGTTAACTCATCTACGATACCACTGGCAATCAAGGCGGCTGCCGCCGCTGCTTCTGCCGCTGCTTTTTGAAATGCCGCCAGATCTGCCTGTGATTTTGCTAATGCCGCCGCTGTTGCTGCCGCCGCTGCTGCAAGGGCTGCTGCAAGGATTGCTGCTGAGTTATCAATTCCAGGTGCACCACCGCCAGGAATCATTGGCGGCACATAACCTGCTCCAGCGTTGCCAAATCTTTCGCGTGAATACTCCAAGGCACTCAACCATTTAATGATGCCAAGTGATGCATAACCAGTTTGTAAGGCCAAGTATTTTAATGCATCGGCGGCGGCCAATTCTGCCGTTACTTTATCTGCCTGGGCCTTGACCAATGCATCATTGGCGGCCTGGGCTGTTTTGCCCGTTTCATCAAGAATGGCAATTTGCGCTCTAATGCGTGCCTTGGTTTCCTCATCCGTTGCATTGAGCAATGCAGCATTAAGGCCTATGCGCTCTAAATCAAACTTGGCTTTGAGTGCATCCAAAGCAGCCTGATCCTTTTTCATCTGGGCTTCCTCTTTAAGAGCCTTATTCTTAGCAAGGAGTGCAGCCAATTCCACTGCCTTTTGCAGTTGCAATTTCTTATTAGTTGCCACTGCTAAATTGCGATCTCCCGGGCTTTGTTGGCCGTAACCTGTTTTGACTTTAGATTGTCCTAATCGTGCCAAGCCTCCCAATGGCCCCATGGTTACTACATCACTTAAAGTGTTGGTAATTGCAGCAAATAATTTGAAACTTTTTAATTTGGCGGCCAAGATAGCAATGCCTTTAATGACATCAGCAGTATTGGTGGCAAGCCTTTCCATAGAATCTGCTGTATCACTGACACCATTTTGGCCACTAAGCAATGAAATAGAGTTCAATAAACCCTTACCAATAATCTCTTTGGCGTTGGCTGATGCCACGGCCAGTTTATCCATTTGCCCTGAGTAACCTTGTGCAGCTGTGAGGGCTGATCCTTTGTATTTGGCAGTCAACTCAGCCGTGATTTTGTTCATGTCGCCTGTTGCCAAGGTTGCCTTTGATACAGCCCCACCCATTTTGGCTAATGCAGTGGTGTTGCCCTGAAATCCTTTGGCCAATGCAATGCTGACTGCACTTAGATCCTTACCTGTGGCTTGACTGACATCTAAGGCCAAGGCCAATGCATTTTGGGATTTTGTTACATCGCCTGTGGCAGTCAATAAGGTTTGAAGTGCTGGCCTTAAAGCATCATCAAGGACACCTGTGGTTTTTTGTAACTTGGCAATAAAATCCTCAACGCCTGTGGCTGCATAAGATGCGCCTATATTCTTTAAGGAGTTGCCAAGCATCCGCACGGCTTTATCATCTGCTACAAATGCTTTGACGGATGCCTTGCCAAAAGCCAATAACTTTTGTGCAGCAAAAACTCCTGCCAATGTTTTGCCCATTGCTTTGACGGATTTATCAAAACTGCTGATGTGTTTCTTGGCTTTGTTTAATCCCTTGGGGTCATAACGGGTTGTGGCCGTGACTAATAAATTTGGCACTATGCCACCGCCACATAACTTGCTTGATTGCCAGCCCCACCAACAGCATTAAATATATTGACGGCCTTATCAATGGCCTTGGCCACGGCCAGGGTTGCCTTGCCTTGATCTTGTTCCCATGCCTTAAATATCAATCGGCCACGCTCTGGGCCTTTACCATAGAGTGAACCCATAGCACCAATGAATAATTGGCCTGCCTGTGGGTTATTGGATGCACCTTGTTGACCTGACTGCACGCGCCCGGCGGTTTCATAAATGGCACCTGCTGGTGAATTATTGCGCACATAATATTGAGCGCGATAGCCCTGTTTGTTTTGGCGGCTTTTGCCTTGGCGATAGACGATGCCAGCCGTGACCTCAGCTGTGTCAAAGAGTGGAAACTTGCGCACGCGCCCACCTGTGTTAAACACCGCTTGGCTTTGTATCTTGCCACGCTTTTCCCAGCCTGAAAGGTAAGTGGGGAATCCAATGGGCACATCTGCCCGGGCCTTATCACGAATGCCAAGCATGACGGCCTTGATGTCTTTGTTCATCTCCTTGGTGAGATCCCTATCGAATTTGCGCATTGCCTTGAGAGTGGACTCAACGCCTGTGATGTCTAGTGGCACTGGCACGCTCCTTCGCTCGATCGTTAAACACTTGCAATACCGCCTTGAACATCCTTTCATCCATGGCAAGGACTTCATTAGGGCTTATGTGCATCTCCACTGCTAGTGAGGCCACTAGGTAAGTGAGGCTGCCCCGATCTATTTTTTTACAGGTTCATCATCCATTACTTCAACGGATACAAGAGTGTTGAGCCATTCATCTCCAAATGGAGGGATGACCTCAACGCGCTGGAGGCAATTATGCGCAAGCCAGTAGATATCAGTCTGAGATTCCGTGTCACGAAACCTTTTATGAATTCCTGAACCTGCGTATTTTTCAAAGGCTACTTCAACCACTGGGGTGATTTGCACAATCACTTCCCCAGAGGCCCTGGTGATTTTTAAGCGTGCCATGTTTTTATCCTTAGAATGGAGTGGATGATGATTGAGTCACGACTGTGTTGACTGTGAAGGACAAACTTGATGCCGCTTCATCCCCAACGCCGCCATTGCCTACTGGAGTCAGGTTGTTGACAAGGATTGAAAATTGAAATGTTGGGTTGGTGGCTGAAACTGTTTGTGGTGTTGCACCATTTCCAGTAATCATTGAAACAGCAATGGTTGTGCCCCATGCTGCTCCCAAAGTGGCCATGACCTGAGCAGCTGCCCAGTCATTGAAAAAGTCAATAGTCAGTGTTGCTGCTTGCAATCCTTTTGCAAATTTATGTGCAGAATCGCCCATTGCTGTGACTTCAATTTCATCAAATGATTGCGTCAAAGTTACTGCGCTTACATAAGATGAGATGTCGATCGATGGAACAGTTGGCGTTGCAAGGGGTGCAAGTTTCACGCCAACATTATTATTCAAATATATTGCCATTTAGTTTTCCTCTTTTTCTGTTGTCGTTGGCTCAGCAGCCTCTTTTGGGTCTTTGATTTGGCCAACCTTGATAAGCCAAGCCAAATTCTCTGCGTTTGTATCGCTCATGTTTATCTCCTTATGACCAAGTGGTTAGGACTGTGATTGAGAAATCGGATGTGAGCATGGGCCCACTGGGAGCATCCAACAAGGATGGGGCACTTGCCCCGGTAATGTTGAATACTATTGATGATGATGCAAGTTTATTAAACACTGCAACGATGGTGGATTCGATGCCATTCAAATTGCCCTGGTTGTCCAGATAAGGCACTGTCATAATAATTTTGAAGTTAGCCATGCAGGCAATCGATGCCTGAGAGTTATTGCTGGGCACAAGGTAGGGATCACTGGGCGCAACTATCACTGAATTGGCAAGAATTACTGGTGGTGGAAATGAGAAAGTTGACCACACACCGGCATTGGCTAGAGCCGCTGCAATCGTTGTGCGTAGTGTTGTTAGTGCTGCCGCCATCGCTCATCCGACCATTGCGCTTGGATTAAGGTATGGCGCAAGCAATCCCCTAATCGATGCCATCAAAGTGTTGGACATTCTAAAAGGGCTTGGCGCGTAACCATCGATGCCCATGCCGCCATTTTGAGTGGCTTGACGGGATTGCCAAATGTTTGTGGCCAGCATAAGGCTGGCCGACCTAATGGCCGCTGTTGCCGCGTACGAAGTTTGTTTATCATCTGGGCCTGCCACGCTGCCATAAGGTTGCACCAAATGCATGGGATCATCGGCTGCCACACTAGCAAATTGAATGTATTGATACCCCAAAGGATAGTTGTAGCGGCTTGGCAAAAACACTGTGGTGGTTGTTACTGCATAAGGGCCCGTGCCAGTAATTGTCTTAGTGCCGTTATAGCCTGCGCCTGAGTTGGTGATAGTAATTGACTGGCCTGTCACAAATTGGCCAGGGCTTGCAATGACGATAGTGGCGACATTAGATGCCCGGCCTGTTGCAACCAATGGTGCTGTGTTAAACCAAAGAAATGAATTGATGAGATCCTGGGCAGTCTGGCAACATTCTTCAACTGTTGGATCTGTGTACAGGGTCCCAATTCCAAGTGAGTCGCGTAATTCTTGCATTGTCGTATATGTCGCGGCCATCATCATCCTTTCTTTGATAAGGCTTGCAGGGCCAGGGCCTCCTAACCCTGCAAGCGGCTTAGGGTTTTATCAGGTGAGGTTAAAGCGTTGTAGGCCGCCGGACACCAAAGTTTTGGTGGCAAAATAACCATATAGCAAAACGGAAATTTCACCAGTAGCAACTACATTGACGGATAGAGTCAATTTTGGTGACTCATAAATGCAGATTGCTGACTTAGCAACAACAAATGCGCTGTCATCGATAGTTGTTGCAACCATGTAGGGATCAACATACAGATCTAATCCAAGGATATTGCCACGGATGCTATTTGGCATTGACATACCTGCACTATTTTGAGGCTGGGCTGCTGCGTAAATTGGGCGATTTGAACCATCTTGTGCGTTGATAAGCAATGACCACTGTGATGTTCCTGCAATGTATGCAGAGGCCAATTCACCAGTTGCGGCAAATACTGCTGGAGCAGCTGCGCCAACAAATTGCTGTACACCAGTTGCACTTGCTGCCACTGTTGTTGCACACAATGTTCCGCCGCTAACAATCTCGGCGATTACTGCTGCATCTGATGCCTTAGCGTATGCGCGCAAGCAATTCTCATACATTGCTGCATAGAATGATGGTTCAGATCGATCTAAAAGTTCCGTTGACATAATCTGTGTGCCGGCCAGTTTTACGACTGTGGCATTTACATACGCGCTCACAATCTGAGTAGCAGCTGTTGATTGACCCTCTGCAACAGTTGAAATTGTTGCATTGGTTGTGATTTTTGGATGTGAGATTGTCATGCCCGATGCTGATAGTGCGCGAGCACCACCAAGTGCATCGATTGTTGGGCGCACCATCAGTGATGTGTCAATAACTGTTGGTGAGAAAATTGTTGGAGAAAATGCTGGGTTAGTTGTAAAGGAATCATTTGCGGCTTCAATTCTGCGTGCTTGTCCATCTGCTGCACGAATATAATCACGGGATACATCGCTGCCTAATGTGGCTTTGATTGTGTGCTCCATGTATTGTGCCTGTGTCTTAATTGGTGAGCGTACTTCTCCCACCATGTAACCTGCTGAAATAACTGGGCGAGAGGCTTCCACAACTGGAGCCTCTGCCTCAGGTTCTGGGGCTGTTGTATCTGGGGCTGTCGTCATGACTGCCTCGCTTTCTGTTTGTGGGTTGGTTGGTACTTGCTCCGCTTCGCTCTCGCTTGCGGCAACACTGGTGACTATCGCATTTTCAAATGCCGGAGATTCGACCAAACTGACCTCAACGAGCCGTGCGCTAGTCACTAGGAGGTAATCGTCTTTGGGTAGTGATGAGATAACCTCAACACCCACGGAAAGCCCGCTGACTAAATCCTCCGCTGCAAGAGTCAAATAATCTGTACCCTTGCTACTGTTTGAAATCTTGAACGATCCATAAATAAAACTGCCTTGGCTGCTAAATGATTGTGCACGGCCAATCGGATCATTGGCATTATGTTGTGCCAATAATTTTATGCGACTTGCTGACGGCATTTGAATGGAATCTTGCTCAAATACAACAGGCCCAGCTGATGTTTGACCAGTTGCCCCATATTCCATGATTGTGCCGGTAATCATGCGCCTCTCAGTATCGGCTGCCTGTATTGGCGTACTAAATGTTAACTTCATGATGCATCTCCATTCGGTGTTAAGTCCTCCATCGCTTTGGCTTGATCCAAAGTAATGAGATTGAGTGCAAGCATCTTCTCAATGACTGCAAGGCGTGCAGTTGCATCAGCACGCAAGAATGTCTCATCACTTTTAAAACGCACCAAATTATTTGCATTTGTAATGTCATCCATACTCAGGCGATCCTCCACGGCACATACATAAGGAGCCAAGGTATATGCATAAAACTCTTTGCGTGCATCAAGGACATTTTGATATGTCATCGATTTGTTTGCATCAGATGAGGCCATGTATGCCGGCACATTCATAAGCCTGCAAATTTCGGTACTTAATTCCTGTTTTGCCGATGTGTACATCATTTCAGAAGGTGAAAATGAGGTAGTGGAATAATCCAAAGTGGAAGTGAGATAAGCCGTTCCGCGCGAATTTCTAGCGGCCTTCCATGCTGCAAGTATTCCTTGCACCTGTGCTTCAGGAAGATCGGCACCAGAATTTTTAATAAAACCTGACGGAATTGGCGTTTGGGCTGCAATCGCAGCTGCTTTTTCCAAATCCAAAGATGCCCTTATTGTGCGACCCCCGGTTGCGAGCACACCAGGTTGAAGTGACTGGAAAGTAATTAAACTGGACAGGCCCGACATGGGGCGCACTTCATTGTCCACTGTGTAATATTCGATCTCCGTATTGCGTGCATTTAATTTTGGTGAAACGCGATCATTGGCTACCCATGCAAATCGTGCAGGCCTGCCATCATCAGAATATGTAGATGTCACTTCCCAATAAGCAGTTTGATAAAACAACAATGATTGGATTGTGTAGGCAATCGTTACACTGCGCGGTTGTCGGATGTCGGGTTGATCTAACCAAATAGGTGAACCCAACTCCTCACCGGTGCGCTTGTTGTAGAGTGATAATGGAATTCCTGCAATGGTTCCGCAAATTAACTGCCTGCACTTACTGACCGTGGGCACTTGCAGCGCACTGTTAAGATCAATCGATGAGTAATCAAATCCAGTCGCATAATCGCTAAATGCCCCAATGCCATAGGCTGAATTCATTACTGCTGGGGCGTATTGATTTTTTAATGTGTCGGGTTCATCCTTGACCAATCGCAATGCCGACAATATACCCATGGTGGCATAATAGCCCTATACCACGCAAAATGGACATAGCGGACATTTGACACATTTGGGCGTGTCTAGCCTGCAATTACCATGGGATTAGATTGTGGTTCCTGCATTTTGTGGACAATCATGGCTAGTGAAATCGGTGCTGAAATGTCGCCGGCTGAGGCACGCCTAACCAATCTCCAGCCGCTGTCATTTTGTTTAGCCGCACACGCATCCATCTGGGCATCAAATGATTCCTGGCCCATGTGCACAATGCGATTATTGGAAAGGGCATCAAGCAAATCCGATGATGCCTGGTAAAACTCAGTGCCCGACACATCGATCATCCTGCACCCACTTGCGCCAAGCCGGGCGGCAATGGTCGCAGTTGAGTAATGGTCAAACATAATCATGCGCGGAAAATACTTATCTACCCACTTGGTTTTAATATCAGCTGCAATCTTTAATTCATCCACTGCCGTATCTGATCTCCATTGATCCATAATCCCCACTGCAATCTTGCCATTAGGCAGGAATTGGCCAGCAACCAAGGATGCCGTGCGTTTGGAGATTGCCACATCAAATGCCATAAATGTATCGGGGCCAACGGGAATTGTTAGGTTGCGATCTGCACAACCCTCCCACGCACCTAGCGGCCAAGGACTTGCCAGGGATGAAACCCACATACACAAGTGCTCAGGCAAAAATTTCTCCATGGGCACCGTTGATAGGGCCTCCTCTAAGCCATCTTCAGTAATCGTTATGCCTAGCGCAGGATTTGCAGCAATCCAGGCTTTTTTATCTGTAGGCTTTGAAAATGGCGGCGCGCTGTATTCATACCAGCCAAGGGATTTGGATGGGTAAGAAATGGCCTTATCGCGCAGGGAATTGAGCACTGAGGAAAATGCATCACCGGCATTGGAGCAGACATAAGTCTGAGCACGGCCCGACATGGCAATGGTTATTGGTTTAGCAGCTGCCCACGCCTCCTCAGTAATAAATCGCGCCTCATCAATAAATAGCAAATTGGCAGATTTGCCACGCGCACCCTCAGCATTGCCTGCCACAATCTCATACCTGGCCCCATTGAGAAGATCTAAATGCTCCTTGCCATTGCCGCGATAGCCGACCTCACCGCGATTGAGTTTGACCTGCACGCGCAGGAAGTCATTGGCATCGATGACCGCGCAGACTTCCCGGAATGTGTCCTCTGCCATGCCTCTCTTAGATGACATAGCCACAACATTCTTTTCACCCAGCACAAAGAGGCCAAATAAAATCCGATAAACCATAAGCGTTGTTTTAGCGTTTTGGCGTGCGCACATGATCCCCACAGTCTTGCGGATGAACTCTCGATCGCTGTTAATGGTGAGAAAATCATTGGCAATGTATTTTTGCCAGGGCATCATGGTGTATCCACATTTGGCGGCAAATTCTATAAATTCAGGGCCCAAAGATTTGCCCTTTAATGCTGGGGTCATAATGCGTGGTTTTATTGCACCCATGAGTTTCTTTTTCTTTGCCCCCTGCTGGCCATGTTTAGGCAGGGCTTGAACTAACTCCACGATGGCCTTGACTGACCTTCAAAGGGCCCTACAAGGCTCGGACTGGTGGTCGATGGAGAGAGAGTGTCGGG
>Ga0049084_10000484_pt1 | contig 15615 bp, 12 predicted proteins | sample GreLakmeON33MSRF_FD_66720 | JGI IMG/M metagenome (GOLD analysis project Ga0049084, IMG submission 66720) | Freshwater lentic microbial communities from great Laurentian Lakes, MI, USA - Great Lakes metaG ON33MSRF | ecosystem: Environmental > Aquatic > Freshwater > Lake | place: Great Lakes... | reverse complement strand
TGGGGCTACTTCGTCTTTATCTGCAAAGCGAAGTTGACGAGATGGCCGAGAAGGGTGTTCGGTTTGGCGTGATTGGTGATCGCAGTAAATTGCCCACCGACACCGTGAAGATGATCGAAGATGCTGAACAGCGCACCGCCAAAAATACACGGCTGACTCTCACCTTGGCTTTAAGTTATGGCAGCCGACAAGAGATCGCGGCAGCTGCACGTTCATTAGCAGAGGATTGCGTAAAAGGCATCGTGTCACCCGATCAGATCGATGAAGCTTTGCTTGAGAGTCGATTGTTCACGCATGGTTTGCCCGAACCCGATCTCCTGATTCGGACGTCTGGCGAGTTGCGCATCAGCAACTTTCTTTTGTGGCAATTGGCCTACGCCGAGCTTTTTTTCACAGATACGCTCTGGCCAGATTTTGGTCTCGCCGATCTCGAAGCGGCGACCACGTCCTTTCGTTCTCGCGAGCGCCGCTTTGGCGCCGTGGCTGGGTGAGGGGGCATCGATGCTTTGGACTCGTTTGATCTCGGGGGCTGTGCTTGCGCCGCTGTTTTTGCTTCTCGTTTATCTTGGCGAGCCCTATTTCAATATCCTTGTTGCAGCTATTGCTGCAGTGATGTCGTGGGAGTTCACACGCATGGACGGCGAAGAAGGCGCAAAGCGCCGCGTCCTCATCGCGGCGGCTTGCGTTGCTGCGGTCTTGGCCATGTCGGTGGACGGCGTGAATATCACCTGGGTGATTGTGCTTGTCGCAACTATCATAGTTGTGGTGGCCGACCAAGTGGCCGGGCGCCCGGGGCTGAACATGGTGCAGTGGGCAGTGCCATACGTGGCAGTGCCTGCTGTGTCACTGATCTATGTGTCGGCCATTGGCGGTTGGGTGTCGATGTTTTGGCTGCTGGCGGTTGTTTGGCTGACCGACATTGGCGCTTATTTTTTCGGTCGCGCGATTGGAGGCCCCAAACTTGCGCCGGCGATCAGCCCTAACAAAACATGGGCGGGCTCTCTGGGCGGCCTGGTGACGGGAATAGCCGCGGGGCTCGGTCTATTGGCAGCTGTCGGCGTACCCTTGGCGATGAATTTCTTTGTGCTCTCAGCGGTGTTATCGGTTCTCACGCAAATCGGTGATCTGTTCGAATCAGGCTTAAAGCGAAAATTCCAGTTCAAAGATTCTGGCGGATTGATTCCTGGTCACGGCGGTGTGATGGATCGTTTTGATGGCCTGTGGGCAGCAGCGCCTATGGCGGCCCTCTTGTGCTACGTGCTCGAAGGCGGCGTGAAGACATGGTAACGCGGGCGGTCCGGTCAGTTACAATTCTAGGCTCCACCGGCTCCGTCGGTGAGAGCACAATCGACCTCTTAAACCGCGATCCTAACCGATACCGTGTTGTCGCGCTGACGGCTCAGAAAAACGCCGAGAAGTTGGCAGCTCAGGCCAAGCACTTGAAACCTGAATTTGTCGCGATTGCTGATGACGCGGCTTATGCCGAACTGAAAGATTTATTATCGGGAACTAACATCTGCGTCGCTGCGGGCTCTGATTCGATTTGCGAAGCCGGCGCGATGAACGCTGAGTGGGTGATGGCGGCGATTGTTGGCGCAGCAGGTTTGAAACCCACACTGCAAGCGGTTGGTCGTGGCGCGATTGTCGCCCTGGCCAATAAAGAATGCCTAGTCTGCGCAGGCGACATGTTCATGGCGGATGTTGCCAAATATAAGGCGACGTTGTTGCCGGTGGACTCGGAACACAACGCCATCTTTCAAGTTTTTGACTTTGCTCAACCCGATCAAGTTCGTCGTATCGTGCTGACATGCTCGGGTGGGCCGTTCAGAACGTGGTCGCGCACTGAAATGATGAGGGTGACACCCGCGCAAGCCATGGCGCACCCAAATTGGTCGATGGGACGGAAGGTCTCAATCGATTCCGCCACCATGATGAACAAAGGCCTCGAAGTGATCGAAGCACATCATTTGTTTGGCCTGGGCCAAGACAAAATAGACATCGTGCTTCATCCGCAGTCTGTCGTGCATAGTATGGTAGAGTACAAAGATGGCTCGGTCTTGGCGCAGATGGGCTCGCCCGATATGCGCACGCCGATTGCATATGCACTGGGTTGGCCAAATCGAATTGATGCTCCTGCTGAAAGGCTCGATCTTGCCAAGCTTGGCACCCTGACGTTCGAACAGCCCGACCCCATTCGATTTCCGGCCTTAAGCCTTGCGCGCGATGCTCTGAAAGCTGGCGGATCAGCCCCGACGATCTTAAATGCAGCGAACGAGGTGGCAGTGGGTCGATTTATCGCAGGCGAGATTGCGTTTTTGGATATTGTCACAATCGTGGAGCGCGCCCTTGCCATGGCCCCGGCTTGCGCCATGTCTGGACTTGACGAAATCTTGGCTACCGACGCTGAGGCCCGCCGTGTTGCACAAAGCCTGAAACCCCTCTCATACGCAGCCGAATAAGAAGACCCAGAGCAATCCATGGACAGCATCTTCGACATTCCCGTCACCGCCGTGAGTTTTATTCTCACGCTATCAATCGTGGTTTTCGTCCATGAATTTGGACACTTCATTGTCGCCCGCCGCAATGGGGTTCGATGCGAGAGTTTTTCGATTGGCTTTGGGCCGGAGATTTTTGGGTATACCGACAAACTCGGTACACGATGGAAATTCAGCGCTATACCGCTGGGCGGCTATGTCAAAATGTTCGGTGAAGGCGAGACCATGCAGATGGTTGAAGGTGGGCGCGACGAACCAGTTGTGCCGCGCGAACTAACACCCGAAGAGCGCGCGGTCTCCTTCAAATACAAAACCATTCCTCAACGCGCAGCTATTGTATTCGCCGGGCCTGCGGCAAACTTTATTTTCGCAATCGCTGTGTTTTGGGCGATGTTTTTGTTTGCCGGTCGCCCCATCACGGAGCCGGTAATCGGTGAGGTGGTCAAAGAAAGCGCGGCGGCGGTGGCTGGATTTCGGGCTGGTGACCGCGTCTTGAGCATCGATAATTCGGCTGTTGAGCGCTTCGAGGACGTTCAACGCGTGGTTGCCATTGGCCATGGCGGTGCGATGTCTTTTGTCGTGGAACGCAGTGGTGAGCAACTCACATTGACGGCGCAGCCGAGGATTATTGAAGACAAAGATGCCTTTGGGAATCTCACAAAGCGGGCCTTATTAGGTATCTCGTCGTCCGGGGAGACGCGCAAGATTGAGCGTCCTGGCCTTGTGCAGGCCTTAGGCTGGTCCATCAGTCAAACTTATACGGTGGTGGACAGCACTTTCGTGGGCATCGGACAGATGATCAGCGGTCAACGCGGAACTGAGGATTTGGGCGGGCCGATCCGGATTGCTAAATATTCGGGGCAGGCGGCCAAATCGGGTTGGGAGAATTTCGTCATTTTCATGGCAATTCTTTCGGTAAATCTGGGACTTATCAACCTTTTCCCGGTCCCGCTTCTTGACGGCGGACACCTGTTGTTTTACGCCATCGAGGCCGTTCGTGGGCATCCGCTTCCCGAACGGGTACAGGAGTGGGGCCTCAGGGTCGGATTGGCTTTAGTCCTGATGCTCATGGTCTTCGTGACCTGGAACGATATCGTGCAGCTTTAACTTTTCCGGCCGGTTACAAAGATCGTCGTGTTAGTCCTGTCTTCAAACAAGCCCCTTACAGATCAGGGACGTAGCGCCAACGTTGTGCCCGTCTTGGGGGCTCTTCTGTTTTTGTTGTTCGGATCGCCCGCATTCGCCCAAAGCAGTGACGTGATCAGCGGCCTTGCGGTGCAAGGCAACCAGCGTATTGAAGGCGCAACCATCCGAAGCTACCTCGCAGTGGCCGAAGGTGACGCTTTTGATCCGGCGCGGATCGACCGCTCGATCAAAAACCTATTCTCGACAGGATTGTTCGCCGACGTGAGCGTAGGTCGCCAGGGTGACTTGTTGGTGGTCAGGGTCGTCGAAAACCCGATCATCAATCGTATTTCGGTCGAAGGTAATAAACGGATCGAAGACGACAAGATTACGCCCGAAATACAATTGCGCCCGCGCGTAGTTTACACGCGAACCAAGGTCCAGCAGGACGTCGAGAAAATCCTCGAACTTTACCGGCGCAAAGGTCGGTTCGGCGTGCGGGTGGATCCGAAAGTTATCGAGTTGCCTCAGAACCGCGTCGACCTCGTCTACGAAGTCACCGAGGGAAAGCCGACATATGTTCGTAAAATTGACTTTATCGGCAACAAAGAATTTAGCGACGGCGATTTGCGCGACGTTGTGCTGACGGTTGAGGAGAAGTGGTGGAAATTTCTCACCTCGAACGACACCTACGACCCCGAGCGCATGAACTTCGATCGTGAGCTTCTTCGACGCCATTATTTGCAAAACGGTTATGCTGACTTCGAGGTGATTTCGGGCGTGGCTGAACTTGCCCCGAACCGCGAAAGCTTTTTCATGACCTTTACCGTCAAGGAAGGTCAACGCTACAAACTCGGCAAGGTCGATGCGGACGTGAAGCTAAAGGGCTTCGACAAAGCGCGTCTCGAGCCCGACATCCTCACGCTGCCGGGTGAGTGGTATAACGCAAAGAAAATTGACGACACCATCAACAAAATCAACGATGCGGTGGGGAATGCCGGGTACGCGTTCATCGACGTCAACCCGCGCCTGAATCGCGACGAAAAAACGCGCACGATTGATCTGACGTACGAGGTCGAAGAAGGTCCACGTGTGTTCGTTGAGCGTGTTGAGGTGAAGGGCAATGTCGTCACACTCGATAAAGTCATTCGTCGTGAAATCTTGCTGGCTGAAGGCGACGCCTTCAACACCGCAAAAATCCGCCGCTCAAAAGAGCGGTTAGAGAATTTGGGATTCTTCAAAGAAGACAAAGTAAAGGTTGAAAATACACCTTCGCAAGTGTCACCCGACCGAACCGTGATTACGGCAGAGGTCGAGGAGCAATCGACCGGTGAATTGCAATTCGGTATTGGCTTCTCTAGCGCCAGCGGCGCACTGTTTGATGTCGGTGTGAGTCAGCGCAATTTATTGGGGCGTGGTCAAGATTTGCGCTTTAATTTCAGTCTGGCTCAGCAACAGACTCAGATTCAAATCAGCTTTACTGAACCTTATTTTCTTGGTCGCCGTATCCTTGCGGGTGGCGATCTGTTTGCCCAAGAGCAAGATTACCAAGACCAGGCGGGTTATACTTCGAAGTCTGTCGGTGGAACGGCACGATTGGGCTTTAACTATAACGAGTACCTGGTCCAGCGTTTCAGTTATAACCTCACCTGGACGAAGCTGACGGGCATCAGTGCGTTCTCCTCACCCTATATTCGTGAGCAAGAAGGTTCGACGGTGACCTCGCAGGTCAGCCAGTCGATTTCATTGAACCGCCTGAATAATGTGATTGAGCCCTCGCGCGGATATTACGTCAGTCTTTCGACGGATTTGGCCGGATTGGGCGGGTCTGAGAAGTATGTTCGCGGCGGTTTAAGCGCGGGCTGGTACTATCAGCCGTTCGATGGTTGGGTACTCGGTGTCTTGGGTAATTCTGGCTATTTGGTTGGCATTGGCGATGATATTAAGGTCTACCAACGCTACCAGCTTGGTGGTACTAACCTGCGTGGTTACAACGATTTCGGCGTTAGCCCTCGTGATTCGTCCACGGGAGATGCGTTGGGTGGAGACTGGATCGCCACCGGAACCGCAGAGTTAAAGATTCCCTTGGGCTTACCTAAGGAAATCGGAATTACCCCGAAGTTGTTTACCGATTGGGGCGCGATCGGCTCTCCTCAGGATTTGATTGGAAGACTGACCGCTGCTGAATTGGTGAACATTCAGCGTTCGTCTCAATTCCGTGGATCGGCAGGAATTGGTGTGCAGTGGGAGTCGCCGGTTGGACCTATCCAGATCGATTGGTCACCTTTCGTGTTTAACGCCCAGCCGTTTGATGATCGCCAGAAGTTCCGAGTGAACTTCGGACAAAGGTTCTAAGTTCTTTTGTTTTTCAACACAGCTCAAGTCTCGTGATCGAGACCAAGGAAGGGAATATGAAAAAGATACTTTTGACGACTCTAGCGGCAGTCTCTGCCGTATTTATTTCGTATGCTGCCATCGCGCAGACCGAGCGCCTCCCAGCCCCGGTGATCGGCATCGTCGACACCGACGCAATTTTACGCGACTCGCTTGCGTCTAAGGGCGTGCGGTTGGAACGCGATAAGGTGGCGACGCTGTATCAGACACAAGTGCAAGAAGATGAAAAGAAACTGCGCACTGAGGACGAGGAACTGGCGAAACAACGTGGTGTGATGTCACCTGACGTTTTCCAAACGCGTGCTACGGATTTCCAGAAGAAACTTGCGGATTTCCAAACACGCGTTCGCGACAAGCAGGAGCGCTTGGACTATTCGTTCCAGCAGTCGATGCAGGAAATTGGTCAAGCGATCTATGCGGTCGCTGGCGAAGTCGCTAAAGAGCGCGGCATCAATACGGTATTCGCACGCAGCCAAATTCTGCTGGTTGTCGACCCAGGCATGGACATCACTGCTCCGGTTTTGACCAAGCTCAATGCGAAGTTGACCAATGTGAAGTTCCAAGATCCAGCAACACTCGCACGGGTTGACGAGCAAGGTAACCCAGCCGGCGTTGCACCTGCTGCTGGTGGGGCTCCGCGTCCGGCTGCCGCACCCGTTGCAAAGAAGCCATAACGTTTAGATCCATGCCCGATCCCCGGTTCTTTCGTCGAGCCGGGCCGCAGTCTCTCGCGCGTCTAGCCGAGATTGCGGGGGCGAAGTTATCGGGGTCTTCTAACCCCAACACGCAAATCGCCGATGTCGCAACGCTGAAAAACGCGACATCGGCAGATTTGATTTTCGTCTCAGACCACAAATTCATTCCTGAACTCGCGGCGACAAAGGCAGGCGCGTGCCTGATTGACGCAGAGATTTCTGCTTCTGTGCCATCAACGTGCGTCGCTCTGATTTGCCCGGACGCCCGCTCGGCTTTTTCCAAAATTCTAGACGTCTTTTATCCTGATGTTCTTTCTCACTGGCCCTCAGATGGGTCTGTCGCATCGTCTGCTGAGATCGACACCAGTGCAGTCATTGCGCCGGGCGCAGTCATCGGGGCTCAGGCTAAAATCGGCGCGCGGACAAGGCTTGGGCCTCATGTGGCAATCGGGGCGGGGGTCGTAATCGGCGATGATTGTGATATCGGTGCAAACGTTACAATTTCGTTTAGCTTGGTTGGCCATCGCGTCATCGTGCATCCTGGTGTGCAGATTGGCCAAGATGGCTTTGGGTACACGGCTGGACCAAAAGGCCCTGTGAAAGCTCGCCAGCTTGGCCGCGTTGTGATTCATGATGATGTTGAGATTGGTGCCAATTCTACGATTGATCGTGGAATGCTCAGCGACACCATTATCGGGCGGGGGTGTAAGTTCGATAATTTAGTTCAAATCGCACATAACGTCGTCATGGGACATGGGTGTCTGGTGGTGGCTCAGGCTGGCATTGCTGGCAGCTGCGTGATTGGGGATGGGGTCGTCATCGGGCCCCAGGTGGGCATTATTGATCACATCAACATCGGGTCTGGGGCTCAAATTGCCGGGCAATCGGGCGTATCTTCTGACGTGGCCGCAAAGCAGACCGTGATGGGCTATCCGGCCAAGCCAATTCGGCAGTTTTGGCGCGAACTCGCAACCCTGGCGCGCTTGACAAAGCGCGGTTGACCGCACCGCCAAGAGGCCCTAAATACCATCCAAGATTAGCGAATTTCGGCTTATACACAGACTTTTACAGCAATGGGGCCCCGGACCGCGGGGACAAGGTCATGGATGGTCAACCCGCCAGCTCAGCCATTGCCAAAATCGATATTCATCGCATCTTAAAGATGATCCCGCACCGGTATCCGTTTCTACTGGTTGATCGGGTTCTGGATGTCGTGCCGGGCGAAAGTGCCGTGGGCCTGAAAAATGTCAGCATGAACGAGCCCCATTTTCAGGGCCACTTCCCTGATCGCCCGGTGATGCCGGGCGTTTTAATTGTCGAGGCGATGGCCCAAACGGCTGCAGTGATCGTTGTGTCACATCTGGGTGCTGAGACCGAAGGAAAGCTGGTCTATTTTATGTCTATTGAGAATGCACGCTTCCGCAAGCCCGTCGAGCCTGGTGATCAGCTGATGATCTACTGCAAAAAAGAGCGCCAGCGCGGGAATGTCTGGAAGTTTTCGGGCAAAGCTAAAGTCGATGGCGTTGTTGTCGCTGAGGCTTTGTATACTGCAATGATAATGTTCTAATGATCCGATGGTAAATTTTCACCAGACATCCGGTATCGATCCGACAGCAGACATAGATGCCAGTGCCGAGATTGGACCATATTGTATCATCGGCGCCCATGTGCGCTTGGGCAAAGGCGTTAAACTTCTCTCGCATGTGGCGGTTGATCCGAACACATCGATAGGCGAAGGAACGATTGTTCACCCGTACTGCGCGCTGGGCTCTCCGCCGCAACATCTGCGTTATAAAGGCGAGCCCTCACGGCTTGAGATCGGAAAGAATAATGTGATTCGCGAGCACGTGACGATGCATCGTGGGACCGAGTTAGGCGGTATGGTCACGCGTGTCGGCGATAATTGCTTTTTCATGGTGGGCAGCCATGTTGCCCATGATTGTGCCATTGAGAACAATGTGATCCTCACAAATGGTGTGGCGCTTGGCGGCCATGTTCAGATCGGCGAGTTCGCCATTGTTGGCGGCCAGTGTGGCGTGCAGCAGTTTGTGCGCATCGGCAAGCACGCCATGATTGGCGGCAAAACTGGCGTCGACCGCGACATTATCCCCTATGGGGCGGCCCAGGGAAACCGGGCTCATCTCACGGGGTTGAATCTGATTGGGCTGAAGCGCCGTGGGTTCTCGCGCTCCGACATCCAGAAATTACGAGCGGCCTTTGGCTTGTTGTTCAGCCAAGACGGCACTATGGCTGATCGCCTGAATGAAGTCGCCGACATCTATGCCGATCAAGCTGGTGTTATGGATATTGTGAACTTCATTCGCGCCGATTCCGCGCGCCCCTTGTGCTCGCCCTCAGCGGCGACCAACGGTAACGGCTCGTAAGCGCCGGCCCACCGGCCATGGCGCACACCCAAAACGAAAAAATTGGTATCATCGCAGGTGGTGGCGCGCTGCCCGCTCAGCTGATCGCAGCGTGTCGCGCGTCCGGGCGAGCGTACTTCGTACTTGCACTCAAGGGCTTCGCGACAAGTGCTGAGTTGAGGCAAGAGCCAGATGCTTGGATACGCTTCGGACAAGCTGGCACTGGCTTTGAGCTCATGTCGTCTGCGGGTGTTCGCGAGATTGTCATGGTCGGGGTCGTGCGACGCCCCACATGGCTGAACCTGTGGCCCGACTTACGCACCTTTCGGTTTTTCTTGCGCTTGGCCGGACGTGTTATCGGCGATAATGGTTTGTTGTCAGCCGTCATTGCCGAGATCGAGCACGCAGGATTGCGCGTGATCGGTGTACACGATGTGCTCACCGATGTTTTAGCTCCATTGGGTGTGCTCGGGCGACACCAACCGACCGCGAACGACGAATCTGATATTGCCATCGGAATCGTAGCTGCGCGCGACCTTGGGCGGCGTGACATTGGCCAAGCCGTCGTTATCAATGGCGGGCAGATCGTTGATGCTGAGTGCGCCGATGGAACAGACGCATTGATCGCCAGAGCGAAAGGCGGCGTTGGCGGAACCCTGGTCAAAATGAAAAAGCCACAGCAGGAACGTCGCGTCGATCTGCCGACGATTGGCGTGGCAACGGTTCGCAATGCTGCTGCGGCAGGCTTGCGCGGAATCGCGGTCGAAGCAGGGCAGAGCTTGATTGTTGATCGCGCAGAAGTGATTGCAGCCGTTGATGCTGCGGGCCTTTTCCTTGTGGGCGTATCAAGCCAAGCAACGACAGCAACAGACTCACCACTGGTGTATGTGGTGGCCTGCGAGCCTTCAGGAGATCAGCTCGGGGCTTTGCTGATGCGCGCCCTGAATAATGAGAGCCAAGGTCGTGCCCGCATCATTGGTATTGGTGGACCTGAAATGAAAGCTGCTGGTCTGCAATCTTTGTTCGACCCCGCTGACTTGGCTTTGCTTGGTATTTTTGAAGTGATTCCCAATGCTGCTATGGTGCTGCGCCGCGTGCGTGAAACGGTTGCTGACATCAAGACGCAATCCCCCGATATCCTTGTGACCATCGATTCTTGGGGCTTTACGGGCCGTGTGCATGAGCGGCTGTCGAAAAGCCACAGCCAGATTCCGCGTGTGCGTTATGTGGCCCCGCAAGTCTGGGCGTGGCGACCGGGCCGTGCCAAGCAACTGGCGCGCTGGGTTCAGCATTTGATGACGTTGTTTCCATTCGAGCCAGCCTATTTCACAAAATATGGCCTCAGCACATCTTGGGTTGGTCATCCGGTACTTGAGTGCGGGGCAGACAAGGGTGACGCATCTGCCTTTCGCCGCCGCCATCACATCGCCGATCATGAGGCCGTGCTGATTGTATTGCCGGGGAGCCGAAACTCAGAAATTAAACAGTTGATGAGCGCGTTTGAAGTTGCTGCTCGGGCCCTGTGCGCTCAGGTGCCTCATCTTCGTATTGTTATTCCAACTGTGCCCAATGTTGTCACGCGGGTTCAAGACGCCGTGGTGAGCTGGCCCAGAAAGCCCATCGTTGTGACCACAACATCCGAGCGGTTCGATGCTTTTGCTGCTGGGCGTGCAGCATTGGCTGCGTCAGGGACAGTTTCGCTCGAACTGGCAATGGCGGGGGTTCCGCATATCATTGCTTATCGCGCCAATCCTGTGTCCGCTTTTGTTTTACGCCGCTTGATCAGGACCAAGTACGTGAACCTGGTCAATGTTCTGATGAATCGTGAAACTGTCCCCGAGCGCTTGCAAGATGATGTCCGCGGTGAAGTTCTGGCACGAGACGTGCTCACGCTGATGCACGACGAGGCCGCACGCAGATCAATGCAAGATGACTTCAAAGTCGCGTTGGCAAAGCTCTCGCCTGAGGGGTCGTCGCCGAGCCGCCAAGCCGCACGGATGGTCTTGAGTTTGGCCCGAAATAATTAGGCGATCTCAAGTGCGGTCTTATTCATCTCGAATGCTGGTCTGAATCAGGGCTGCAGACGCTTTATATTGATCGAGGGCGGACCTCAACCCAATGATATCAAGTGTCACGTTGACGGGTTGGCCCACATCTTGGAAAAAGATAGCCACGCCACCATTATCTGGCTGGAATAAACTGGCGCCTGAGACGCATAATTCGGCGTCGTGGCGTTGACAATATTATTGGCGCGCACTGCTGTCGCGCGCGAGGCGGCGTTTAAAGACGAGGCGGCAATCGGCAATATTTCCATGGGCCTCACTCTATACCAATCATAACAAATGCGCATTCTAGGTTGAAGGTTGCCAGGCAGATCAGGGAGTTAAGTGTTAAAAACGCAGATCCAAGCTTCGGACTTTGATTTGGCCATGGCAGGCGTAAGCTAAAGGCTTGCGATAGGAGGGGAGCATGACAGTCTCATCGACACGGGCAACAGACTATGCGGTGCTTTTCGGGTTGGCGGGCGCTGTCAACGTTTTCTTGTGGGCAGACAACATCGAGCAACAGTGGCGCATGCTGTGGGCCCTCTTGGCCTTTGCCGATTGTACGGGGTTGTTGCTCGGCTCGTTCTATATGACGGTGGGCGATGGCATATCGGAGCACAAAATCAAAACGCTGGGTGCGGAAGACTGGGCCTATAAATGAAAACGCCCAGTGTTGAGACCGGGCGTTTTATGAATTGAGATCGCTTTATTTCCGCTTTTTGATCGGAACGTACTTGCGCGGTGTCTGTCCCGTATAGAGCTGACGGGGGCGGCCGATTTTGTTTTGGGGGTCTTCGATCATCTCGTTCCATTGCGCGATCCAGCCCGTAGTGCGGGCCAAGGCAAAAAGCGGCGTGAACATCGTCACGGGAATGTTCATAGCTTGGAAAATGATGCCCGAGTAGAAGTCGACGTTGGGGTAGAGCTTCTTCTGGATGAAGTACTCGTCCTCCAACGCGATGCGCTCTAGCTCCATGGCGATGTCGAGCAACGGGTTGTCTTTAATTCCCAGTTCGCCTAACACTTCATGGCAGGTGCGGCTCATGATGCGCGCGCGCGGATCGTAGTTTTTGTAGACGCGGTGGCCGAAGCCCATCAAGCGGAAGTTATCGTTCTTATCCTTGGCGCGTTTGACGCAATTGTTGACGTTATCTTTGGTGCCGATTTCTTTCAGCATATTCAGCACGGCTTCGTTCGCTCCGCCGTGCGCGGGGCCCCACAGCGAGGCAACGCCCGCGGCAATACAAGCAAACGGATTTGCGCCTGAGGAGCCAGCCAAGCGCACGGTCGACGTCGATGCGTTCTGCTCATGGTCGGCGTGAAGGATCAAGATGCGATCCATCGCTTTCGCCAGAAGCGGGCTGACCGTGTAGTCCTCACATGGCGTGGCGTACATCATGTGCAAGAAATTCTCGGCATAGCCCAAGTCATTGCGCGGATACATAAAGGGTTGACCGATAGAATACTTATACGCCCAAGCCGCGATAGTTGGGATTTTTGCGATCAAACGATACGACGCAATGCGACGATGTTCGGGGTTATTAATATCTAAACTGTCGTGATAGAATGCAGACAACGCGGCGACGACGCCGCACATCACGGCCATTGGGTGCGCATCGCGACGGAAACCCGAGTAGAAGCTGTGCACTTGTTCGTGCAGCATGGTGTGATAGGTCAGGTCGTGCTGGAACTTCTCTTTCTGCTTTTCGTTGGGCAGTTCGCCGTTGAGCAGTAGGTAAGCCACTTCCTCAAAATTGCAGTTCTCGGCCAATTCTTCGATCGGATAGCCACCGTGCAACAGCAAACCGTTATCGCCGTCGATGTAGGTGATTTTTGATTCGCAACTGCCCGTTGAGGTGAATCCAGGGTCGAACGCGAACATCCCCGTATCGGCGTAGAACTTGCGAATATCTACAACGTCGGGACCAGTGGTCCCGCTCATTTTCGGGTAGTTCCAGCTTTTGCCGGATTCGTTATCAGTGACGGTGACTGTTTTGTTTGCCACGGGCATGCCTTTCGGTTTTTGTTGTGCGGCAGTGCAAACGCAAGCCTTGTGTAAAGGCTGTTCCCCGGCACCGCATTTGTGGCTGCTTATAGCCTGGAAAAACCCTCCAAATCAACGCTCGGACCTCACCAAAAAGTGCGATTTTGGTCCTTATTTCAACGATATGGCGCTAGCGCTGGGGCTTAACGTGTTGGCTTGAACTCTTTAGTGCGGGGATCGCGTCTGGCGATCGCGCTGCGGGTATTGAGCCTAAGTAAGCGGCAATATCAGCGATTTGAGAATCCGATAGGATGTGCTCGCTGTAGGCGGGCATTGTGCTCGTTGTTGCCCGAATGAACTGGGCAATGGCTTCTGTCGGCAAGGGGTCTGGGGCTAACTTTAAACCTGCACCGCTGCCCTGGCCATGGGTGCCATGGCAGTGATAGCAGCCCACTTTCATGAAGATGTCACGACCACGGGCCACGGATGGCTTGGTCTCATCGGCAGCCGCAATTGTGCTACAAGCCCACAGGGTCAGCGCGGCGGCAGCGAGGGCATAACGTTGGGGCATGGGGTTACCTATCTCGACTGGGTGACAACATCGATCAGAGCAGGCAGCCCCTGTTTGACGACACCAATTGCGCGCTTGATGGCAGGGGCTAAGTCTTTGGGGTCTGTGATCGGGCCTTCGGCCCAAACACCCATGCCGTGCGCAAGCTTTGCATAGTCGATATTGGGGTCTTCGATTGCAGTGCCAATTTTTGCTGTCGTAACCCCACGATTCCGCTGATTGGCAATGCCTTGCAGCAGCATGGTTTCTTGTGCGTAAGCCCGGTTGTTGTGCATGACGGTGAGCAGCGGAATGCGGTGATGCGCGGCAGTCCACAATGCGCCATTGGCGTACATAAAGTCCCCATCACATTGGATGTTGACGGACATACGCCCTAAGGCCTTGTTGGCAAGCGCGGCTCCGACGGCGGCCGGTAGCCCGTACCCCACGCCACCGCCTGCGCCATAGCCTAAGTATTGATAATGCCGATCAATATGCCACAGGCGATGGGGCCAATTGCTGATGAAGCCTTCTGATGCGCCCACCGAGACAAGCGCCCAGTCTTCAGTCTTGATCTGCTGCCACAACTCCATGCAGAGGCGCGCTGTGCTGATCGGGCTTGCGTCCCAACCAAACGCAGCAGCCTGGCGTGCGGCTTCATAATTCTCCGCGTACATTTTGCGATAAACCTCAGCCCGAGGAGCGAGTGATAATTTTCGATTGTCGCTCATCGCAGATTTTACAGCATCAATAAGAGCTGGCAGCGTTGTCTCACCGTCGCCAGCGATGGACAAATCTACGGCGGCGTAGCGTTGGAAATCCTGATAGTTGGATTTCATGTAAAGGTCATTCACGCCAATTCGAATCAACTTGGTTCCCGGCTTCATGCGCGGGCTGCTACTATCATCAATTCGATTGAATTGATTGATTTGCCCCCAGAAGTCGGTGACCTCTAACCCGAGAATCACATCGGCTTGCGCAACGAGCTTTCTGTTCTGCGCATTTTGATACAAGTGATGCGTGGTGGGCATGTTTTGGCGACTAGTCAAGTCCACCACCGGCGCGTTCAGCGTCTCGGCAAGTTGAACCAGAAGCCGCATGCCTTCTGCCGTTCGCGCAAGTCGGTCAGCTAAAATCACCGGCCGTTCTGCCGCGACCAAGAATTGAGCAGCCTCACGAAGTGCGCCAGCATCACCTTGCGGCGGCAGAGTCGGGGAGAGTTTGGGAATCGAAAGCCCGCTGCGACTCACGAGCTCCATTTCTTGCAATTGGCTGTCGGCAACCAAAACGATGGGCTCCATCGGTGGTGTTGTCGAGATTTTGTAGCCCTGAACCATGGACTCAGCGAACGCTTGCAGCGAGATGGGCTGATCGTCCCATTTCGTAAAATCGCGCACGATGGCCGCCGGGTCTTGCGCAGAATGCCGCCAATCATTAGCCCCTGCTCGTTTAGTGCTGTCGAGGGTGTTGCCAAGAATGGCAATCAAGGGAACGCGATCACACCACGCATTATAAAGCGCCATGGATGCGTGCTGAAGCCCCACCGTGCCGTGGCAGAGAATCGACGCTGGGCGCCCTGAGGCTTTGTAGTACCCATTGGCCATGGCGGCTGAAGACTCTTCATGCATGCACGTAATGAATTCGGGGCTCTTGTTACCACCGTAATTTACGATTGATTCGTGCAAGCCTAAGAAGCTCGATCCAGGATTAGAAAAGATGTAATCGATGTTGAGGGTTTTGATGACATCGACCATAAAATCCGATCCGCAATCGGTTGCGGATGCGGGGAGTTGGGGGCGTGCTTCGCCTGTATCTGCGGCAAGTTGCGCCACGGATGGTGGGGCGAGGCGGCGCGCTTCAGTGGCTGGGAGGGTCTTATTCGCAGGCTCTGCAGCGTGAACTGTCGGGATAGCCGCTGCGCTGCTAGCGACAGCAACCTTCGACAGGAAGTTGCGACGGTCTAC
>Ga0049084_10000483_pt1 | contig 15621 bp, 18 predicted proteins | sample GreLakmeON33MSRF_FD_66720 | JGI IMG/M metagenome (GOLD analysis project Ga0049084, IMG submission 66720) | Freshwater lentic microbial communities from great Laurentian Lakes, MI, USA - Great Lakes metaG ON33MSRF | ecosystem: Environmental > Aquatic > Freshwater > Lake | place: Great Lakes... | reverse complement strand
TTTTTATATTTAAAATAATTAAAAATACTCAGAATATGAGTCCAGATATCAATTAACTGTTCATCGTTTCTTAGTGCGACTGGTTCTATCTGAAGTTAGTTACGCACCGATAGTGTTGCAAATAGAAGTAAAAACATGCAATACAACATCCTTGTGCCCCTACGACATTTAATATTGGTTCTGTATATCGGTTGCTTGTTAAGCATCGGTGTGACAAATGCAGCACATCTTAATCTCAATGATGCTGATATGGCATACGACAAGGGTGAGTTTATGCAAGCCATTGATATGTATAAGCCATTAGCTGAACAAGGCAATGCAGCCGCGCAAAATAACCTCGGGGTGATGTACGACCAAGGGGAGGGTGTAATTCAGAACTATCAGGAAGCGTTAAAATGGTTTCGTCTGTCTGCTATACAAGGAGATGTTGAGGCGCAAAATAACCTCGGGGTGATGTACGACCAAGGTCGCGGGATAACTAAAGATTATCAGGAAGCGCTCAAGTGGTACCGTTTGTCTGCCGCACAAGGCAATGCAACTGCACAAAATAATTTAGGCGTGATGTATGCCAAGAGCAAGGGTGTAGTTCAAGATTATCAAGAAGCCCTCAAGTGGTACCGTTTGTCTGCCGCACAAGAGAATGCCGAAGCTCAAAATAATCTGGGTGTGATGTATGATAAAGGTCGTGGCGTAATCTCGGACTATCAGGAGGCGCTCAAGTGGTACCGCTTATCTGCCACACAAGGAAACGCAACCGCGCAAAATAATCTGGGTGTGAAGTATGACAAAGGCGAGGGGGTCACTCGGAGTGATCGAGAGGCATTGAGATGGTTTCGTCTGGCTGCTAGACAAGGAGTTGCTTGGGCACAACATACTCTTGGTGTCATGTATCAGTCTGGTTCTGGTGTGGAGCAGAATTACATTCGAGCCCACATATGGCTGAGTCTGAGTGCCGAATCTGGTTATGAGGATGCGAGAGTGGGTCTTGATACGCTGACAAAACTCATGGCCCCTCAGCAGATCAAGGAGGCCCGTAAGTTAGCACGGGAATGTCGAATTCAGCAGCTTAAGAAGTGTGACTAAGTCCTGTAGCTCCTTGTAGGATAAACATCCCATTTTTTGGATCTACCCAGGCGTATTATGGAAACTTTATTTATCTCTGCCGGATTGATTGCTCTTGCTGAAATTGGCGACAAAACGCAACTGCTCGCTTTTATTTTGGCCGCAAGATTCAAGAAACCTTTTCCGATTATAGTTGGCATTTTATGCGCCACTCTAGTTAATCATAGTTTTGCTGCTGCTTTGGGTATGTGGATCAGTTCTGTGGTGAGTTTAGAGGTATTGGGATGGATGCTCGGAGTTTCTTTTATTGGTATGGCTATCTGGATCATGATTCCTGATAAGATTGAAGAAGAAAAAATTCTGATCAAAAATTATCTAGGCGTCTTTGGAATCACGTTTATTACTTTTTTTCTGGCTGAAATTGGCGACAAAACACAAATTGCTACCATTACTATGTCTGCGCACTATGCAACCCCGCTATTGGTGATCATTGGTACAACCATAGGAATGTTATTAGCCGACGTGCCAGCGGTCTTTGTTGGCAATAAATTTGCTTCGAAAATTCCAATGAAGTTGATGCATGCCATTGCCGCTGTAATTTTTTTAATTTTAGGCGTAACCATATTAATTGGCGTTGGCTATTAATCAGATGTGACATTTGGTCAAAGAAGAATCGGGGCAAGGGAGGGTATATGTCAGTAGTGATGGGTGGGTTGACAAGAACAATTTCTAAATCAACCCCCCGAATCATAGCGAGAAGGGAGAAAACGCCATGATGACAATCAGACAATGTGCTTTATTGAAAAGTTCATTAAAAGGCATAAGGTGCGTCAACTTGCCACAGGTTAAGGTACAAAAATATACACTTTAATCTTTTATTTGGCGCCCGCCTTCTCAAGAAGCTTAACCACTTCCTGATGTCGATATTTTGATGCCAGTGTCAATGCAGTAGCGCCATTTGCAGCTTTAATATTTACATCGGCCTTGGCAGCTAATAGCGCATGCACCACTCTTAAATGTCCCATTTGCGATGTCAGCATCAGCGCATTGGCCCCATTGCTCAGCCGAGCGTTTACATCAGCCTTGGCAGTCAATAATGCCTGCACTGCCTGCCAGTGTCCTTCCTGAGAGGCTTGCATCAATGACGTTAGACCATCATTACTACGGGCAGATACATCGGCACCAGCAGCTAATAGCAGTTGTATTATCCGTTGATCGCCTTTTTGGGATGCAAGAATCAAGGCGGTGTTATCATCGGAAGTCTTGGCATTTACATCGGATTTAGCTGTAAGTAATATTTTGACTATTTCATGGAAGCCACTTTGTGATGCTGCCATTAATGCAGTCATTCTATTATTTGTTGTGACGGTTACATCAGCTCTAGCCGAAAGCAATGCAACCACTATCTCTTCGTGACCATTTTCAGATGCCGCTATTAATGCCGTGATGCCGGCACTTGTTTTAGCATTCACTTGATTTTTAGTAAGGAGTAGCATCTTAACTCCCCGAAGGTTACCTTTTTCAGCCGCAATAATTAAATCGTTATCATCTGCATTGGCCCACGTATTCGGTGAGATAGAACAAAAAATTATTAACATATTTAGAGCGAGTATACGTTTAATCATCTCAACCCCTTCCTACGAGTCTTCATGGCCTGTTCGATTCTGGAATTACTACTGTACCCATAACTAACTATACTATTGATCTAAACTACCCCGTTCTTTTGCATAAGCGCAATTTTCGCAACTCATATTGCTCTCTGGAATTATATCAAGGTTCATTAAATCGATCATGGCTTGTATTTTATTGGGCAGCCAAGATATGTCATGCTGATAAGGAATTAACGTTTCTGAAAATTTCATATGGCCATAAAATCCGTCTGCATTTCGATCAGCATTTACTACTAAAAAATAAGAGAGGGGGGAGACTTTGTAACCCATAGAAACCAGAAGGTAGTTATAGAAATCCATTTGAATTTTGTAACTTTGATGGTACTCATTAGATAGATAAGATTCAGTCTCTACCGGGTAATCGCTGGCCTGTGATTTGTAGTCAACTACAATTAATTCTTGGGTAGTTGTATCCAACCAAATATCGTCAATCCCGCCAGATAAAATAATGTTTGTAGCTTCAAATCGGTGCATTAATCCTTTATGGAGAGAGTCTCTCCAATTATCTATTTCTGGATGATCTAGGGGTATGACATGATTGAGACCGTTCCTTGCGAATAATCTATGAGGCCTATGTTCTTTTCTACAAACGTCAAATTCCTTTTTTAACAAATGATCTGTTGCAGTATTTAAAGCCCATCCCGGCATACCTGGCTCCTGCAAACCAATGACCCGATCAAAATAGAAGCATCGCGGGCAAAGTAAAAAATTATTAAACTTACTTCGACTTAATTTGAAGTCTTTTTTTTGATTAGGGACATAGATTGTATCGATTCTACTTCTCTTGCCCTGAGCTTTTATTAGAGCTAATTTGGCATTTCTTTTAAGATTTATCATAGGTCATAAACTTGTAAATTGCAGCGGGTACAATAATTGTGCGACTATTTCTATGCTAGTTTACACCACTTCCGTTTAAAATTTAGCCATCACTTACCCCACGTATTATTGTATTGTCGCCATTTGTATTATGTAAGTAATGCATACCCTCAAATAGAAAAAGACTTATGTGCTTATGATTAAACATTACACAACAGGTAGGAGCTCATAAATGAACTATAAAGTGTATTAATATGTCGTATGCAAGCAATGGTTAAGTACAAGTAATATTCTTACTTTGCTACTAGCAGAGCAAAAGCTTGTAACCTAAGCCCAATTCTTTGAAAAAGAAAGGATCTGGAGAGAATTAGGTATTAAATACTTCTGTTTTCTTTAAACTAATAAATAGGATTAAACATGAAAAAAATTATAAGTTGTTTTGCCGTAATCTCTTGTTTTGTATTAGGCACGACATTCTCTTATGCCCATAATTATGAGCACCACGGAAAAGATCACCACGGAAAAGATCACCACGGAAAAGATCACCACGGAAAAGATCACCACGGAAAAGATCACCACGGAAAAGATCACCATGGACAAGATCACCATGGACAAGATCACCATGGCTGGATGAAAGAAATGTTTGCTGGCATAGATACTAATTCAGACGGCATGATTGGCTTTAAAGAGTTTTATGAATTCCATTCAAATAAATTTAAAGAACTAGACACCAACAGCGATGAAAAAATTAGCTTAGAAGAAATGCAAACGGGATGGGAGAAGATGCATTCGGTTAAACATAAGAAAATGGATTGAACGAAATCAGATTTGCACTAATTGATAATGCCTTCATTACTCAAATCTAGGTTTTATTTGTTATGCTACCAATAATGAGGCGATACAAGAGCACGTGACTAGTGGATAATAGATTATGGTAAGAGATTTTCTAAAAACTCTATAGGGTGAGCAAGTCAACCCCGAGAATTGTATGCAATCATTTTCAAAGCAATATCGTGCACTTGTGATTGGTTCAAGCGGGGGAATTGGCTCAGCATTTCTAGATCTTTTGCAATCAGATCCAAATTGTTCTCTGGCAATGGGAATTCATCGCCAGTCCGACCCTTGGATTGATTACTCTCTAGAAGACAGTATTGAAAAAGCTGCCTTAGCCTTATCCAGCACAGGACCTTTTCATTTAATAATTAATGCTACCGGTATTTTGTATACCGATACGGTTTCACCTGAAAAGAAACTAGATGATTTAAGTTTAAATAAGCTTGAATTGCTCATGAGAATTAACGCCTTCGGTCCAGCTTTAATGATGCGTCATTTCTCTAAATTATTAGATAAAGAACGTTCAGTCATGGCAGTCATTTCTGGCAGAATTGGCAGCATTGAAGATAATTCTATTGGAGGCTGGTATAGCTATCGGGCTTCTAAGACTGCGCTTAATATGCTCTTAAAGACTGTTGCTATTGAATGGAAAAGAACGAGAAAAAATTCTATCCTGATATCCCTTCACCCGGGCGCGGTTGAGTCTTATTTGTCCAAACCATTTCACGGAGGCTCTGCCAAGCGTTCCGGCTCAGAAGCAGCGATTAACATGTTGAGAGTAATTGATGACCTTAAATTAGCACAATCTGGTCAGTTTCTTTCTTATACAGGAGAGAAGTTACCCTGGTGAACAAGTTTTTGCATTTAAAAAAAATATTTGTCAAAGTTTCTTTGTTAAATTCTAATACGTTAACAAGATTCTATTTGAATTTTTCTGCCGCCTAAGGAGCACAATATGAAAAGATTGCTAATCGTTTTATTATTTACCATGTTTAATACAAGTGTGATGGCTCAATCTTGCCCAGCCTTATTAGATTTTAAATTCAAACGCCTACAAGACGATGTAACGCAGGATCTTTGTCAATACACCGGCAAGGTTGTGCTCGTGGTTAACACCGCCAGTTATTGTGGGTATACCGGACAATACGGGGGACTCGAACAGTTATTTTCAAAATATAAAGACAAGGGTCTAGTGGTTCTGGGATTTCCTTCTAATGATTTTCAACAGGAGCCGGGAGGAGGGGCGGAGATTGCTAGTTTTTGCCATAATACTTATGGTGTAAAGTTCCCCATGCTCTCCAAATCATCAGTTATTGGGAAAGAGGCAAATCCAATGTACGCTTTACTTACAAAAATTGGAGGCAAAAAACCGACTTGGAATTTCTTTAAATATCTGATCGACCGGGACGGTAATTTGATATCAAGTTTCTCAAGTCATACACGTCCTGAAGATGTCGCGTTGGTTGGCGCAATTGAGAAAGCGCTTATCAGCGACAAAAAGACGCTGACTCAGAACAACAACTAACTGTCATTAAGTTTTTCGTTTTAAACTGGACAAAAGTGCAATAATTATTTAAATAATGCAGCGGATGTTTATATATAAAATAATAATTTAGGTGATTAATCTAGCTCATTTTTCATTGGCACGTCCGGACGAATTCGAATCGTCGATTACTTGACTCGAGGTCAGTTAAGGTTCTGTCGCATTAACTCATGAAGAATATAATTTGTAACGAAGGGTTCTGATATTTATGATAAAAATGATGTATAAAAATATTGTGTCAAATGGATTGAAGGCTATTCCGACACATGTTGCTTTGAAAGAAAGTGCGCAGCTTCGTAAAATAGGTTTTGTTAAGATCAGTGGCCTTATAAAGACTGGTTTATCTTCCGTGCTAGAGCAAGATGCAATTGCTTCGGTAGAAAAGAGCAGGTTGGTCGGTGACGGCCAGATGACAAGCTTGGAAAAAAACGCACAGAAGACAACATCCTATCAATTCGCAAGGCGCTCTCGGTCTACAAATGTACTTATGCAATTCCAGATTTCACTGCTTCCTTTATTACGAACCCTGACAGGCAACATACTTGTCCCTTCAGACTCCTGGTATATTTATTATGAGAAAACAGATGAAATTTCGCTTCACGTTGATCCTAAAGAGAGTGATATTTCAGTTTTAATTTCTGTTTTAGGAGAAGTTGGTCCACTCCATCTCCATCCGGAACTAGAGGGTCAGGACCAGAACCAACTCGATAGCTATTATCAGGGGGCAGATTGGAATCCAATTGGTGGAATTCCGTTAAAATATCCTTGTGATGGAATCATCATCAATCGAGGACATAAAATCCCTCATCATAGAGCGGGAAAACCAATTTCTCAACTCTGTGCGGTGGCCGCATTGCATTATACTGTTTAATTTTGATTATGATGTTGCTGTCAGTCGACCAAAAAAGTTTGTTTCCGGTAAATAAAAGTTCATTTGGGAGCATGGTCACCAAACCATTTGTTTATTTTTTATTTTTATACACGCGAGATTTTCTTATTTCTTCCATTTTTTGTTTAGTTCTTTTTGCTATATTTTCCCCCTCCATCTTTGCAAACTCCAGAAATGCCAGCGCTACGGGCGAAAGTTTTTTGTTCTTTGGATAAACCAGATACCAATATCTCTGAATTGGAAGTCCCTGAACATCCAAAATTGCAATAGGTCCTGATGTGCCTTCCAGCGCGAGTGAATGCAATGAAAGTATCGATATGCCCAGTTCTGCAACAACCGCCTGCTTAATTGCCTCATTACTGCCAAATTCCATACGGGCAATAGGGATAGGTAGCCCTTTGCTGATTAATAAGCGGTTAATAGCATCACGTGTGCCTGATCCGGGCTCTCGCAAAATAAAAGTTTCATCAAGAAGCCGCTTGAGTGGGATATTTGGTACCCCCACTAGTGGATGGTTACGACTTGCCATTGCCACTAATGGGTTCGGAACTAATGGGTGAGCTTCAACCTCGCTTTCCGGTGGGGGTTGACCAAGGATACACAGATCATCCTCATACCTTGAAATACGCTCCAGTATGTGTTTCCGATTCTCTACATTTAGAGAAAAATCGATTCCTGGATGTAATCGTCCAAATTGACCAAGCAGATGTGGAATAAGGTACTTAGATGAAGTGATAACAGCGAGCTTTAGAAGTCCACTTTTGACTCCTTTGATATCTGCTATTTTTGTTTCTAAATTAGTAAGGTTGACAAATACCTCTTGGCAAACAGTATACAGCTCACGGCCCGTTTCGGTTAAGTGGATACGTATCCCTACTTGCTCGAATAAAGGTAAACTAATGGTATCGGCAAGTTTTTTCAGTTGCATCGACACCGTGGGCTGTGCCAGATATAGTTCTTCTGCCGCACGAGTAAAACTGCCAAGGCGAGCTACTGACTCAAAAACCTGCAGTTGACGCAAAGTTATATGTCTGGCAAGCTCGCCAACTAAATTAGTGCGCGTCAAATAACAGACCCCTTATGTTTTTGATAGTGCCAGTCTAAACCCATATAACCCTTCAAATTAGCTAATGACAGCCTGATCAGTAGATTTTAAAATCTTCGTTACTCCCATTAATCCCATAGATCTTTATCTATGTAATACATCAAAAAGATATATATCTTATATCACTCTTTTTCCTTTATAGTGGCATCACAGTCATAGAATTTAATTTTAACTGTGAATTTTTGCATAGCAGAATATATATCTGCTAGTTAGATAAAGTAGAGACGATAGGTTGAACTGGATAATAATCTGATTCGACAAAAATTCGATAATAAACGATTTAACTAGAAGTAGCTGTATTAATTGACACACACTTATCAAAGTAGATTTTAATCGCAGGAGAGAATCAATATGCCACAAAAAACATACAAAGCTGGTGTCAAAGATTATCGTGAGAATTACTGGACGCCGGACTATACCCCGCTCGACACAGACTTGCTGGCTTGTTTTAAGATTGTGCCTCAGGCTGGAGTTCCGCGTGAAGAGATTGCCGCCGCAGTCGCTGCGGAATCTTCTACAGGTACTTGGACCACTGTGTGGACTGATATGCTTACTGATATTGATTACTATAAGGGTCGTGCTTACCGAATTGAGCCGGTTCCAGGTGATAACACTGCGTTCTACGCGTTTGTTGCTTACCCTATTGATTTATTTGAAGAGGGTTCAGTAGTTAATGTATTGACCTCATTGGTTGGTAATGTATTTGGTTTTAAAGCGTTACGTAGTTTGCGACTGGAAGATCTCCGCTTTCCGATCGCCTATGTTATGACCTGTGGCGGCCCGCCAAATGGCATACAGGTGGAACGTGATCGTCTGAATAAATATGGCCGTGCTTTTCTGGGTTGTACCATCAAACCTAAGCTTGGTTTATCGGCAAAGAACTATGGGATGGCAGTTTATGAGTGTCTGCGTGGTGGTCTTGACTTTACTAAGGATGATGAAAATGTTAACAGTCAGCCGTTCATGCGCTGGCGTCATCGCTTTGAATTTGTAATGGAGGCAGTTTTAAAGGCCCAGGCTGAAACCGGCGAACGTAAAGGGCATTATCTGAATGTAACTGCAGCAACGCCGGAAGAGATGTATAAGAGAGCTGAGTTTGCAAAAGAATTAGGCGCACCAATCATTATGCACGATTATTTAACTGGTGGACTCTGCGCCAATACGGGTTTAGCAAACTGGTGCCGTGATAATGGTATGTTATTACACATTCACCGTGCCATGCATGCTGTACTTGATCGTAACCCCTATCATGGGATCCACTTCCGAGTATTAGTCAAGTGCCTAAGGCTGTCAGGTGGCGATCATCTGCACTCTGGCACCGTAGTTGGTAAGCTGGAAGGTGACAGGAATGCAACGCTTGGTTGGATTGATACCATGCGTGAATCATTTATTCCGGAGAATCGTGCACGAGGCCTTTTCTTTGATCAGGATTGGGGTTCTATGCCGGGTGTAATGCCGGTTGCCTCAGGCGGTATCCATGTTTGGCATATACCAGCTCTGGTCAATATATTCGGCGATGACTCCTGTTTACAGTTTGGAGGAGGTACACTTGGTCATCCATGGGGTAATGCTGCAGGCGCCACTGCAAATCGTGTGGCTCTAGAGGCTTGCACTGATGCACGTAATCAGGGACGCCAGATAGAGCGTGAAGGGAAAGAGGTGTTAACTGAAGCTGCACAACACTCACCTGAGCTAAAAATTGCTATGGAGACCTGGAAAGAAATTAAGTTTGAATTCGATACTGTAGATAAGCTTGATGTGGGTTAATAGTAAATATTATTTGCCATTTAAAACTGAAATTATGAGGTATAGCTATGGATGAAATTAAGCCGTATAAAGCAACTGAACGCAAGGGGGAGACATTTTCATACCTGCCACCGTTCACACCTGAAAAAATTCGTAAGCATATTGCTTATATGATTGCTCAAGGTTGGAGCCCAGCCATTGAACATACGGAACCCGAAAAATCATATTCTAATTTTTGGTATCTTTGGAAGCTGCCATTTTTTGGTGAGAAATCAGTTGAAAAAGTAATGGCAGAAATAGAAGCATGCCATCGGGATAACTTGGGACATGTTGTACGTCTGACCGGATTTGATAACTATACACAATGTCGAGGTACAGCGTTTATTGTCCATCGTAGCGGACGTTAAATACGCATAATGATTGCACGTTACTACTAAAAATTTTTTTTGATTTTTTCTTGTAAAAAGTATCAGATAATACTGAGATTACATTTAAACATAAATGAGTGAAATTATATCAAAATCTAACGTTTCATTGGACGTCCCAACTGGACGAAGTGCATCGCGCATGCGGCGTGCGCAACTGGTGTTTGGAAAAGCAGGCTTGTCATCTGCCAAAGAAGGTGTGCGTATGAATGAGCATAACACTGAAAATAAAGAAACGATTATCCAGCCTGCCGGCATATTGCCATCAGAAGCAATTTCATCAACTGTTTCCGAAATAAAACTGAGTGTTACTGCAACAAAGAACACCGGTCAACCGGTAATAACAGGTCGTGATGCGTCACGTGCCCGTCGTGCAGAATTAATTCAGGGTAAAAATAAAATACTGGAACACAAAGCTTCTGTAACGACAACGAATTCAAGCCCTGTCTCTTTAGATGTGGTAGATGCTACTTTGATGCCGGCCATGGTTAATGAGGGCCGATTAGCAGCACAGGCTATTCGTATTAAGCGCAGAGATAAAGGTCAAACTAAAGATGTTACGACACCTCCAAAGGGGCGTTTGCGTAATGCCGATCCGATTCAGTATTCGCCCAAAGTAGCTGAAAGTGAGAGCTATGCTGGTCACAAGGTTACCGGAGTTCGAATTGGTCGTGGAGAAAATGTTACGGGCAATGAGCGTGGATCTGCTGTTCAGGTAACTGGTATTCAGTATATTGGAAAAGAGTCCGGTTATAACCCCCGAGAGGGCGGCACTAAAGTTGGTGCAAGTAAAACAGAGGCCGGACAAATTGTAACCGGATCACAGGTGCGCAGTAAGATAAACATTACCGGTGATGAATCCAATCCTGCTTTACATATTACGGGGGCATCTGATCAGGAGCTTAATGACGACCTGTCACAAAATCAGGAACAGGGAAGTTACGCACAGATGCAGTTTCAACGTCAGAACAATCCGCATGGACATACTGTGTTCGGTACTAATATTGGTCGTTCTATCAAATCAGCGGGGTCCCGTAATCGTGATACTGAATATAAAAAAGAAGAAACGGTGGACGGTCATGCAATTACAGGTACTGCAGTTGGCCGAAGTGAATTAACAACCGGCGATGAAAATGGTGCATGTCGCGATATTACAGGTAACCAATATCTGATGCCGGCAGAGAAACAGCCGTTGTGCAAAACAAATAAACAAAATATTCCAAAAATTGGTGTCAGCCATACTCTGCGTGGAACACGTACAACCGGAACGCAGACAGGTCAGAGGATACATCAACATGGAGATATTACCGGTACTGTGAATGACGGTCTCTGCCAGAATATTTCTGGAACAGAAAACTTTGGTGTAGAGCAATATACAGTTCATTGTGGGGTAACCCCTCCTGCGGCTAGCAGTAGAGAGACGATTGATGCCACAACATGGAGCGGTCAACGTGTAACAGGTGTGGATGTTGAGCATAATGAACATGTAACTGGTGATGAATACGGCGCATGTAACGTAATTACCGGTACACCTTATGTGGGACCGAATCAGTATCAGACTTTTTGTTCTGCTGAGAGCGAGGAAAAAGCTGAGCACAAGATTTCGTCAGAAATGGCATCAGATAATTTTATTAGCGGTGACGTCTTGTCCAGCGCCGATCATGTAACAGGTACACAGCGCGGCAGTGAACATACCATAACAGGTACACCGTACTATAAGGCCGATCCTGAAGGGGAAGAAAAAATGGGCGCAATGGAACGTATTAAAAAAATAAACAATAGTTTCAGTGTGCATTCCCCTCAACGTCAAAGTCAGGAACGTGTTGGTACAGATGCCGTCAATGCCCCAACTGCAGAAAGCCGAATTACAGGTACGTTTTCTGTTGGTGAAGGTAAGATTACCGGCAATCAGGAATTTCGTTTTAATCCGAGAACAAAAGTTGAAACCATTTCGGACAAGTCGCGTGTAACGGGCGAAGGCCGCGTTGAGGGTAAAATTATTACAGGCAGTGCGTGGATATCAAAAGATAATGTTACTGGTACTGAGGGACACATTGCTGCTGAACGTAATCCTAGCCAGCGTAAAGGTGATTCGCATGCCTGGGCCGGCGCAAGAAAGTTTAAAAATACAGCTACTCGCCCTGAGCCTACGCATCATGTTACAGGAATGATTGGTTGGTCACCCAAAGCTTCTGTTCCCATTACAATGTCTGGTGGGGTACAGGGTTAATATATTTTATAGCAAATAAAATGATTAAGTCACTATATACGGAATCAATGCAATGAAAATCTGCCAGGTAGAAAAAACATTAGTAGCTACCGCACGTATTGGTCAACTTGGTACCCGTCGTTTGCTGGTGGTTAGAGAAAGAGGTAGTACCAGCAGGCAGGTGGCAGTTGATCCGGTCGGATGCAAGGAAGGTGACTGGGTCATAATTGTAGGTAGCTCAGCTGCCCGGGCTGCGGCAGGTAGCAACGACTATCCAAGTGATTTTACGATAGTTGGTATTATTGATTACTGGGAAGATGAATCGAAAAATGAAAAAAAGAAATAATATAAATGGAAATACAACGTGTAGTGCGAGATTTAGTTACAACAAAACGTGATTTTTGGCTAGACTCCCAATCATTGCGTGTTGTTGAAAATGCTTCGGGCAAGTTGGAAGTTGCAGTGGATCCTGTCGGCTGCAAGCCGGGAGATTTCGTCATCACTATCGGAACATCGGCTGCAAGGCTAGCTCTTGATAATCCAAAGATTACCACCGATCTTACTATTGGCGGAATCATTGATCATTGGAGCGAAGAAGATTGGTAGATTTAGTAAAAAATAAGCATTCTGGTATTTATGCCAAGATTTATAGTAATTATTAATTGATCTAATGATTTTAACTTTGAAAGTGAGGGGGTAGAAATGGCAAGCGAAAAAATGGGAATAGCATTAGGAATGATAGAAACACGTGGTCTGGTCCCGGCGATTGAGGCAGCTGATGCTATGACCAAGGCCGCAGAGGTTCGTCTTATTAGCCGGCAGTTTGTTGGCGGTGGCTATGTCACGGTTCTAGTTCGTGGAGAGACAGGTGCTGTTAATGCGGCAGTTCGTGCCGGTGCTGATGCTTGTGAACGTGTAGGCGACGGTTTAGCTGCCGCACACATTATTGCACGTCCGCATACTGAAGTAGAGCAGATATTACCAACTAAATCATCGGATATAGTTAGACCACCGGTAATGTAATTGGTGGATGTGACAGTAGTATAACCAAAACTCAAAACTAATATGGTCGGATACTGCCAATGGTAAATACGACCAAAAAAATTTGTATTTTTGTAGTTAGTTATCAAACTATCATTTGAATAGCAGCTATAAGACTCATGCAAGCTGTCCGAATCGATAACTGATATGTATTTGTAGTCTAAAAAGTATCATGGGTTCAGTTTTGCAGCATTATTTTAGTTATCTGGTTCCGTTTAAATTTCATGTTATATTATATTTGCTGTATTTTTAATGTATCAGGAGACAGTCATGGGTAAGGAGACAGAACAGCTCTGGGTTTGCAGAGGCCAGCCGCCCAGTCTATTTAGACGACTTCAATTTGATAGTTATACCAATCTTCGTATTTTTCTCGATCGTCTGGCTGACTTATCTAAGGAAGCAGAATATTATCCGGATATTAGTTTTGGATCAGATTATGCAAACGTTACCGTATACGCTAGTAATGACAAAGTACTAAGTGAAGAGGATAAAGCATTTGCACAACGTGTAAATGAGCTAATTGATCCCGTTTAGGTTGTAGCATATGAATAAAAAAGTAATTACAGTTGCAAACCAAAAAGGAGGGGTCGGTAAGACAACCTTGGCTATGAACATGGCTGCTGGTTTGACGCGCCGGGGAAGCTGCATTGTAGTTGATGCAGACCCACAAAGATCAGCCACTATGTGGATAGATCTTTCTGATTCACCGAGGAAGTTTCCAGCTAGAGTAGTGCTGGCAAAGAGTGAAATAAAAAAACAGATAAAACAATTACAGGCCAAATTTGATTATATCGTAATTGATTGTCCGCCCGAGATTAAATCAGATTCTACTATGAGTGCAATGGAGATTTCTAAAATACTGCTGATACCTTTATTGCCATCACCACTGGACTTATGGGCGAGTACTTGTATTGAGGAATTAATAAAGCGGGTGCGGCGAGTAAATCCAACCATATCAGCATTTGTTGTACTCAATCAAATTGAACCTAGAAGTGCAATGTCTCGAGGGATGGATGGGGCATTGCAGGAAATTAATATTCCTGTATTGCGTCATCAACTAAGCCGCCGTGCAAGTTACCGGACAGCAGCTTTAGAAGGATGCAGTGTTTATGATCTTGGTTTCCGTGGACGGATTGCATCTGAAGAGATTGATAATATTATTGATGAGGTGCTAGTTTCATGAGTAAAAATATGTTTGCTGCAAAATTAGCTGCCGGTACACGTAAAGCTAAGAATGCAACTACAAAATCAGCTGCTAGTACAAGTAAAGATGAGAAGATAACCATAAAATCAGCTGTTAGTGTGCGTCCGGTTAAGAAGATAGCCACAAAATCAGCTGTTAGTATGCGTACGGTTGAGAAGATAATTTCAAAAACTATACCAAAGCCCACATCAATAACTGAATTGGCAGATCAGCAAGATTTTCTGAACCCTACTGATCTAGAATTTTTCTGGAAAAAAATATATTTGGTACGTATCTGGCCTGACTGAAATGTGAATGAAAAGGAGACGTCTCGATATGAGTGGCAATATCATCAAATTTTCAAGAAACACAGAAAATGCACCAAAAAGTTCTGTATCTACACAAACTGTAGCTTTTTCTCATTACAACAATATCTCAGCTCAATTACCTGTAGACCCTATAACTGGTGAAATTGTAGCTGGTGATGTAAAAGAGCAGGCAAAGCAGTGTTTAACAAATATTAAAGCAATTGTAGAAAGCGTCGATCATGTTATGAGCGATGTTATTAATATCAATATATTCCTTAAGAATATCTCAGATATTGACGCTGTAGATGCAGTTTATGCAACATTTTTCCAAGGCTATCTTCTTACACGAATGACGGTTGCAGTTGCAGCTTTACCCATGGATGCTTTAGTACAAATTGATGCAGTTATTTCAAACGGTGAAGGTACGCCTTCACAAGAACTTGGCGATCTCATGGATGACAGGAATTATCGGGTGCAGAATTTTATGCGTGAGATGGCATATCACTATCAGGTACGGAACTCTATGCGTGATCAGATGAGAATTGGTGGTCAATTTTTTTTCGATCATTCGAGTTTTAAACAGTCTGAGAAAGTTGCAAAAAACACGGCGAATGAATCTGTAAAATTTGAAAAAAATCCGGAGCCTTATCCTGTAAAAATTGCAAGAAACACAGAAAATGCGCCAAAAAGTTCTCTGTACACACAGACCGTAGCTTTTTCTCATTACAATCATATTGCAGCTCAATTACCTATTGATCCTAAATCTGGTGGAATCGTAGCTGGTGGTGTA
>Ga0049084_10000482_pt1 | contig 15628 bp, 17 predicted proteins | sample GreLakmeON33MSRF_FD_66720 | JGI IMG/M metagenome (GOLD analysis project Ga0049084, IMG submission 66720) | Freshwater lentic microbial communities from great Laurentian Lakes, MI, USA - Great Lakes metaG ON33MSRF | ecosystem: Environmental > Aquatic > Freshwater > Lake | place: Great Lakes... | reverse complement strand
GGATTCAGCGGAGTGATATGTGCATTAGTACCGGTCGATATACAGGTTCAAGAGACCTACTACGTGATCGCACACTTCCATTATGTGCTGGTATCTGGCGCGTTATTCGGGATCTTCGGAGGGACATACTACTGGCTGCCAAAGTGGACAGGACATATGTACGACGAGTCGCTTGGGAAGCTCCATTTCTGGATGTCATTCTTATTCTTTAATGTAACCTTCTTTGTACAGCACTTCTTGGGGTTAGCTGGGATGCCACGCCGCGTGCCAGACTACGCCTTACAATTCGCCGATTTCAATATGATTTCAAGTATCGGTGCATTTGGGTTCGGATTCAGCCAACTGATCTTTTTATACGTAATCGTTAAGTGCATACGTGGCGGAGAAAAAGCACCTTCTAAGCCATGGGAGGGCAGCACCACACTGGAATGGGAGCTTCCATCACCTCTCCCATACCACACCTGGGCAACCCCCCCGGTCGTTAAGTAATAGCAGAAAAGTAATGCAACAGGACCCAGATATAAAGCGCGGTAAGGGTAGGTATATAACAGCGTTCATTCTGATCCTGACGGTGATTGGCGTATTCATCATGGCTATAGTGAAAAAGTCGGAATGAGTTTAGCGCAAGAAAATACGGTCGTACTGAAAAAACTACTGGTATTTACAGTGGTAATGTTCGGGTTTGGTTTTGCACTGGTACCGTTTTACGAAAAGATCTGCGAGGTAGCCGGGGTGAATAACCTGCTCCAAGCAGATACTCTGACTGAACCTGTTAAGGTAGATACAAGTCGTTGGCTAACAGTTGAGCTGGATGCAAATACAGTAGGACTTCCTTGGCAATTTAAACCGATGCAGTCGAGTGTGCGTATAAACCCCGGTGAGTTAGTTGAGGTGATGTACGAGGTTAGGAATACTACGGATCGCGAAATGGTTGGGCAAGCGATACCGAGTTACAGCCCTCAGTTACTTGCGAGACATCTGAAGAAGTTAGAGTGCTTTTGTTTTAGCAAACAAGTATTAAAACCGTACGAGGTTCGGCAGATGCCGGTCCAGTTCATGGTCGGGACAGAGATACCGATTGATGTGAGTGTGATGACGATCTCGTACACATTCTTTGAATTAAAAAATGACACGGCAGATAATGCCACCAAGGCACAAAAGATTTGAATGAAAAGAGCGGCGAGAAGCGCGCTAAAGGCACGTTTTTACAAGCGCTGAAGGCGGTGTCTTGGGCCTTCTTCGGAGTACGTAAGCAGAGTGATCATGATAATGATGCTGAAACGTTATCAATTGGACAGGTGGTCATTGCAGGGATTTTAGGGGCGGCGATATTTGTAGCCTGCATACTCATGTTGGTAAAGTTGGTTACAAGTTAAAGTTTAATTAAACTAGAGGTAGGGGAGAGAATATGAGTCAAGAGTCAAGCCATACAGCGGATACTTATTATGTGCCGGAGCCGTCAACCTATCCCTTGACAGGTTCGATTGCAATATTTTTCTTAGGGTTTGGTGCAGCATTTAGTCTTAACGCTGTCCCGTACGCTCAAGGGCTTTTAGCAATCGGATTCGCGATTCTTTTCTACATGATCTTTATGTGGTTTCGTACTGTTGCACGAGAAAGTGAAGCAGGGAAATTCAACGCGCAAGTGGACTTGTCATTCCGGTGGGGGATGAGTTGGTTCATTTTCACTGAGGTAATGTTTTTTGCGGCATTTTTCGGTGCTTTGTACTACATGAGAGTACTGTCTGTGCCCTGGCTTGGAGATTTAGAGCATAAAATATTATGGCCTGATTTCACAGGTGGGTGGCCGACAGCAGGCCCCGGTGTACAAGAGAACTTTACACCGATGGGCCCTTGGGGGCTGCCAGCGATCAATACAGCCTTACTCCTGACATCCGGGGTGACATGTACCTGGGCACACTGGGCACTTAAACTAAATAAGCGCGGTCAACTGAATTTAAGCTTATTTTTAACGATTGCGCTGGGGATCATCTTCTTAGCCTGCCAAATTTATGAGTATGGTCATGCGTATTCAGATTTGAATCTAAAGATGACGAGCGGTGCTTATGGCTCGACATTCTATATGTTGACGGGTTTTCATGGCTTCCACGTTACTTGTGGAACAATCATGTTAATTACAATTCTTTGTCGATGCTTGTCGGGACACTTCACCCCAGAGCACCATTTTGGATTTGAGGGTGTGGCATGGTACTGGCACTTTGTAGACGTGGTGTGGCTTGGATTGTTTATCTTCGTGTACTTGCTTTAGCTGGAGACGTGCAAGTAAAAAAATAAGATTTAATCTGAAACTAGGGGAAGTAATTCCCCTAGTTTCATTTGCAACTAGAAACTGAGGAATTTGAATTACTCGTTAAGATAGAAGCCTAGCATCATCAGAGCAAACAAGACAACTGATAGGCCGATACGAAAAGTCAGTGCTTTGACTGTTCGAGTGCTCTGGCCTTTATCTTTGACAAGGTAAAACATGGCAAAGGCTAGGCTGCCCACAATAAACAAGAAAAAAAGGATCGCTACAACTTTCAAGGAAGAAACTCTTATATTAAAGTGAAGGATGGAGTTTAACGCATTTTAATATATTGATTTATGACTAAATTAGGTTTTAAGTTCAGGGCAAAATTGTGGCCTACGATGGCTACAGTAGTTGTCATTATAACTATGGTGTCACTTGGGAACTGGCAAATATCACGTGCCCAAGAGAAGGAAGAAAGGCACGAACAAATTGGAAGGCTATCAGAGCAGCCAGCGGTATCGATACCGACAAATTTGATATTGATAGAAGATTTCAAGTTTAAGCAGGTAGAGGCTCGCGGAACTTTTATTTCGAGTCACACCATCTATCTAGATAACAAGATGTATAAGGGTGCAGCGGGCTATCATATCGTGATGCCACTAAAGCTCGCTGAGAGCTCAATGCATGTGCTAGTTAATAGAGGTTGGGTGCCGTCAGGCCGTGATAGAAGTATTCTGCCGATAGTGACGACGCCGACTGATACGGTTCTGGTCAGAGGAAGAGCAGTTTCAGTCCCGACAAAGGTATTTGCACTTTCGGATGAAATAGTGGCAGGCCAGGTTTGGCCAAACCTTCAGTTGGAACGCGTACAACAAGTGACGGGGCTAAACTTGCAGCCGCTGTTGATACTGCAACAGGACAACTGGAGTGATGGGTTAGTACGGCAGTGGGATCGTCCTGACTCAGGAGCGGCGAGTAGTTGGAGCTATGCGGCTCAGTGGTATGGTATGGCCCTCATTGTTATGATTATTTACTTGGTGCTGAGTGTCAAACGAGAGCGTCCCGAAGAGAAGTAACCGTAAGTTGTTGGTAATGGCATTGATGTTACTCGCGCCGGTTACCATATCCTACTTGTTGTACTTTTCTGATGTGCGCCCGTCGAGTGTGAACTATGGCGATCTGATGGCGGTCACACCTTTGCAAGGAAGTGGAATAAATCAAGAAGATGATACGATATTCCGCATCCGTCAGTTACGTGGAAAGTGGGTACTCTTGACAGTCAACTCATCGACGTGTGATGAGAAGTGCAACAAAAACCTATACTACATGCGTCAGGTTCGTACGATGCAAAACGCTGAAAAGAGTCGTATAGAGCGTGTATGGTTAATAGATGATAGTGAGCCCCCTCAAAATCCACAGATGGCAGAGGATTACAAGGGGATGTTCTTTATAGATGCAAAGGATAGCAAGCTACTTGAAGAGCTCCCTGCGGTAGAATCGGTGCGGGATCATATCTACATGATCGATCCACTGGGAAATTTAATGATGCGTTTCCCTAAAGATCCCGATCCGGCACAAATGGCAAAAGATATAAAACGGCTTCTCAAGGTATCACAGATTGAGCACGCTCTAAATATGCCGGGAACAAAGCACTAAGGAAAGGGTGTGGAAGAAAAAGACGGTAGTATTATTGATAAACCAATAAGTGAAGTAAAAAAAATAGTAAAGATTAAGAGATAGTCGGTCAGAAAGTATTAAAATAGCGGGCAAATCAGCTAAGAACCCTATCAAGGATAGGAGAAACCACCAATATGGCAACTAGTCTAGTCTGGCAGCATACAGCATCACGTATGCAGCAATTTTATCAATTGACCAAGCCACGGGTCGTATCACTCATTGTCTTTACGGCAATCATTGGGATGTTCCTCTCCGTTCCAGGAGCGGTTCCCTTGGACGCGCTGATATTTGGCACGATCGGAATTGCTTTGGTGGCGGGTGCTGCTGCTGCTGTCAATTGTCTTGTAGAACAGAAGATGGATGCGGTCATGGCACGAACACGTGGCAGGCCACTGCCACAGGGGACAGTAACATCACCTGAGACCTTTTTCTTCCTAGCATTGGTGGGAGGTTCAGGACTTTATATATTGCATGAGCTCGTGAATCCTCTCACCATGTGGCTCACGCTGGCGACATTTGTGGGATATGCCATTATCTACACGGTGATCCTGAAGCCACTGACTCCTCAAAACATTGTTATCGGCGGAGCCTCGGGCGCAATGCCACCGGTACTCGGTTGGGCGGCAGTAACGGGAGAGGTTTCAGCAGATGCATTGATCTTATTCCTGATTATTTTTGCATGGACACCGCCCCATTTCTGGGCACTCGCCCTCTATAGAAAGCTAGAGTACGCGAAGGCTGGTATGCCGATGCTGCCGGTGACGCATGGAGATGAATATACCCGCCTACAAGTATTGCTATACACGCTGATACTGATCGGTGTGACATTAATGCCATTCGCCACCAAGATGAGCGGTTTGATATATTTGAGCGGGGCATTAGCACTGGACGCAGTATTCTTGTACTACGCGATAAAGATATACCGTGACTACAGTGATCAACTCGCACGTAAAGCCTTCCGATACTCGATCATATACCTGGCAGCTTTATTCGCCGTGCTGCTGGTAGACCACTACTTCCACTTTTGATCGGTTACGTTAAATCGTATCATGCAGCTCTGCTTGCTGCAGCGCTGGCCGTAGCGTCTATTTCAGGCTGTGGAGTTGAGACAAAGGGTGTAGGAGTTAATAAGTCTACATTCATGGCATCAGATATCACAGGCGCTGCATTCGGCCGCGACTTCAATCTCAATGACCATACAGGAAAGACACGCACACTCGCTGACTTTAAGGGCAAGGTGGTAGCGGTGTTTTTCGGATACATCAACTGCCCCGACGTCTGCCCTGCAACGCTGGGGAAACTGTCGGAGGCCATGAAGAAGCTCGGCAAGGATGCAGAGCGGGTACAGGTATTATTTGTGACCATCGATCCTGAGCGTGATACACCGGAACGTCTCGGAAAGTATCTGTCCTCATTTAATTCCTCGTTCCTCGGGTTAACAGGAGATGATCAGTCGATCAAAAAAGTAACAGAAGAATTTAAGGTCGCATATCGGCAGCAGGCAGGGGGAACCGCCGAACAGCACGACATGGATCATTCCATAGGAACCTATATATTTGATGCGGCAGGAAAGCTGCGTCTGTATGTGAGTAATGGCAATGGCAGTGAGGTATTTCCCCACGATATTGCAGCGCTACTTAAGGGTCGCTAATCGCACATCCGGTAACAAGACCAATTCAGGGGAAGATTTCTTTCTTGAATTGATGACGGTGTTAGGGGAACATCTTTCCAGGGTTTAGAATATTGTTTGGATCGAATACCCGCTTGATGGACTTCATCAGTGCAAGGGTTGTCACATCGACTTCCTTGCTCACATAAGCTCTCTTTTCGCTACCAATACCATGTTCGCCAGATAGGGTGCCGTTAAGCCTTATCACCAGATCAAATACCTCGTCCAAGCATCTCTCCGCACGTGCCATCTCGCTGTTGTCCTCTGGGTTTACCAGCAGATTAACATGGATATTTCCATTCCCAGCATGACCAAAATTCACATTTACGATCTGGTACTTAATACTCAAGTGCTTGAGACCGGCTAATAATTCAGGCAGTGATGCAACCGGCACAACCACATCCTCATTGATTTTTTTAGGTGCGATATCGCGCAGTAATGGAGATAAAGCCTTCCGAGTCTTCCAGAGGGCCGCGGTGTCTGACGCTCGCTCAGCATGCAATAATCCTTCGCGTTGACATGCCAAAAGAACTGACTCAGTTGATTCCAAAATATCTCTAGGGGTTCCATCCAACTCAATCATGAGCATCGCGCGGGTATCTGAAGGGAGCATGTCTGGAAATCGCCGACGGATCAAGTTGAGAGAGCCCTCATCGAGAAACTCAAGAGCGCTAGGAACTTGGGGGAGTGCCATAATGGCAACGATCGCATCAGCACAACTCGTAGCATTCCGGTAGTGAGCTGTAAGCCCGCCAATAGCGGAAGGCAAGGGGGTGAGCTTAAGAGTTGCCTCGGTGATGATGGCAAGTGTCCCTTCAGAACCGATCAGGAGGCGGGTCAGATCATATCCCACCACGCCTTTAGTGGTGTAACACCCTGTCTTTATAACTTCGCCCCGGCCTGTGACCGCTTTCAAACCTAGGACGTGATCGCGAGTAGTGCCGTATTTAACGGCATGTGGACCACCGGCCGAGGTGGCAAGGTTACCGCCGACACTACAATAAGCCGCGCTTGAGGGGTCGGGTGGCCAGAAAAAACCATGCCCTAGGGCAGCATCTTGAATCGACTGATTAAGAACGCCAGGCTCGGTGATGATGACACGATTCGCAGGATCAACCTTAATGATTTGCAACATGCGCTCGAGGGATAATGCAACACCCCCTTGCACGGGGAGGCTTCCACCTGCTGTGCCGGTACCCCGCCCACGCGGGGTGAGTGGGACCTGATAATCATTGCATAACGTTACAACGCTCACGATTTCGTCAGTTGTGAGTGGAAACACAACAGTTTCTGGGGGAAATATCTTTCTACTGTTGTCATAAGAATACGCATAGCAGTCAATCGGATCGGTATAAAGCCGGTCAGAGGGAAGAAGAGATCGGAGCTGGGATATAAATTCAGGAAGGAGCATGGGAGGGGGCGATTAACGTTTCGAACGCAGTCCAATTCTGGGCCTACCCTTGAACCTACTCTCAAGCAAGCTAGGAACAAGGAGAATGGTGCGGAGCAATAGAAGTATGCCCATGGTTTAGGGAGAACTTGACATCAATCCAAGTACTCGAAAACCTTGACAACTCTTTGAACTCCACTGGTAGAGCTCGCTATTTCGGAAGCGCTCTCGGCCTCTTGGCGCTTGACCAGGCCTAGTAGATAGACAGTGCCATTTTCGGTGACTACTTTGACATGATTTATTTGAAACCTTCCGCCATCCAAGAATCGTCCCTTGACCTTAGTTGTTGTTACCATGTCGGTATATCTGGAGAGGGTCGAGGTTGGGCCAGTAATCACAATACCGTTGGTAACATTGCGAACATTCTTAACACCCTTAATAAGCTCCTCAATATCTTTTTTAATGAGTTCGCTAGGGACTTCCCCAGTGAGAAGGGCGTTACGATTAAAGCTGGTGACATTGACATGGACATTCTTGCCCGTTTTCTCCCTGATCAGCTGGGCACTCGTGAACTCAATTCCCTCATCCTCAACAAATGTACCGCTGGTACGGCGATCTTCAGATACCGCAATGCCTGTACCAAGTCCGGTGACAATTCCGCCGACAACGAATGCTTCGCAGCCGGAGAGGGCAAGAAATAATAAGGGGAGTAGCCAATTCAATTTTCTATTAATCATTATTAACTCCTGATGATTGACTTAGACGAGAGATGACCTGCCGAGGGTCCTGAGGATGGTAGCGAAAGCTTAACACTTAATCTCTCAGCCTCATTCACCAATTGAAATCTTGAGCACTAATCGTAATAATGTGTCTCACTAAAATTTAGCTATCAGTCAGAATCATACAACTCTGTGACCGAATAGAAAATACTCATGGCCTACCGTATAGTGTTCCGATACTAGGCAGACGAAATCGAAGAGATGCAACAGTCAAGAATATGATGGATAGAAGTACACTATATGTGATTGCCACCCCGATAGGGAACCTGCGCGATATCAGTCTGCGGGCGCTGGATGTGCTTGGATCAGTGGACATGATCGCTGCTGAGGACACCCGAACCACGAGGCATTTACTTGCGCATCACTCGTTAGCCGGGAAGATGATGGCCCTGCATCAACATAACGAACGAGCTGCTGCGGAGAAAGTCATCGCATTGCTTCAAGCGGGAGAATCGGTCGCCTTAGTCACCGATGCAGGCACGCCGGGAATCTCGGATCCCGGGGCGATTCTGGTGAACCTAGTGCGTCAACAGGGTCTCAGAGTGACGCCGATACCGGGCGCAAATGCCGCCATGTGCGCGCTGTCTGCAAGCGGACTTGCCGAACCTCATTTTCTATTTTATGGATTCCTTCCAACCAAGGCCGGAGCACGTAAACGTGCACTGGAGGAGTTAAAGTTGCAGCCCCACACCTTGATATTTTATGAGGCACCTCACCGCATCCTAGATTGTATAGCGGACTTGGTTGCAGTTATGGGGGAACATCGCCGGATCACTATTGCACGAGAGCTGACAAAACTGTTTGAGACTATCCATGGCTGCGCTCTGGGAGATGCTTTGACCTGGTTACAGGCGGATGCAAATCAGCAAAAGGGGGAGTTTGTACTGCTGGTATCGGGTGTAGAGATTCAGAATGAACCAGGAATGAGTGAGCAATCCCAGCATACGTTGGAGATCTTACTTGAGGACTTGCCACTGAAGCAGGCAGTAAAGCTTGCAGCAGAAATTACTGGTGAAAATAGAAAGGTATTGTATGCGCTGGCACTGTCGCTGAAGGAGAAGAGTCCTACGGAGTAGGGAGCGCATGTAAGGGGCTGATTCAACCCAATCTCCAGACCATGATAAGGCGATATAGTAATTATTAATCAATCGAGTAACTCTATCTCCGGGTCTGGGACTGACAAGCTGCTGGCGTGAGAAGGCGACTACCGATTATAATTGCAGGGTCGCATTCATAGTTTACTTGTTCTTGCGAACGTGGGTAGCCCCCACTGACATCTAAAATTTCTGGAGATTAATTTATGAAAACAGCCGCTATTTTCTACCACGCTGGTTGCCCCGTCTGTGTTGAAGCTGAGAATCAGGTTGCAGATGCTTTGGATCCAGCTCGGTACGATGTGGAGCATGTGCATCTCGGCGAGCAATCAGGACGTATTGCAGCTGCTGAAGCTGCTGGTGTTAAGTCGGTACCGGCGTTAGTGATTGGTGGGGCAGCATTCCACATCAATTTCGGTGCGCCGATGTCGGCACTGAAGGGCTAAATACAAAAAAATGGCGGGAATCTCTCCCGCCATTTTTAAATACCATCCTGTATCTCAAAAACAGTCAAGGCCGCATCAGTTTTTCTGAAAACGATGACTTAAGGCCGGGCCATCGCCAGTGATTACATCAGCAAAGTAAGCCGCACCTATTCCACTTTGACAGTGAAAGTGGCCCAATCACTCTTATAAAGTCTGGGTGTGATCTGTCAGACGGATTGCCGAGACAGATAGAACTTGTTATCCCCCTTTATTACGGCCTTGATTCTCGATCTGCCTTATTGCTAAGACGGATTGAGCGCACTAACCATACCCCACCGATTGTTGCACAGAAGGATCCAAGTACTCCAAAGAAGGGTAGCCCCATCAGTGTGGGTCCGCCAACAACGGTCATGACGATGGAGGAGCCGACGATGAGTGCGGCGATAATGAGACCGGCGGAGAGTCGGTTAACAGCGCCATCGAGCTGGTCTCCGACATGCTTGAGGTGCAACACATCAATATGAATATCTAGTTTGCCACGTCTGGCAGCGCGTATGAGACGAGAGAGATCATGAGGCAGGTCGGCAATGATCCCCAGCATCTCGCTGGTCGCGCGCCAGCCCCGCTTAACAAGCGATGAGGGGGTATAACGGGCCAACATTTCTGCGCGTAATAGTGGAAGCGCTTCGCCGGCCATATCAAAGTCCGGTTCAAGCTGACAGCCCATGCCTTCAAGCGTGATGAATGCCTTGGTGAGGAGTGCCAGGTCGGGAGGCAGGACAAGCTTGTGCTCACGCAAGGTGGCTACAATTTCAGAGAACATGGTGCCGAATCTGAGCTGCTTTAGCGGGACACCTTGGTACTGCTGGACGAAGGTTTGAATTGCTAGTATCAGTCCGCTCTCATCGGCCACGCCGTCGACCGTCCAATCAAGCAGGACGTCAACGACACGGGTGGGGTCACGTTGTAACAGACCCAACAAGAGATGAATCAACTGACCACGCCGTTCCTCGGTAAGTCGCCCAACCATGCCGAAATCGATGAAGGCGATGCGGTTGCCAGGTAAGTAGAACACGTTGCCAGGATGCGGGTCAGCGTGAAATAAGCCATCCTTGATGACCATCTTTATCACAGCCCGTGCACCGCGGTGCGCGAGTATCCTGCGATCAAGCCCTGCATGATCGACAGCATCAAGATCGCGACCGGGAATGCCGGCGATGTATTCTTGTACACATACCCGCTCCCCGGTCCACTCCCAATAGACACGAGGGATGACGATGATCGCAGGCGTGTCATCAGCGTTAGATGGGTTGGGTAGAGAGTCTGAGTCAGAGTATCCCGCAAAGTTAGCCGCAATGCTCTCAGCGCTATGGCATTCAACGGAAAAATCGAGCTCATGACGTAGCGACTGGGCAAACTGTCGGACCACCTCCTGGGGACGGAAGTAGCGTAGTTCAGGGTTTTCTGTCTCAGCCCATTCCGCTAATCTTGACAGCCAGCGTAGATCAGACTCGATGATTGGCAGGATCCCGGGGCGGCGCACCTTAACCACCACCTCGGTGCCATCTTTAAGGCGAGCCCGGTATACCTGGGCGATGGATCCGGCTGCCAGAGGCTCCGGATCGAATGAGTCGAATATCTCTTCGGGAGGGGCACCCAGATCTTCTGTCAGTTGCGGAAGTATCGTGGAATAGGGAACGGCAGGCACGCAATCTTCCAGCTTGCTGAACTCTGCTATCCACTCGGGTGCAAAGATGTCTACACGTGTAGCAAGAATCTGGCCGAGCTTGACGAAAGTCGGGCCTAACTTTTCCAGTGCTCGTCTTACACGGGCATGAGGCTCGAGTTGGGCCATCTCCTCTGCTTCATGCCAGTGTAATACCCGTCCAGCCCGTTCCAGTGGATTGGCGAGGCCCATCTTGCGCACCATGCTGCCAAAACCATGGTGGATTAGGATCGATGCGATCTCGTGCAGGCGACCGAGGTCGCGTGCCGCCATCAGGGCCTGCCAGAGCATTAGCTGCTCTGGTGCTTTTCGCCTGGCTTGACTCGTTCTGCCAGGCCACCGAGCACCCCGGCAGCAATTTTGCGCAACAGATCAGAGGTGGCGTGGGTCAGTTTTACACCCGACTCAAGTTGAGATTGACCGGTCGATGTCATCTGTTGGGTGAAGGTTGTCAGGGTATCTTGTAACTGTGAACCCACAGCAGTGCCATTGAGTTTCGCATGTGTGACCAGATCGTGAAGGGTGTCCGCTACCAATCCCTTCGCGGTCGAGGCTGAGGACTGTAACGTCTCTAAGAACATGGCCTCTAAGCTCTCTAGATCTGAGCGAGCACGAGTGAGTTCCTCATTCGAAAATTTACGAGCCCGACTGGCCGCCTCCTCAACTGCGAGTTTTGATGCCTCGGCAAGCTGTGCCAGAGCCGCATCCAGTCCAGCAATTGCATCTGTCATTTGGATTTTTGCTGCGTTTGTTTGTGAGGTTGTTTGTTGCAACTTCTGTTGTACCCCATCACGTGCTCCCCTCATCACCGCGGTGATGACGCGGCGTAAGGATGCGAGATCATGGATCTCTGAGCTCAGTGCTTTGAGGGTTAGTCGCTGGACAGACTCTTGCACGTTATCACCCTGTGCGACGGTGTCTCGCACCTCAGACTCGAGCTTAGCGCTATCAATCGTATTGCTTGTGTCGTTCTGCATGGTTAAGATCTCCTTTAGTGATGAGGCAAGTACCGCGTGGTTCACTTTCTGTCCTATCTGGTCAGACGAGTAAGGCCCCCCATATAGGGCTGTAAGGCTCTTGGAATGGAGACGCTGCCATCCGCATTCTGGAAATTCTCTAGAATTGCTACCAGCGTGCGACCAACCGCTAGGCCCGACCCATTCAGGGTGTGCAGCAGCTCCGGTTTGCCCTTTTCATTACGGAACCGTGCTTGCATACGCCTCGCCTGGAATGCCTCGCAGTTGCTGCATGAAGAGATCTCACGGTAGGCATTTTGTGCGGGTAACCAGACCTCAATATCGTAGGTCTTGGCAGCGGAGAATCCCATATCACCTGTACAGAGAGACATCACCCGGTAGGGCAGTTCCAGCTTCTGTAGAATCTTCTCAGCATGTCCGGTGAGCTCCTCTAAAGCCTCATTAGATTTCTGTGGGTGGACGATCTGTACAAGCTCCACCTTGTCAAACTGGTGCTGCCTGATCATGCCTCGAGTATCCCTGCCGTAACTACCTGCTTCGGAGCGGAAGCAGGGTGAATGTGCAGTCAGCCTGATCGGCAGTGATTCCATCGATACGATCTGATCGCGCACGGTGTTGGTGAGCGGGACTTCGGCTGTTGGAATTAGGTAATAGTTTCCATGATCTCCATGCGGCACAGCAAACAGGTCTTCCTCAAATTTTGGCAACTGACCGGTGCCACGTAAGCTCTCCTCATTGACCAGATAGGGTACATAAGTTTCAGTATAGTCATATTCCTGCGTATGTGTATCCAACATGAGCTGTGTTAGTGCGCGATGTAGTCGCGCGAGTCCGCCCTTCATCAGACTGAAACGTGCTCCGCTGAGTTTTGCGGCGGTCTCAAAGTCAAGCAGCCCTAGATCTTCGCCCACGCTGACGTGATCTTTCGGTTTAAAATCAAATGAGTATGGGGTCCCCCAGCGACGAACCTCTTGGTTATCGTTCTCACTCCTTCCCTCTGGTACGCTTTCATGGGGCAGGTTGGGGGTGTCGGATAGCAACTGCTGCAATCGGCTCTGAACTCCCTCGAGCAAGGTCTCGGCCTGTTTCAGTTCATCGCCAAGGCTCGCCACCTCGGCCATGATGATACTGACATCCTCGCCCTTGCCCTTGGCGTTGCCGATTTGTTTGGAGGCTGAGTTACGCTGTGCTTGCAGTTCTTGGGTGCGGGCCTGGATGATTTTGCGCTCGGTTTCCAATGAGTTGAACTCTTCTATGGGAAAGGTATATCCACGCGAGGAGAGGCGCTTCGCGACATTCTCAAGATCGGTACGTAATAGCTGAATATCTAGCATGCAATCTCCAAATCATGTGTGTTGTACCCATCGACCGCTGGAGGAGTGGGTTCTAGGTTTTTTTCTGAGTCTGTTTGTCTAATCCGTGCAGGTATGCCAACTTTTCTGATATTTTTCCTTCCAGCCCACGTGCAGTTGGTTGGTAGAGCTTCAGATCTTGGATGCCATCAGGGAGGTAGCTCTCTCCGGCAGCGTAGGCCTCAGGGCTGTCGTGAGGATAGCGGTACTCCCGCCCGATCCCGAGATCTTTCATCAGTTTGGTAGGTGCATTACGTAAGTGCCCAGGCACCTGTCGAGACTGGTCGCTCTTGATGAAAGATAGTGTTTTATTATAAGCCAAGTAGGCCGCATTGCTCTTCGGTGCGGAGGCCAAGTACAGAGTCGCCTGCGCAAGTGCTAGCTCACCTTCCGGACTACCAAGCCGCTCGTAAGTCTCGCAGGCATCAAGTGATATCTGAAGTGCTCGCGGATCGGCTAATCCAACATCCTCCACTGCTGCACGGATCAACCGTCGGCCGATATAAAGTGGATCAGCACCCCCATCCAGCATGCGGCACATCCAGTAAAGCGCTGCATCCGGGTTGGAGCCGCGTACTGATTTATGCAGCGCTGAGATCTGGTCATGAAATTCATCCCCACCCTTGTCGAAACGACGTACATTGCTGGAGAGGGCATTGCCTAAGTAGTCCCCATCAATCTCTAAGACACCCTCTGTTTTCGCCGCAGTTTCTAACTGTTCTATCAGATTGAGCAAACGTCTAGCATCTCCATCTGCATATCCGATTAATAGACTTCTTGCGGCATCGGTAAATTTCAGATCTTGGAGCGAGTCTCTTACCGCCCGTTCGAACAGAGTTGCGAGCTCATCTTCAGACATTGCGACGAGCACGTAGACCTGTGCGCGTGATAGCAGTGCACTATTGACCTCAAACGAGGGGTTTTCGGTAGTGGCTCCGATTAGAGTGACCAGCCCCTGCTCGACATACGGCAGAAATGCATCCTGTTGTGACTTGTTAAATCGGTGTACTTCATCCACGAATAGGATGGTATGGCGCCCAGACTGTTGTAGTGACATCTGTGCTCGCTCAATCGCATCGCGGATATCCTTAACCCCCGAAAGCACGGCCGAGAGTGCAACGAACTCGGCATCAAATGCCATGGCCATGAGTCGAGCCAGGGTAGTCTTGCCGGTCCCGGGTGGGCCCCATAGGATCATCGAATGAGGCTTGCCAGACTCAAATGCAAGGCGCAAAGGCTTGCCCGCGCCGAGTAAGTGGGTTTGTCCGATGACATCATCCAGATTCTTGGGGCGTAGCCTCTCCGCGAGCGGCGCGGCCGGTTTATGTTTCTCGAATAGATCAGTCACTGATCACGTCCGCACTCTTGGGCGGAGTAAATTTGAATAGGTCGGGTGCCAGTCTGGGGTTCTTCTCCAATCGGGAGAAAATAAGCATCGTGGTTTGACCAAAATTATCGCGTAACTCCATTGACGTCAGTACCCCCGCAGGGGTAAATCCAACCCGTACCAAATCAAAGGCGCCTTCCTTGTTCTTGGGCCGGGCTTCCAGCCACTCTAGCCCACCCTGCGTGCCGCTTTCACTGAGAGAGAAGTTAGACTCAATGGCGCCACTGCCAGCGAGTAGTGCGGCCGGACTGCTGCCGATGGCAGGATCGAGCTTACGAACAGTCACCTGGTTAAGATCGTAGTCGTAAAACCATACCCTGACACCATCGCCAATGATTAGTTGTTCATAAGGCTTTTCGTACGTCCATCTGAACTTGCCAGGACGCTCGAACTGCATTGCGCCGGTCGTTTTTTGCAGGATGCGCATATCTCTATCGATTAGGGTCTGTGAAAATGTTGCCCGAACGGTACGAGTCTCTTGGACGAAGGTCTTGAGGCTGTCTATGGCTGCAGACTGAGCTATGGCAGGGGCCAGACAGAGCAGTAAAAAGAGATAGTGGCGGGCGGTAGAGATCATGGCATTTCTCGATAGAAGTCTGCAAAGAATTTGGCTATAGTTGATCAGAGCCAGCCATGTTTAGGCGCTATATCCTCATTTAAAACACAGGTACCCCGACCGGGGCAGTCTTTTAATGATATACAAAGCAATTGTACGTGCTAATTTTACCGATTTCTGTCGTTATTAGGAGAACAGAAAGTAGTCTGGCCATACTTCGTAAGAAATGAATGTTGATGGTGATTGTAGTGGCCCAGTATTTGTGTGGGGATTAGCCGGTAGATGAGCATTATCATCGGTTAGCTTTCAGGAGCAGTTGGGCAGCAAATAAATGAAACTATATTG
>Ga0049084_10000481_pt1 | contig 15662 bp, 19 predicted proteins | sample GreLakmeON33MSRF_FD_66720 | JGI IMG/M metagenome (GOLD analysis project Ga0049084, IMG submission 66720) | Freshwater lentic microbial communities from great Laurentian Lakes, MI, USA - Great Lakes metaG ON33MSRF | ecosystem: Environmental > Aquatic > Freshwater > Lake | place: Great Lakes... | reverse complement strand
GACGGTGAACAATTGACTAACAAGTTGGCCAAGGAACTGGCCCAAAAGAGCCATTTGATTCTCATTTCTGGTCATTATGAGGGTATCGACCAACGTTTCCGGGACCGGAAGGTTACCCGGGAGGTCTCGATCGGCGATTATGTGCTCACAAATGGCACTTTGCCCGCCTGCGTCCTAGTCGATTGCCTCGGCCGGCAGCTCCCTGGCGTGCTCGGGGAGGAAAACTCCTTGACTGGGGATAGTTACAACGGCAAGTTGCTCGCCTTTCCGCAGTTCACCCGACCCGCTGTTTACAATGGTCTCGAGGTGCCCCCCGTCCTCCTCGGAGGAAATCACGCTGATATCGAAAAATGGCGTCGGGAAAGGCAAATCGAGAAGACAAAGCAACGCAGACCGGACCTCCTGAAAGACCAAGAACACCAGCCATGAGCAGCAACCATCCCCTCATTCAATTTGCCACCAACCCCCAGCTAAAGACTGGCCGCGGTGACAATGCATTCAAAGTCGGAGACGGCGTACGCGTCTCAACCAAGGTCCGCGAAGGCGACAAAGAGCGCACCCAGATCTTTTCGGGCATCGTCATCTCCCGTAAGGGCGGAGACGTCCAAGAAACCTTCACGGTTCGCCGCGTATCCTTCGGCGAAGGCGTTGAACGTACTTTCCCGGTCCATTCCCCTAACATCGAGAAAATCGAAGTTGAGCGCGTTTCTCAGGTTATGCGCGCCCGCCTCTTTTATCTCCGTGGCCGTCAAGGCAAGTCCGCGACCAAGGTTAAGGAAAAGCGCTTCGAGCCGACCGAGGCCCAGGCCAAATAAGACCCCTCACGGTCTTACCAAAAACCCGCCCGCTGCGGGTTTTTTTATGGCAAAACGTTTAACTTCGCCGACCGATTAAAAAATGCCGCGGTCGATCCAAAAAAGCAGTTACGCACAATAAACCTTTGATGGTAAGTGGGTTGTTTTGCGTGTTTTTGAACCTAAAATTAAACCTCCCTCAAAAATAATCTGAAAACATGCAGGGGAAGGCTTGACTCCCCTCTCGCCGCCTGCGTCCTTGCACGTCCGTCTTTTGGTAAATGCCTCAACCGGACAACCACCACCTTCTCCCACCATGTTACGCATCCGCCTCCAACGCTTCGGTACGAAAAATGAGCCGACCTATCGTCTCGTCGTCGCCGAACAAAGCATCCGCCGCGACGGCCGTTTTGTCGAAGTCCTCGGCAACTACAACCCACGCGCTCGCGGACAGACCCCCCCTTTAAGCATCAACGTCGAACGCGTGGAGCACTGGATCAAGCTCGGTGCCCAGCCTTCTGATACCGCTAAGTCGCTCGTGAAGCGCGCTCGCGGTTTAGCCGCTACCCCGGCTAAGGCCTAATTACTACTGCGGCTCAGCCGCCACCCTGACGATGAAACGCCCCGCTTTAAAGCGGGGCGTTTCATTTGGCTAAGCTCTCGGCCAGCTGAGATTTAATTCGTCTTAGTCCAGCCGCCCTTGCCGTCCTTCTCAAGCTTCTGAAAGCCGGCTTGTGCCAGCCGACGATCATTCACGGACTGTTTCATCGCCCCTTCGCCGTAGCGGATCGTAAGGCTGGGAGACTCCAGCACTCGACGGCACGTCTCGCCCGTCACGGGATGTTTCAAAAAGTCGGGAGCCTCGGCTGGTAAATCCACTTCGAACTCTGCCCCTTCCGCTCCGTCCGGCTTGATCACGATGTAACGTCTGAGGGGCATTGGGGAAATTACCGTTTAGATGACCGGGGGTCAAAAGCATCGCGGAGACCATCCCCTAAGAAATTAAGCGAGAGCAACGTTAGGGCAAAGACTACCGAGGGCGAAATCAGAAGCCAAGGGCACTCTTCCATGATGTCGGCCCCCTCCTTAATCATGAGGCCCCAGGAGGTCATCGGGGCTTTGACACCCAAACCCAAGAAGCTGACGAAAGCCTCCAGCAACATCACCCCGGGAACCGTCAAGGTCGCGCAGACGGCGATCGTGCCCGCCAGGTTAGGTAGGTAGTGATACCGGAAGATGCCCAACCGGGATTGTCCGAGCGCCACTGCGGCCTGGACGAATTGCGAGCCCTTGAGCTCACGCGTCTGATTCCGGATGATTCGTGCCATGGTAAGCCAGGAAACGCCGCCGACCGCCAAGAAGATCATCGGCATGTTTTGGCCGAAAAGAACCGTGGCGAGGATCACGATTAAAGTCAGGGGCAGCGTGCTGACGATATCGACGATGCGCATCAGGCCGTCCTCGGTTCGCCCGCCGATCTCGGCGGCGAGCACGCCGTAAATGATGCCCACGAAAAGCGCGACGGCCGTCGCAATGAAGCCGACGAACAAAGAAATGGCACCCCCCTGCAAGAGCCGGGAGAGTACATCTCGGCCCAGCAAATCGGTGCCCAGCCAATGGCTGGCGCTCGGACCCATCGCGCTGGCTTCGAGATTTTGCGCCATGTATGGGTAGGGCGAGATCCACGGCGATAACGCGCAAAGCAAGGCCACCACGACCAAGAAGCAACCTGACCAGACCGCCATTCGGTCTTTCCGAAACCGCTGCCAACCGGTTTCTGTCTGATAAGTCGAAACAGTCGAGGCCATCATCGAGCGCGGGCTATCCGCGGATTAAGGGCGGCGTTCGTCAGGTCAGCCAAGAGGTTGAGCACGAGCAAGGCTACGGCATAAATAATCGTCGTCCCTAAGATCAGGGTGACATCGCGATTGATGATGGCGCTCACGAAGAGCCGCCCGAGACCTGGCACGTCGAAGAGCGACTCGACCACGAAAGACCCCGAGACCAAAGCCGCTGCCGCAGGCCCTAGGTAGGTGATCACCGGCAACAAGGCATTCCGCAAAGCGTGCACGAACCAGACACGCAAGGGCGGCACGCCTTTGGCGTAGGCGGTCCGGATATAATCCAGCGAGCGCACCTCCATCATCGAACCCCGCGTCAGGCGAGCCAACGGGGCGGCCGTGATTAGACCCAAGGTGCAGGCCGGTAAGATAAAATGGATCGCCGAGCCCCAGCCGCAGGGCGGCACCCACCCAAGCCCCAAGGAGAACACCAAAGCAAACAGCGGTCCCAACACGAAAGACGGGACACAGATGCCAATGAGCGAGAAACCCATCGGCACTCGATCTAACCAACTATTAGGCCGCACCGCCGCCAGGACACCGACCGGCACGCCGATGAGAATCGCCAGCAATAAAGCAACCAAGCCGAGTGAAATTGAAACCGGAATCCGCGAGCCGATGACTTCGTTCACCGTCCAGCCGGGATATTTCAAAGACGGTCCCAAGTCGCCCTGAGCCAAACGCGAAACGTAATTCCACCATTGTACGTAGATCGGACGGTCGAGCCCGTAATATTCTTCCAGCCGGGCTTTAACTTCGGCAGGCAAAGGTCGTTCTTTATCGAAAGGTCCACCCGGTACGGCATGCGCCAGAAAAAACGTCGCCGTGACCACGATCAACATGACCGGCACCATCTCGATTAACCTTTTAAAGACGTACCGCATCAGGGCTTCTGTTCCGCAGCCTTGACCCTCTTTTCCAACTCTTCGGTCGTGAGCGGAGGAGGCAAGCCGCGCGCATCAGACTGCGCCCATCCCAACCTATGGGCCAATGCCTTCATCTCTTCCGGATTAAGTTTTCCTTCGTCCTTAAATCGTGCCTGACGTCGCTGACTGTCATCCTCCATCGCCTTATCGACTTCCGCTTGGCGGCGCTCGTCGCTCAAACGTTGGCACCCGGTCAAGACCACCGACCCAAGTAAAATAATCGCACAGGGTAACGCCTTCATAGGGTCAGACTATTCAGCAAGATGGTAAGGGCTCAAGAGCTTACAGGCCGACGGTCGATTAAGCGGCCCACGTCGCCGCGCCACCTCATCATAGATTCGGTCACGGAGCCCCCGCGGGATAGCTTTACCGACCATCGCCAACAGAGACCATGCTCCCCCAAGTGCGTTAACCATCTCCAAGGCCGCCGAGGAGCGGGTCAGGCGACGGGAACCGAGCCAGACCACCACACTCCCTTGATCTCCCCCAGGCGGCTCGCCGGCCACCCGCGCGACGACGCCGGTATTGGTCGCAAAGATCAGGCGGTGGGCCGAGTTACGCCGCGCAAACCAGACCGCCGTCGCATCACACAAGGCACAGTCGCCATCAATCAATACAATCAGCGGGTCGCCCTTCATCGGGCCATTCTACAGCCGTTACCCCACGTGTGAAGGGGTAAATCTCTGGCGTCGTTGGCTACCGGCATCGGCCCGCCCAATCTTATCATTTCCGCCAGCGAAAGCGCTTGTCATAGGGGGGTGAGGTTGCCAAGTATGCGCCTCCTGTTGGCCGGAAGGGTATCCAAGTGGCTAAAGGTCGGGGACTGTAAATCCTCTCAGCTTCGCTGTTCGTGGGTTCGAATCCCACCCCTTCCACCAGCAGGACGTCAAAAGCCCCCCAACGGGGGCTGACTCGGGCAAAAAACTCAAATCCGCGTTGACTTGGAGGGCTGCCCACGGCTTCCCTACTGACACACATGGCCAACATCAAAGCTAACAAGAAGAGCATCCGTCAGACCGCCCGCCGCGCCGAACACAATAAAGTCGTCCGCACCCGTCTGAAGTCCCTGATCAAGGGCATCACCGCCGAGTCGGTGAAAGCGAACGCCTCCCTCATCGCCTCTTCCGCCGACAAGGCCGCGAAGACCGGCGTGATTCATCGCAACAAGGCGAACCGCATCAAGGCTCGCCTCGCGAAGAAACTCGCCGCCGCGAAAAAGTAATGCGGGCTGGCTCCACCTCCAACCCCGTCGCCTGAGGCGTCGGGGTTTTTTTGTTTCCAGACATGTCCGCCACCCCTCCCTCTTCCATCGGCTTCGCGGCAGGTCTTCTTGGCGATGAGGCGGTTCGTCTGGCCGTATTAGATCACGGCGAAGGTTGGGTCGCCCTCGATAAGCCCGCGGGCGTGGCCTTGGAAGAGCATCCTTGGCAAAACGGTGCACCGACGCTGCTAAGCAATATTCGAACGCAGCTCGAAGCCGGCAAACCCGAGCTCATCCGCCTCGGCCTCAAGGAGCCAGCCACCGTCTTCGGCCCCGAGCCCGAATCCGCCGGTATCGCCATCCTCGCCGACCGCGCCTCCTCTCTCGCCCCCTGGCGTGAAGCCCTGGGCTCCGGGGCTTTTGCTTTTGTCTACGAATTCATCGCCCGCCTCGAAGAAGCACCGACCGAGCCCGGCCTGTGCGATCTGCCGGTCGGGATGGATGATGAAAATCGACGGGCCTTCGTCTCGCACCGTAACGGCAAACACGCGGAAACGCGTTTCGAACCCGGACGTGCCTGCGGTCGCTGGCAAATCTGGACCGCCCAATCGCCGTTCCCGCGACGCGATCAGATCCGCATCCACGCGGCTGAATGCGGCATCCGTATCGCTGGTGAATTAAAGTATGGCCGTTCAGGTCGGGTGACGCTGACCGATACCACCCCCAAAGGCCGCTTGAATAAGGGCGAAGATAAACCCTTGCATCGCGGGCTGTTACTCCGGCTCGCCACTGTCTCAGGCATCTTGGCTGGAAAGAAATTCGTCATCACCGCTCCGCGGCCCGATGATTTTGCGACGGTAGTCAAGCGGCTGTCCCGCGGGCTCTGATCAGTCGCCGCGCGGAAAGGGATGCGTGAAACGATCCGCAGTCCGCACGTAGCCGTCCGGACTATTCAGCCGACCGATGGGCAGATAATGCTCGTAGTTTACTTTCCAAGTCGCCGGATCCGCGATGCCCTCTCGAAGGTGGACGAGCAGAATCTCCAGGACGACCAAACGGTTCTCGCCGTAGTAACGGATATCCAAGACGCGACACTCCAAGGCCACCGGACATTCCGTTAAGATCGGCGGACGCACCCGCTCGGCGCAACGGGTTGCGAAGCCGGCGCGCGCAATCTCGCTTTCACCCGCCGGCAGGGCCCGGGCGCACGCCACCATCCTCGCCGCCAAAGGTTCGTCACAAAGATGGATAACGCCTTCGCGATTCGCGATCAGATTAGCCGCGGTATCCTTGGGCGACCCGTCATCGCGATCCGCAGGAGCCAATACGGCCAAGGGCGGCTCCGCGCCCATAATATTAAAGAAAGAAAAGGGTGCGGCATTCGGTCGGCCCTGCGCGTCGATGGTCGTCACCAAGGCAATGGGCCGCGGGACCACCAAGCCCGCCAATAATTTGTAGGCCAGCGCTCCCGGATGGGCCGCAACGTCAAAACGTACGCTCATGACCCCTTAGGGGTATCTTCGCCACCCTGCGAAATAATCGCTTCCCGCCGCGCGGCATCCTGCCGATACGACATGATGAGATAAATCGAAACGCCGACGCAGATACACGAGTCCGCCACGTTGAACGCCGGAAATCGATAATTGAATGGTAGCGTGAAAGCCAAAAAATCGGTCACATGTTCGCCGAAAATCCGGTCATGGACATTGCCTAAGGTTCCTCCGACGAAAAGGCCGAAAGCGATCTGCCCGCCCTGCAATTCACGCAGCAAGGGCTGCCGCCAGCGCCAGACTAACACCAAAATAGCCGCGGCCAAGAAAACCAAAAAGGGACGGACGTCGTACTCCGAACCGATGCCCCAGGCGGCGCCTTTATTGCCGATATGAACCAAATCAAAACCCGCAAAGACAGGAATCGGCTCCCCGATTGAACTATCGAAATAAGTGCCGAAGGGAATCTTGCGGATGACCAATAGCTTGGTGCTGATATCCGCCGCGACCGCCAACAGGCCGACGACCCAAAAGGTCAGATAAGGGCGCAACCTGGACGACATACGGCGAGGCTCAATCAGGTGTCACTTGGCTCGTCATCCCCGCCGCCACCACCACCCGTGCCGAAGCCGACTTCGTCACCGATTTCACCCAAGGGGTTGCCGCCACGCCGACGGTGCGCCCGACGATTACGTTCGAGCTCCTTCTGGCCTTCGAGGGAATAGCGGGTGAAAGGCACCGCGATCAACCGAGGCGATGGAATGGGCTTATTGGTGATTTCACAAACGCCATAACTGCCGTTCTTCATGCGCTCGATTGCATCGGCGATCTCCTTGAGGCCTTCTTGTTCGTTAGAAATCAGCGAGAGGGCGAAATCGCGGTCGGCCGTATCGGTACCGGCATCGGCCAAGTGCTGAGAGTAACCCGAAAGGTCGCCGGAGTCATCCTTGCCCGACTTCTTTAGCGCGGACTCGGAGTGGAAGGCCAAGCCCTTCTGCAAGGCTTCGCGCATGTCCACCAGCAGACGGTAATAGCGGCGGAATTTTTCCGGGACGAGCTTGGCTTCATCGACGAAGCCCGCTCCCTTGCGGAAAGGATTACTGCCCAGGAGATCCGAAATCGAAGCGGCCGCGACATTGTGCGTGCGCGTGCCTTGCGAGCGTGCCGCAGCGGCGGCCTTTTCCCGCGCCTTACGCTCTTCGTCAGGCACCCAGAGATTAAGTTTAATATGCTTACGCAACTTCAGGTATTCCTTAAGATCGTTGATGGTGTAATACTGGAGTTTCGGACGAGGGGCGACTTCCAGCGCGCCCGACTGAGCATGGACCTCACGATGGGAATTGAGCAGCTTCTTCTGCGCCGCGTGGGAAGCCTTGGTATCTTTGACTGGCTTAGCGGCCGCACCCTTCGCGCCCTTAACCAAGGCGACCGCAGGTTTACCGGCCTTGCCGACGACCGGAACAACCTTGACGGTGCCCTTCGCACTCTTGGCACTCTTCACCGGAACGGGCGCCGTCTTGGCGGAAGCGACAACCTTGCCCTTACTCGGCCCAACTTTGGCGGCCGGCTTGGCCGCTGCCTTGGCGGCGGGTTTAGCATTTCCCGCGGCAGGAGCCGAAGGCTTATTTTTCTTTTTGTCGACGGGGGCCGCAGACTTGTGGTTACCCGACTTTTTGGCAGCGGGTTTTTTGGGAGCAGGTTTCTTAGGCATCGGAGATTTATGAGAGGTTAGAGTATTTGGCGGCGAGGACATCACGGCACCGCGGAGACACCATACCAAATCTCCCGGCGTTCACAAGTTCGGGTACCCAGCGCCAGGAACGAGGGCAACGGACTCCCGGAGCCTTTTCGACCGCGAAGGATAAGGGCGCGCCGGCCTGGGGTACCAGTTTAACCCCCGAAAGAATCCAAAACTCAGCCAAAGCGGCCCCTTGCTGCGATAATAGGGCGAAATCAGGTTCCGCGGGGTCTCCTGCGACAATCACCACGGCTTCCAACGATTGGCCGATCTGCTTGTCCTGCCGCAACTTCTCGAGCGGGATGTTCACCTGAGCGGCAAGGGCTTGGATCCGGGACACGGCAGCATGGGCCGCCAACGCCGCCTCATCCTCCCAGTCAGCCCCGACGACCGGCCAATCCTCCAAGTGGACATTGGTCGCGTCGGTGTATTCGGAACGTCCGTGCAAATGCGACCACGCTTCATCCGCAGTAAAGGGCACAAACGGCGCGATGAGCTTCAAATAGGTGCGCAAGATAAGGTCGATCGCCGTCTGCGTCGAACGTCGGGCAAGATCGTTCGGTGCCGAGGTGTAGAGCCGATCCTTGATCACATTATGGTAAGTCGCCGAAAGCACTCCGGTGGTGAAACCAGCCAAAGCGGCGGCGGCCCGATGGAACTCATTCCGTTCGCAAGCATCGGTAACGTCGCGAATCAATCGAGCGGTCTCGACCAAGGCCCAGCGGTCAACCAAGGTCATTTTTGCCACCGGCACGGCATCGGTGGCCGGATTGAAATCGTAAAGATTGCCCAGTTGATAACGCAGCGAGTTGCGCATGCCGCGATACTGGTTCGAAACCGTCTCAAAGATGGCGTCGGATAACGGGATATCGCTTTGGTAGTTCTCCGAGGCCACCCAAAGGCGGACGATATCCGCTCCATATTTCTTGATATAATCATCGGCGGTCTGGGGCTTGCCGTCCGACTTCGAAATCTTTTGGCGCTTTTCATTCACCACGAAACCGTGGGTCAGGACGGCGCGATAAGGGGCCGAGCCCTTCACGACCATCGCCGTCCACAAGGAAGACTGAAACCAACCCCGGTGCTGGTCGGAACCTTCGAGATAAAGATCAGCCGGCCAATGCAGATCCGGGTGACGCGCACAGACGGCGAGGTGGCTTGATCCCGAATCGATCCAAACATCCAAGGTATCAGTGCCCTTGCGGATATCTTTAGGCCAAGCCGCCGGCACGGGTGCACCGGCGAGAACATCGTCGGTCGATGAGGCCCACCACCAATCGCCCCCCTGTTGGGCGATCATTTTACCCACATGCTTCACGACAGCCGCATCGAGGTAAGACTCGCCGGTCGAAGGTGAATAAAAAGCCGGGATGGGCACGCCCCAGGCGCGCTGACGTGAAATGCACCAATCTGGGCGACCTTCCAAGGCGGCCCGGATGCGATTTTCGCCCGAGGCCGGAATCCATTTAACTTCGCCCACGGCGGCAAGCGCGCGCTTTCTCAGATCGGCCCGATCAAGCCCCACGAACCATTGATCCAAAGCCCGGAAGACAACCGGAGTCTTGGATCGCCAGCAGTGAGGGTATTGATGCTCAAATGCCTGGGCCTTAAGCAAAGCTCCTTTCGTTTTTAACAATTCCAAGACCGCGATGTTGGCCGGATTTTTCCCATCGGTCTCAAGGACGGTGATGCCCACCAAGCTCGCCGGCACCTTGCCATCATCGGCATAAGTGCCGTCGTCGCGCACTGGACAATAGGGCTCGAGGCCATATTTATTTCCGGTCTGATAGTCTTCTAAGCCGTGACCTGGAGCCGTATGCACGCAACCTGTGCCGGCATCGGTCGTCACGTAATCGGCCAAGACCATCGGCGCGTCGCGCTCGATGAACGGGTGGCGAGAAATCAATCCTTCCAACGCCCGTCCCTTGACGCGGAAACCATCGGTCGCGCCTTCAAGGCCGCAGGCCGCGACAAAGGCATCGCGTAAAGCGGCGGCGACCAAGAACGATCGGTCGCCCTGCCGGACTTCAACGTATTCAAGTTCTGGATGCACCGCCACGGCCAGGTTGGCGGGCAACGTCCAAGGCGTGGTCGTCCAGATGACGACCGAGAGCGGATGCGCGGGAGCCAATTGCTTGCTCGCCGGCTGAGGCACCGGGAAAGCCACCCAGATGGAGAATGAACGCTTCTCTTTGTATTCGATTTCCGCTTCGGCCAGAGCCGTTTGGCAAGGAATTGACCAATAAACCGGCTTCTTCGAACGGTAGACCAACCCTTGCTCAACGAAGCAAGCGAAGCCGGCGAGGATTTCCGCCTCATAGCTCGGATCCATTGTGCGATACTCCGACTTCCAATCCGCCAGAATACCGAGGCGCTTGAATTGGCCGCGTTGCTTTTCGATGTATGCCGCCGAAAATTCGGCGCAGGCCTTGCGGACGCCCAAGGCATCGAGCGACTGCTTCTTCGCCTGCAGGTCTTTCATGACTTTATGCTCGATGGGCAAACCGTGACAATCCCACCCCGGGATATAGGGGGTGCGAAAACCGCGCATGGACTTATAGCGGAGGATGGAATCCTTCAGGAGTTTGTTGAGTGCCGTCCCGATATGGACGTCGCCGTTGGTAAAGGGCGGACCATCATGAAGGACGTAGGCCTTCTTGCCGGCGGCCCGGCTCTGGATGCGGTCGTAAAGTCGGTTCTTCTCCCAATGGGCGATACGAACCGGTTCGCGTTCGGCTAAGCCCGCCCGCATCGGAAAGTCCGTGACGGGGAGGTTGAGGGTATCCTTGAGCTCTTCGGCCATAATTAATCGGTAAAATTGAGGGAGAGGGGTAACAATGCAACCCCTCGGGGCGGGCAGGGTGAACGGGATGAAGGACGTGGCAAGGGCGGAGATAAGCCAGCTTTGCCCACCCTTCCGCTTGAGGCAGGGTTGACAGGGTGACCTGAAATACCCCAAAACTGCCCCATGGACAACATGAAGCCCACGCTCATCACCAAGCAGGCCATCGTCATCGACGTTGTGCTCACGGCGGTCTTTTTCGTCTGGATCACTTCCATCCTGAAAAAACATGTGCCTTGGACCGAATCTGGCGAAACCGCCGTCCTCTTGGGCGCCGCCTATTGTGCCGCCTGCCTCGCCGGCGTCTTCTGGTTAGCCCTCTCTCTCTTCCGCGTGACCCTGGCCGACCAAATGTTGCAAAAAACCGTCGCCGACCAAGAGCTGCGCTAAGCAGCCCCACGCGCGAATTCCAGGCCAGACTTTTCTGGCCTTTTTATTTTTTCGGGATGGGCGGGGTCAAAAGCGCCGCTTCAATTTCCTGACGCAAGGCTTCGGCGAGTTGGCGCTCCTTAAGGTAATCAGCCCAAAGTAGGTCGAGCTCTTCAATTGTACCTCCATTGAAACGCTCCAACCAGGCGCCGAAAGCCCGCCAAGCGTTATGGTAAACGGGATTCTGTCGGATGATTTCCCGTCGTAAAGCCGACTGGCGCCCAGTTACCCCTCGACTAATTGCCGCCAAGTCGCGATGCCTCGCGGCCTCGCCTCCGGTCAGCACCACGTCGCCGCTTCCTAGGTCAAAAATAAAGCGCGTGATGTCATCCAAGGCCTCGGCGGATTCGCGTATGCCATGGCTAACCGAATTGCGCGAAACCAAGAGGTCGGCCCGCCGGGCGATCCACCACGCCTCAGGAGATTTGGCCATCGTCTGAATTATTTTCATGATGGGTTCACCGTGCGCCGAAGCGATCAAGATTTTTTGCTGCGACTCGCTCGGGCTACCTGCCAGTGCTCGCCCCAAGGCGCGCCAAAAAAGAAAGGCCTCCGCGTCGGAAGCTTGCCCATGGATGACCGCTTCGAGTGGCGGGGCCGGCATAAAAAGCGCTTCTCTATACCAGTAATCGACCAAAGCTGGCCGCAACTGCACCAACACCTCGCACGCCAAAGCTTGGCGCACCCACCCCTGGCTGGCTGTCACCGGTTTCCCGCCCGCGATGGCCACCCGCGCCACCCAAGTCCGCGCGGCGACTTCTGCCGCCCGATCTGCCGCCACCCGTTCGTCGCCCAGACTTAAGGCGACCAACAAACCTCCAGTCATGGGACGCAGCCCGATAGGGGCGCCGCTGGCCATCTCCACTAATTCGATCCGGGCGATTGGCGGCGGCAGCTCAGGCATGGATACCGCATATTTTAAATAGCGGTCCAAGGCGTCCAAGTGCGCCGCGACGTAGCTGACTTCGGGGAGACGCTCGCCCACAACCATAGCGATCTTGTTTTCACTACTGAAGAGCTGCGGCGTCCCGACCGCCGACGGCGTCGGCTCGAGGATAGCGGCCGCCAGCCAAGCAGAGGTGGCCAAAACGCTCCACATCACTTACGCGCCGCTGAAGTGGGCTTCATCGATTTCGACTGGCTCACCGCCTGAAAGATGAACGGGCTCGCCGATCTGCGCTTGATCGTTTTTCCAAATCTCGACGGTCGCCGGCGCTTCGGCGTCTGGCGAAATCCATTGCCAGCGACCGATGCCCAGGAAGCTCATCGGGATGCCTTTGTCCGGACTCAACCCGGGGCCCGTACCGCGTACGAAGGGCTTGTTGCCGATGCCAATCATCAGGTTGATAATCAGCGAGGTGCCGCCGCTCGCCGGACTCGCCGCGGTGACTTTTGCCACTGGCTCGTCTTCCAGTTCGAGAACGGGCGTTTCAGCTTCTTCTTCCGAAATCAATTCAGCCTCCGGCTCATCGTCCACGACGGACGGTTGGCTAGGAGCGGAGGCTACGGGCGGGTTTTCAGCTAAAGCATCCAGGCGTGCCTGCAGCACTTCCACCGCGGCCTCCACCTTGGTTACCGCCCGGTCAGCCTTCTGGGCAGCCTTCTTAATCTCATCCCGGACGGCCTTCACTTCCTCGGCTGATTCCTGGACCTGCTTGGTGACATCGTCGCGGCTGGCGGCGGCGGCGCGGGCGGCGTTGGCCAACGACAGCACCCGAGCGCCCAAATCGTCCATGGCTTCTTTTGTCTCCGTATTCTGACCCGAGCTTTGTTGTAATTCTTGTAATCTGACTTCGCCTTCCGCGAGGCTGGCCTTGAGTGCGTTGATTTCGGCCGAAGCCCGTTGCGCGACCGCGGCGACCGCCGCATCGGTGGTCTTGCGGGCGGTGAGTTCGACCTCCGTCACGCGGCGGTTAACCGCCTCGGTGCCGGCCCGGAAATCTTCGCGCAGCCGATCAATCTCTTCGGCTAAAGCCGTGCGCAACCGCGCCTGTTCCGCCAAGCGTTCTGATTTACCGCTGCCCTCTTTAAGTACCGGAATGACCACGAACAAGGAGGCGCCCATAATCCCCGCGACTGCTAAGAAAGCTTCAAAGCCATCCTTCGGATTGAGACCAAGGCAAAGGATTCCGATGACGGCCGTTAAATCCGCCGCGACCAGAAACCATTTTTCTTTGAGTAATTTTTCGATGTCTCGGTTCATAAGGAGGGGGTTAGGACAAGGGGTTTCTAGCGAGGTCTTTCGACAAAGCCAACCTTCCGATTGACCTTAGAGAGCGTCCGGAATGCGACGGCTTGGGCCTGCTCCGCCCCCGCCTTGAAAATTCGGCCTAGTTCTTCGCGGTCTTTGATCAATTCATCATAACGCAACCGGACGGGGTCCAAGGTGGCCACCACCGCATCCGCCACGCCTTTCTTGAAATCGCCATATCCTTTGCCGCTGAATTCCGCCTCCAAGGTGGCCACGCTGCGGCCCGTACAGGCCGACATAATCGTGAGCAAATTAGTCACCCCAGGCTTATCTTCGCCGGCCCGCACCTCGGCGGTGGAGTCGGTCACGGCGGACATGATCTTCTTCCGAATCTCGTCCGGGCGATCCGTCACGTACACCATAGAGGAAAGATTGGGGTCGGACTTGGACATCTTCACCATAGGGTCTTGCAACGACATGATGCGGGAGCCGATCTTGGAAATAAAAGGCTCCGGAATATGGAAAGTTTCCGAGTAGCGATGGTTGAATTTTTCGGCCAGATCGCGGGCGAGTTCCAGGTGTTGCTTCTGATCGTCTCCCACCGGGACTAATTGGGCATTATATAAAAGAATGTCCGCCGCCATTAAGACCGGGTAAAAAAGTAGGCCGGCATCCACCGATTGGTGCTTGCGGGCCTTATCCTTAAACTGGGTCATCCGCTCCAATTGCCCCAAAGGGCAAAGGCAGCCCAAGATCCAAGCGAGTTCCGTATGCCCGATGACATGCGACTGGACAAACAGATGGCTCCGCGCCGGATCGAGCCCGCAGGCCACATACTGGGCCAAACAAGAATAGGTGTTATCCCGCAACTGAGCGGGGACGTGGGCCACCGTGATGGCGTGCTGATCCACGATGCCGAAGTAACAGTCATAATCATCCTGCATCCGCCCCCAATTCAGGACGGCCCCGAGGTAATTACCGAGGTGCAGACGGCCCGTGGGTTGGGCGCAGGTCAGTACAACGGGCTTAGTTGGCTTTTTTTCGCTAATTTCGCTCATCCGGTGGCTCAGCGTGGCCATAGCTCGGCCAGGCATCAAGCGGATTGGGGAGTTAGCGACGCTTGAAATGTGGAACCGTTCCCCTTACACGTCCAGACCCACTAGTCCCCTTCGCCATGCTCCTTGCACAAGCCGCCTCCACCCCCCACCCCGCCAGCAGCCTTAAAGACATCATCGTCAAGGACGCCAATCTTGTCGCCGGTGCCCTCGGCTGGATCGCTCTGGCCGTCGTCGTCGGCTGGGCCACGAAAAAAATCCTCGGGTGGCTCTCGGCCAAATTCACCAACAGCCCCATCGCGGGGGCGACCATCAAGTCGACCGGCAAATCCCTCCAAGTACTCACCCCGGCCTACGCCATCTGGCTTATTAATGAGAGCAATGCCGCGCTCTTCCCAGACTTTTATGACGCCCCGATAAAGCTGGTCATCAGCCTGCTTCTCTCCGTCGCCCATACCGCGACCGCCTATCACATGGTCGCCATCCCAATCGCTTGGGCCAAGAAAGTCGCCGACGATACCGATAACAAATTAGACGACGTGCTAGTGCCCATGCTCTCCACGGTGATTAAAATTGTGGTCATTCTCGTCGGCTCAGTCAAAGCCGTCTCCATCGTCGACCCGGAGACCTCCAAATCCTTCCTCGCACTTCTCGCGACCGGGGGCTTAGCCGTCGGCTTAGCTTCGCAAGACACGATCAAAAACATCTTCGGTGCCGCGATGCTCATCATCGACCAGCCCTTTACCTTGGGCGACCTGATCAATACCGGAACCCACGAAGGACGCGTCCAATCGCTTGGCCTGCGTTCGACTACGCTGACCCTGCTCGACGGCCAGCTTCTCATGATTCCGAACGCCGATCTCGCCAACCGACCAATCGTCAATATCACCCGCCGCGATTTCATCCGTGCCCAGGACTTGGTCCACCTCGAAGTGAACACGTCCGCCGCCAAAGCCCAGGAAGCCGTCCAAATTATCCGCGAAATCATGACGAACCACGAAGGCTTCGATCATCGTCAACCGCCCTTGGTCCACCTGCATGAATTCGGAGAATGGGCGATCAACATCCGAATCATGTACTGGTATTTCCCGGCTGCCGCCGTTATGCAGATGGAATTCAACCAGAAACTTCTCCTGCAGGTCGTCGAGCGACTTA
>Ga0049084_10000480_pt1 | contig 15706 bp, 8 predicted proteins | sample GreLakmeON33MSRF_FD_66720 | JGI IMG/M metagenome (GOLD analysis project Ga0049084, IMG submission 66720) | Freshwater lentic microbial communities from great Laurentian Lakes, MI, USA - Great Lakes metaG ON33MSRF | ecosystem: Environmental > Aquatic > Freshwater > Lake | place: Great Lakes... | reverse complement strand
AAATCGAAGGGCAATATAGATTGATAATATTGTCCCTGTGCATATTGAGAGCATCATTTTAATCTGAAGTATGGAAGCATCAAAAGCATTTGCCTTTGAGATCAATTGTCCGGCCATCATCCCGGGGATTGATATGATCCCCATAGAAATCATGGAATTTATCTGAGGGGTAATACCCGCTCTTAAAGCGCGGTGAAAAAATTTGCTGGTGGATTCTTCAATAGTCCCTCCCAGGGACATCAAAGTTAACACCTCGTTATTTTTTTCTCTAAAATCCCGCATAAACGACTCAAGTCCAATGCTGACTCCGCTTAATGTGTTTCCTAAGAGCATTCCCATTAAAGGCAAAAGTTTTTGGGGCTCAAACCAATCTCCCTGAGCAATATCCATGGAAAAAAGGAACGCAATCGGCCAGATTGCCAAAACATTTGAAACCAGAGAGATCCAGAATAGATTGATAACTTTTTGCTTGGATCGTAGAATGATTTGGCCAGATGAATTTAAAGTCATGAACAGCGAAACTATCAAAGTCACGGCCAGAAGGTTCGATTTGAAAATTTCCTGAAGTGCAAAGGCCAGAAGAATAAGTTGAATAGTTGTACGAAAACTCGCCCATAATATCTCATTTGCGAGTTTATTTTGCTGCTTCCTGAAGAAAAAATAAATCAGGAAAATCCCGACCACATAGGGCCAGAGTGAATAAAATTTAATAATCATACTTTTATGCCACGATTATCTTCCAGATAAGAATATTCTTTTAAAACGGCAGGAATTGAATCAGTCTGATCATAGATAGCGAGCATCTGATCAGAAATATGATTTCTGGTCTCAAAGCGGTGGTGAAGCCTTTTTAGAGAATGAGTTGAAAATCCGAATTGTGGCAAAGTCTTTTCGCAGGATTCAAATAACTCACCAAGTATTTTTCTGACGTCATCAAAATGCAATCCAAGTCGGGCAATTGTTCCAGAATCATAGATTCTTTCCTGATTTGAAGCCCTACCAGAAAGGTCCTGGGAAAGAAAAAGTCCTAGTACCAGATGAAAATAAGCCTCAAAATCGGCAACATCATTGGTCATTTCAAAAACTTTAAATTCAATCCGAAATTTTTCATCTGGATGTAGCTCAATCGCTGGGGCAATCACACTTCTTTTAAAGGTGCGATACGACTTTCCTCTTTGACCTTTCACCAACCAAGGGGCGCCCCCATAAAAAGGAGACGCTAATGAAAGTGCTGCCATGGAGGGAGCGTAATGATTTACTTTTAAATGAAGATCTTCAGTGTTGCTGAAGAGTTCTTGGGTGATTTCGGCCGGAAAACTAACATTAATGTCTGGACCATATGTAGTCATTACTTCTTGGGCCCACATCCAAAAATCATGCCGCCTTTTATTTTGGGGACCATTAAACTTAGTCTCTATTGGATGATGAGAAATAGCAATTGGCACCATTTGATGCTGTTTAAGTGCTGACTCCACTCTTGCATAAAGATCCTTATACACTTTCAGAGTTTGGTCCACACTTGTACAAACCGGAGTGCGAATTTCAATTCCTTTAGGATAGGCGTCGATGATTTCCATATTCTCATCAGGCACCCCATAGCCTTCAACAATAAAAGGCATTAATTTACTATGAGGCGGCTCCTCCGAGAGACCTTCTAGACTAGGTATGCCCTCTAGTGACAAGCCCGTAAAAATATTGTCTAGAGTTTTAAAAGTAACATCTTTATACCAAAGAGGACGAAAGGTGTTGCTATCAGCAAGCATAAATTCGGCTTCTAAGCCGAAACGAAATTTATCTGACACGTTGTCTTCTCCATGGATAAATAACTAATCCTGAGACAGTTAAAAATAAAAGTCCTAAAGCCGCAGGAAAAAAGACCAGATATTGTCCCCATGAAGTGAAAAATGATCCCTGATGAAGTTCAATAAGAATATTTGTATAACGTTTCGCATTTTTTAAAATTACGCCAGTTTGAGGATGCATCTGAATTTCATGTCCATCTTTTAATCTCATGGCAAGATGAAACTTGGCAGGTCGCCAGATCACCTGATCAACATTAGATGGGATTTCGCCAGAAGCCTCAATCATTTCATCAATGGAGAGCAGTTTTTTTCCTGCAATCGGCTCCATCTTCATGGCCTTAGGTTGGATTAATTCAAATTGCTGACGCAATTGAAGAAGAATTCCACTCACCAGAACCAAGGCAAAAGGTAAGACCACAATTAAGGAAACGATACGATGGTATTTGCGCCACATAAATTATAAAATATCCTGCAATACTTTATCCGTAAGCTTAGATGGGCTTGGGCTAGTGCCTTGAGCATCCACCGGTACAAGTCCTATATCCACAAGCTTCTCTAACCAATTCTCTAAAAGTGATGGCATATTTTTCTTCGTAACTTTATCCATTACGTACTCTATTGACCAGGTTGTCACCACACTACCAGTTTCTGTGCGGATGCTGGATTTCTGTAGAACTGCTTTAACTGAAACTCCATTAATGATCTCAGTCCAGGTATTTTCAACTTTTGTATTTGTTGAAGTTGGAGCAAAGAAGAGTTTATCCATAGGGATATTCATGTCATCAGAAATATTTTCAAGCTTTTTGAAAGGGTGAGAATGCCAGATCTCATTCATACCAAGAACATCCTGCTTCATGATTTCTTTTTCCATTGCAGGAATATCTTCTGACGTTGTGCTGTTATTGTAAGTATAGAGACGGTTAAAAAAATCATTATTGTAAGCTGCAAGATGGGCCGCGGCTGTTGACTCAAGATTAGTCACTTCCTGATCTTCAAATGTTCCATTGGCAATTACACCAGCGACTGATCCTGAAGTTTTGAAGAGTTGTTTTCTGTAAGTGAGGGTTGTACCTGAACTTGTTTGCGTAAAGAAGATTTTCACAGGAGTTTCAAGTTCACGTAAACGATAGCCCTCATCAGTACGCACGTCATAGTAGTAGTAGGTTGATTCTTGAGTTTCACTCGTTACAGGAAGTGCAGCTAAGATCTTTTGATAGCCTGCCTCTTTCAATTGAATTCTAAAGCTAGTAATATAATCAGTATTGATTTCAGCATCCAGGAAACGTCTTTCTGTAAGTGCCCCACGGATAAATTCCACAAGAGCTTTCTCTTCAGTTTCTTCAAAGTTTAATTTTCTTGTCAATTTTGAAGAAAGTTTAATAAGTTTTGTTACATTGGTATCAGAACGTGCAGCCCCCAAACGTTCAAAATAATTTTTATAATTATTCACCAGAACATATTCGTTAAGACTTAACTCAACATCATCGTAATGTTCAATGACCTGGGCCAGTGTTTTGAATGCCCCATCGTGCATATAGGGAGCTGTAAGAGCAGAGTTTCGCAGTCCAGGAACTTTAAAAGAATAAAAATTTTCAGGAATTGGATCTTGCTCAAAACGACCAAAATCATCTCTGTTAAGTTTTCCAGGGCCAATCTGTGGAACTCCGATGTTATGGAAAGAGAAATCAGATAAGTGCTCGCCTTTGTGGCATTCACCACACTTACCTTTATCAAAGAAAACATCCATTCCAATTTTTTGAATTTCAGACATCGCCTTGAGGTCACCCTTCAAGTAACGATCATAATTTGTGTCGGCAGCATAAAATGCTTCTTCTTCAAAGTGAGCAATGGCGCGCGCCACATGGGCCAGGGAAAGTTCTTCATCTGGAAAAAGTTCTTCCAATGCTTTTTTATATTCAGGAATGGCAATTACGCGTTTGAAAAGGAGTGACCATGCCTCCTGGTCGCTTGTGGCATCAGCTATTTCATTCGCACCAGGTTGACCGCGCATTTCATCGTGGTTGGCCATTGGAAAAAGTGCCTGGGCCGCAAGAGCATTTTTAAGAACAGGACCAAAAGCTTCAGGTAGAGCTGATGGGGTGGTAAAGCTACCTGTGGTAACATTAAGTTGAACTCGACCGTCCCAAAATAGAACTGGCACATTATGTAGATTAAAAAGGGCCGGGGAATTTCTGGCGATAATTTTACCGCTCTTTTGTTGCCTTCCACCCGATGTTGTTTCGACTCCAACGCTGCCTTCCCCAACTGACAGTGGTAACCCATCCATAGTCATAGTCGTTGGATGATGGCATTCGGCGCAGCTAATATTTTTATTTCCCGAAAGATTTTTTTCAAAAAAGAAATCGCGCCCTAAAAGGAAAAGTTTTTTATTAATTGGTGATGGTGGAGTCATGGGGGACAAATTAAAAGTTTTTATGTAGCCATGAAGCCTTTGATCCAAATCCGTTTGAGCTAAAACAGAAGTGATCGTGAATAAACAAAAGAGTGCCAAAAATCTCATGATAAACCCTTTAAAATTACAATAGGTTTGATATATCAAACTTAAGGAAGCCAAGGCAAAGCAAAAAGTATGGCCGTGAAAAAAAACTACATCGTTACTATTTGCTACTCCCTTGTCATTCATTACAAAGGATTGTAAAAATAGCCACTTATGAAAAAAATTCTCTGGCTTAGCCTATTTTTCACCAAACTCAGCTTGGCCGCTGTGGCCTTTGAAAGTGAGATTGGTATTTACTCTGATTTCATTTGGCGGGGCACAACTTTTTCCGAAAATAAGCCAGCTGTCCAAGGCATTCTCGATGCTGAAGAGGGCCACGGCGTATTTTTAGGTACCTTTGTTTCCAATGCTGAATTCAGTGATGAGGCATTAGGTAATAATACTCATGTAACTAGTGAGATTGATTTTATCATTGGAAAAAGATGGTTTAAAGAAAACTGGGAAATTCAGATTTCCTATAACAAGTTTATTTTTCCCAATGCTGAAATTTTTAATTCAGATGAGTTCAATATTACTGGACGCTACAAATCTATAGCTTACGAAATTTCTTACATGGATGATTATTTTGGCTATCAAGGGGTCTATCAATACTATCGATTAGGCTATATCCATCAATTATCGCCATCTCTAGAGACAACTATCTTTGTAGGCTACAATGCATTTAAAAATCCCAAAGGAAGTTTGAAGTCTCGCTGTCTTGATAATGCGTGCGATGCAACTGCTCAAACAACTAGTGGCGCCGGAAATCCGGATTATATTGATATATATCAAGTAACCCGAAAAACAATTTCGAATGGAACTTCATTTGAGCTGGCATTCAACTGGACCAATAGAAAAGAATATACCGCTGCAGACAAAGTGATTAGTAAAACAAAAGCAAAAGATTTTGCAGTCGTAATAGCTCTTATAGTGCCTGTTCCACTTTAAAAAAACTTTATAGTTCGCCACTTCCCCATAAAGTCACTTTTCCACTTAATTTAATTTGAGTTTGGTTCCATTCAATAAAAATTTCAGATGGCCGACTCATTTCTAAACCCTGAAAGATTCTCGCTTTTCCAGATTTTATCATGAGAACTTCTCTAGCAAAGGCTGCCAGTGCACAGGCCGCAGATCCGGTAGCGGGATCTTCTACAACACTTAAAACCGGAGCAAACATGCGCACATGGAAAGTTTCAGGGCCTTCCTGAAAAATAAAATAACACTTCAGCGGATCTTTAGTTCCAATAGGCGCAGTAGCCTTCTTGAGAGCTGTATGACTCTTCACTGGGATCACTAAAAATTCAGGACCACTACTTACATAACGAACAAGTTCGGTATGAACCTGAGAAGGATCAACCGAACAATGCTTCAAGACATGATTAAGATCGCCATCAAATTTTCTTATTTGAGGAGTCCCAGGGAATGTAAGCTTTGCTCCTGAGATTTCTGCTTCAATAGATAATGGCCCTAAAGGAACTTCTAATGAAAAGTTTTTCTTATTGGTTTCTTTGGCAACGATCCAACTTGCCCCAATAGAGGGATGGCCGGCGAAAGGAAGTTCAATTTTAGGAGTAAAAATTCTTAATTGATAGTGATCAAAAATAAATACCGTTTCAGAGAAATTAAAATCTTTTGCGATTGACTGCATTTCTTCACTGCTAAGTTCATTTTTTGGCAAGACCACTGCCAGCTGATTGCCGGAATTTTTTTCTGCGCCAGCAAAGACGTTCAGTAAGTAAAATTTCATCTACTGCCAAAGCCATTGAGTGGTTCACCAGCAAGTACATGGAAATGAGTATGAAAAACAGTTTGACCAGCATTAGGTCCAGTGTTGCTCACAACTCTAAAACCTTTTTCAGTCAAATTTTCTTTTTCTGTGACGGCTTTAATTCCAGCAAAGATTTCCACAAATTGTTGAGGATCAATTGAACTCATGTCATTTACATCTTTAGTGTGATTTTTATGAATAAAGAGATAATGAATACTGGCATTAGGCCGCAAATCTTTAAAAGCCAAAACTTTATCATTTTCAAAAACTTTTGTGGAAGGAATTTTTCCTTCTACTATTTTACAAAAGATGCAATCAGCATTCTTCATATTCTATCCTTTGACTCTTGTAATTTTAGCTCCAAGCTTAGTCAGCTTTTCATCAATTCTTTCGTAACCGCGATCAAGATGATAGACGCGTTGGATTTCAGTCTGGCCATCAGCAATAAGTGCACACAGAATTAATGCAGCCGAGGCGCGTAGATCTGTACACATAACAGGTGCACCACTGAGAGATTCGACCCCTTCAATGAGTGCAGAGTTTCCTTTTAAGGTGATTTTTGACCCCATTCGGATCATCTCTGGAACGTGCATAAAGCGATTTTCAAAAATAGTTTCTGTCACTATAGAACTTCCATCCACAATGCTCATAAGGGCCATCATCTGGGCCTGCACGTCTGTAGGAAATCCGGGGAATGGAAGAGTTTCAATTGTTCCTCCCTTCAATCTTTGGCTTGGATGAATTTGAATAAAATCTTTTCCAATTTCAAGTTGCGCGCCCATTTTAGTGAGCGTTTCTAAAACAAATTTCAAATGATCTGGATTAAAGCCCGAAACCTTAACGTCTCCTCCACTCATGATTGCAGCAATAATAAAAGTAGCAGCCTCGATGCGATCGCCAATGACCCTATACGGCCATGGAGAAGGTTTCAGTTCATTGATTTTCATTCCATGGATGATCATTCTTGAGGTACCCGAGCCTTCGATCTTTACACCTTGGGCCATTAAAAAATCAGCAAGATCGTCGATTTCAGGTTCCATGGCCGCATTTTCAATAACCGTTGTTCCCTCTGCAAGGACTGCTGCCATCATAATGTTTTCTGTTGCTCCCACACTTGGAAAGGGAAACGTAATAACAGCTCCCTTGAGCTTGTCACACTTTGCTTTAATATAGCCGTTTTCAATTTCAATATGAGCACCCATTTTCTCTAGTCCTGATAAATGGATATCTACTGGTCGCGCACCAATAGCACAGCCACCTGGAAGAGAAACAGATGCAACTCCATAGCGCGCAAGTAAGGGACCTAAAACCAAAACTGAGGCACGCATGGTTTTTACTAATAAATAATCTGCATGTTGATTGGTTAAACTGGTGGCATCGATCACATAATCATTTAAATTACGCTCAACTTTCACACCCATACTTTGCATTAATTTAAGGATGGTACCCACATCCATTAAATCAGGTATCCCGGTAAACTTAACCGGATAAGGACAAAGAATTGTCGCCACTAAAATTGGTAAAGTCGCATTTTTTGCAGAAGAAATTTCTACACTTCCCATAAGTTTGCAGGGACCTTCAACTAAGAGTTTATCCATAAACCTTCCAGAAATTTGTTATTTATATTGTAAGGATAAAAAGGCAGCTTGTCCTCAAAAGTTGAATCAATGACGCAAGCGAAACTTAAAAGTAGCCATCCCAAAAAGGATGGCTACTTTATATTTGACCATTATTACCTAAAAGTAAGTCTGTTTAATACATTTCTCACAGAGCGACCAACGCATTTAGTTTTATTAACTGTCATATCAGCGGTCCCCTTCTTCTCCCATTTATCATTCACTCGTGTTGCTGTTCGTTGAAGGACTGGATCGGAGCTGTTTAAATTAGTCTTCGCAAGCTCTACCACGACCGGACTCTTGTGTTTAGCTGATCCAAGTAATAAATAGAGATCATTCGCTTTGTCAGCTCCATAACTGGCCTTGTATTTTGCAATGACATTTTCTACAGTTTCAGTAGGCAACATCATTAGAAGCTCGGCTGATTTTCTTTTTGCAATTTTATTTCCATCGTCTCGCCAGCTATTTTCGAATACTCTCTGAATTGCAGTTTCAAAATGGGGACTGTTTGGATTCTTTCCGGCAAGATATTTTAAGGTATCAATTACCTCTTCAGTGGGATCCCAAGTGGAGGCCACGATTTGAACTTTTTCCGGAACATTCAGATTTTTATTATTTCTGATTAATTTCAACGTTGCCTTCTTCACATCCTCATCTTGAGAGTTTTCCATTGCTGCTTGCAAGATCGTTTTCATTTCCTTGTGCTTGAATCCCATGGCTTCTATATTTTCGGAATTCTCAAGAAGCTCTAAAATCCATTTTTTATATTTAGCATCGCCATCGTATTCTTGAAGGATGTCATTAACGTATGGAAGTAGATCATCTTTATTCTTGATCTGCTTTAATAGACTGGTAACGTCCAGTTGACCTTTGGTATTCTTTGATTTGTGATAAATCATAGAAAGAGACTCACTGGCATCAAGATCGGCTAAGGAGGTTAGTTCACGAGCCTTCTTAGAGAAAGCTTCAAGACCAGCAATTGCTTGCTCTTTAATTACAGGATCTGTGCTATTTTTCATGTCTATCATACTTTCAAAAGCATAGTGAGAATTACGATTTTTAGTAATCACAGCCATCTGCTTAGTGGGATGGTATTCTGACATAAATTTCATCGTCTTATCCATGGAGGATCCAGGAATTTGACTGGCAAGCTTGGCAATAATTGTTTTCGATTTAGGATCAGTAGCGTTATTTAGTCCTAGAAGGAGACGCCTTTGAAAATAAGTGTTTTGAGACAGTATTTTTAAATCATTAGATGTAACTTCAACTCTACTTAGAATTTTCTGTACAAAGGCATCGTTTTCAAGACTAAAACGTGAATCATTTGAAATAAAATCTGCCACAGAAATTTTCTGCTCCTTAAGTAACTTAAACGCTTCATCTATAACATCTTCGTCTGGACTATTGAGAGCTTTGTAAACTAATTCTTTCATCAAGGTTGGATCACCATCGATGATTGGCTTAAACTTGGGCGATGAAGCTTGGGCCATCAACCATTTTGCATAGGGATCAGCTTTTCCTTTAGCACTACTTTCAGCAATTACTTTATTAATAGTTCGAAGTGTATCAGGATCTTTTTTCAAGATTTCTGCAATTTCTAGATTATTGCCATTGCCTGGGAGCGTATCATTCTTATACAGCAACCAAAGTTTATCGGTGATCTCCTTTTTCTTAAGATCTGCCTCAGATAAATTCTTGATAAATTTCTCTTGCTTCTCAATTCCATTTTGAATCAATTTCAATTGAGTTGGACTCAAAGGCTTATCGTTAAAAAATTGAGGGAGCATTTCATGAGTAGATTTTAAATTTGAATTTCCATAGAGCACCAAACCAACATTACGAATTGACTTGTCAGGACTAAGAATTAGCTCGGACATAATTGTATTAGCTTTAGAATTTCCTTCAGCTGATAAGTAAGAAAGAAGTTTGGCCGAACTAGTCCTGTTGATACCAGGCTTATAGATGTCAGTTTTAACGGCATCCAATAATGTATTGATAGAAGTACCATCGTATTTAACAACTTCATTCAAAAGATCAGCGTTAGTTAAAACTTTGCTATAAAGCTTAGTCTTTACACTTTCTGGAGCATTCGGATTATTGAGCACAGTCGGAATAATACCAGCTCTGGCAATTTTGGTATTTACTTTCTCAAGCATTTCAAATCCCAGATCATTTATCTGAGGATTTCTTGATTCTAGCATTTTGTTAATCATCTTCAGATTTGTTGAATCATCAGAGAATTTAAACTTTTCTGAAGCTACCAAATTCTTATATGCCCATTTCGTAACTTCTGCATCATCGGCATTTTTAAAGATTTGATTTTGAAATAGATCTAGATTTTCTGGTTTGGCCAAGGTCTTAACAATCGTTGCTCGTTTATTGGCGTTAAGGGAAGGATTCTCAATCATCTTCTTTGCAATCGGAAGAATATGATTTTCAGGTAAGGCAAATAGTTCTCTAGATGAAATATTGTCTAAAATTTTTGTTTCGCTTAAAAACTTGCCCATGAGTTTCTTATTCTCTGGGCTAGTACCTTTAAGGTTCATTTTATCTTTTGCGATAAAATAATAATCCTTCTCAAAATTTGCACGCAGGTGATTGTGCCCAATTTGGCTCATTTGAGGGGAACTATGGTCTAAAAGCGCTGTATAAAGATTTTTTACACCATCTTTATCCATATTTTTTGAAAGAGTGAGAATAGACCGGATCGCTCCCGGATCATCGGTTTTTGTAATAATTGATTCTAAAACCTGAAGAGTGTGTACATTTGTTGCATCAACTTTGATATTCTGAGCTGAGGCAAGAATCTCTTTGATGATTTTTTGATCATCAATCTCATCTGCTTTTGATAATAAAGACTCCAGACCATCTGGATGCTGAGTCAAATAAGTAATCGCTTTCTTTCTGACATCGCTATCATTACTCGAAAGTAATTCCTTATAAACTGAAATATAATTATCACCTTGTGATTTTTCAAATGAGCCTGGAAGTTTTTCTACCAAAAACTTTTGGTAACCTGGAGAAATATTAATTGCGTACGAAGCCATTGATGGCAAGTCGGACTGACTCTTCGCAAGAACCTCTTCGAGTAATTTGCGATGAGCACTTGTTTCATTCTTCGTTTTTGACTTTTGATAGTACAAAGCAAGCATTGCTTCTTGATTGTTTAATTTCTTCATTTCATCAAGGCTAATACTCGCTTCCAGCGGCATCTTCTCAAGTTTACGATCTAATTTACCCCTGAAATTTACCTGGTTTTGCGTTGCTGCTGCATGCTCACGTGCTAACATTTGTTGCTGTTTATAAACTTTTGCCTCTGGCAATATATCATTTCCCTCCCATACTCTGCCTTCAGAGGAAATTGGATTAGCACGAGGCTCAACCGCTTTACCCCAATCGGCCACTTCTGGATGTAGACTTAGTTTTTCTTCCAGCGGTAAAAAACCTGGGGAATCATAGACATGTTTAGAAACTTCAAGACCTTCTAACAAAAAGCCTTTATATTCATTTGCATCCAAACCAAGGCTCTTCATGGTTTTTTCAAATTTAGCAAAAGCCATTTTAGGATCTTTCGCCATCGCCTGATAATCGACATTAGGGGAATTAATGAATACATCATCAGTTTCGTTTAAAGCTTTATTAAGAAGAGCTTTTGTGAACTTGATCTGAAGGGCCGATTCAGCAGCATTACGAGGAGCATTGAATAAACGGAACTCCATTTTGCGGATTTTTGGATCAACATCAAAAGTTCTTCTCCACATATCGTTTTTCATGTCGAAATCAGAATGAATTAATTCTTCAGGAATGACATCTTGAATGTAAGCTAAAATATTTAACTGGTTATTTTTGGTTTTACGACCAACTCGGGTGTTAAAAAACTTTTCGTTATAAAGTAGTTGTTTTAATTCTTTTTCATCACCATCAAAGTTTTTAAGCTGGTTTATCAGGTTTTGACTAACTTTTACAGGTTCGGCCCCAACTTGTCTTCCGGCGTGCTGAAATAGCATGCTCATAACGTCTCGGTTATCGAGGTAGGCACCCAGAAAGCGCGCCATCTTTTTGGGTTCGCCATCAAAGGGTTTTAAATCGATATTAATATGTCCGCCACCAAAGCGGGTTGAGGGAATTAAGCTTTCTTTTTCCATGGCAGTGTAGAGCTTATTCATGGCATCAGCATCTGGAACAAATTTAGGTGTTACGATTTCTACGTGACCACCACGAACTGAGCCTTCAATTCTTTTTGAATCCACATCGTAACTTCTTCCAATACCATCCCACTCTACTCTCCACTTCTTGCCATTCTTATCTTTGACTTCATAGGCAATGTCCAGACCATGTCCGTGACCATTTGAATGCAATGCCTTCACTTCAACTGGAGTACCATTTAATTCTTCACCAAGCCTTTTAGCAAATCGTTCAATGACATTTTCTCTTTCAGCATCACTGTATCCATAGTGGGTAGCTTGCCATTCATATTTACCAGCTTGATTAGGAATAGGCACAAACTCAGCATTTGATTTAAGTGGGTATCTCGCAGAGTACTCAATACCAAGATCAATCTGGTTGACGTCAACTTTAGCACCAGACTTAAGTGGATAGACATGTGCTTCGGCTGCATTTTTCAACTTCTGTTTTGGTTTTAAGTAATTTTCAATGTCAGTTGCTATCTGAGATGTTTTTACCCAGTCCCTCATGGCAAGTCTTACACTTGGCATATCCGGATTACTTAAGTTTGCTACAGTCTTGATGTAGGTATTGGTTAATTTTCGGAGTTCTTCTTTTTTGCCTGAGCTCAGATAGGGTGCTTCTTCCCAGTTCCACAGAGGGGCGAGATATTCATGACTGATGGTCTTTTGACCAGGCGACCCATATGACATCTTTGTAATCGAAGCTTTACCAACAGCGGATAAAAACTTATCCGCTTCTAATTTACTGACACCAAAGCGTTCCATAAGTTTGGCAGAATCATATGATCGACCATCATTTAGTATCCACGACTTACCACTGGCAAGATCATCATATTCATTGGCAGCATAGCGCGAAACTAGAAATTTCTGGTGCATTCTTCTAATCTTGTCTGATTTGACTCCGGCACGAAATTCAAGAGCAAATGCTTCTTGGCCATCAACATTAAACCGCTCATTTTCCAAGCGGATTACACCACGTTGGGTAGTATGATCGTTGGTCAAAGAAAAGTCAGGATGAACTGTTTTATAATTGGCCAATTCAATACCTGCGCCACCTTCAACACCTTTTAACACAATATAGGCTTGAATATTCTTTTCAACTTCGCCTAGTTTCTCTATAAGTTTGGCAGCCTCTTCGGGTGATTCAATAGCTGCTTTCGATTTTGGATATACAATCCATTGGTGACCAGGAGCCTCGAATTTTTGACCAACATTTTTAAGCTCAGTTCTGAACCAATCAATCATGAACTCAAATTCCCCATACGATCTCTGAGGGATAAAGTTGATCTCCCATCCAACGGTGGTTCCATGAGCAGCATCGATGAATTTTTCAGCTTCTCCATAAAGAGGTTTGTAATTATCATAATCAACATTTTTCTTGAGACCGGTTGTGCTGGTTAGACCTGGATAATTTCCGTTAAAAATTTTAATTCTGGTCTGCTTATTGATATGCGAGAATGACTTATCACCACCACGATCAAGGAATATTTGAAATTTCTTCATCAAGTCTGAACTTGATAATGAACTGTAATTAATTCCTTTCAATCCTTCGAGATCAAAAGGAATCAGCACACCTTTGGCATCACGAACGTCTTTAACTTTAATTTTTCCTGATGAAAAATCACTTAAAAACGTCCGCAAGAATTCATCTTTTTTATCGAGATCGTTAACAAAATCTTTTAAACCATCTTTATCAGGACCCATGATACGAGTAATGAGTGAAGAGGATCCTTCTTTCTCACCACCAAACATAACCATTTGACCTGCATTTTTAATTTCTTTGCCATCGGAATCAAGTGCCTTTACACCTTCAGCACCTTTGACAAGTGTTTGGGTTTTATCAAAATTTAGTCCAGCCTCAGTCATCTCATTCCAGATTTCGTAAGCCGATTTATCTTGGGCTAAAGCGCTAAAACTTAGGAATAGGATTAAGAATGAAGAAATCATTCTTAACTTAAGAAATTGGATACTCATGTTTTTTTCCATCTTCATAAAACGCCCTAATAGTTAAAAATCTAAATCTTTTTGACTCATATTGTTAAAATCATAACTCTCATCATTGCTTACTGCTTCTTCCAGAGCTTGATCCTGAAGCTCATGCTCTTCCTGACTAATTGGATTTTCATCGAAATTGATCACTTCAGCTTCCTCAGCCGAGATCATTCTTAAGTAAACCTTCTCAGAAATTTTTTGCAGCGTAGATGTTTCAAGCTTAGCAAAAGCTTCTTTCGACATATTGTATTTTATCGAATAATTCAAAAACTTGTATTTGGACCTGAAGGCTTTATCAACATCAATTTTTTTCGTCTTTTTATTAAAGCTTGTAATAAAACTCAGCTTCTCTTTCACGTTACGTTTAAATTTTGTAAAATTTCTTCCTCGGGCCATAAGATTATTTCTTTGGGTATCAAGTAAATACTTAGGTAATAGAACTTTCTTCCCTTCAGGAACACTGAAGCCAATCCAGTAGTCTCCAGATTCATGAATATTGTTTATTTTAAGAGAATTCCCAGTGCTCGTTTTAAGACTAACAGCTCCACCATCCACCAGGTTTTCCTGAATATTGACTGAGCCTGCCTGCCACTTACGTAAACGAACAATATCATCTCCCACTCTGACTTCACTCTTGGCCAGTTGCAAAGAGTACTTAAAATCCGGATCTCTAACAGGATAAACAACATTGTTTTGTGTGTTCTTGACCTTGTTCAAAATTTCCTGTTTTTTCGCCGGATTGATTTTTGAAACCGACTCAGAGATCTGAATTCGCAGTTTCTCATCAACAGCTGTTTTCTTCACATGCATCACTTCACCGTCAGCATTGTAGCCAATAAATGAATTTTCAGATTCATCCACGATTCTCAAACCTTCGGAAGTATTATTTTCATCCAATCGAATATAGGCACCGGTTTCATCAACTTTGGCATTGATTTTAGCATCGTAGGCCCGCTTAAATTCTGGGCCGTTTGTTTCATGAGAATAGATGCTGACGTTATTTATACTGGCATCACCAAACTTACCTGATTCTGATGGACCGCGATTGAGATTGGCGAGTTGATTTCTCGCTTCATCATTTTTAAGCGATTTAAAGATTTCATCCTGATACTTTTGAACTTCAAGTTTTACAGATGTCGAAGCGACTTCTTTGGCATCATCCAGGATCTTCATTTCCTTTGAAAGTGCTGCAAGATCCCCTTTTTTCTCAATTCTTCTCGCCCTTGCAAGAAGGTCATCTTTAACTTTGGCCAGCTGCTGACTCATAGAGGCCTGCATTTGCGCGTTCTCAGTAAATCTTTCGGTGTTCTTTCCTTTAGAAATCTGAGTCTGTAGTGCTGATCGATCCATGCGGGTCTTGACAGGGGAGACGACTTTATCTTTCATCGTTTCAAGATAGGACTTCGATACAAGTTCATTGGAACTTTCCACTTCACTCACGCGCTGATTAATTTTAGGCGCTGAACCTTTTTTGAAGAGATCCTGGGCATCACCAAAGCGTGTCTCATCACTTATTGCCTTAAGCTTTGAATGAATCAGTTTGTTAGCATCCTTGGAAAAATTTCCAGATGAAACAAGAACCTGCTCACCGGATTTGGTATAGGCGACAAATTGACCATCAACTTCATCCACTACCAAAAGCAATTCATCATCTGGCTTGGTTTTAATAACAACATCACCACTCTCTTTTCTGAGAACATCTATTGATTCTATCTTACTTTCAGCTCCGGTTTTAAGATTTCTAATTTTTCCATTTTCAAGTCCGGAATAATTTTTTCCCGTATAGGCCATATGACGCTTGATTGATCCTTGACCCAATAGTTCTTTTAATTTTTTTTCTTTTT
>Ga0049084_10000477_pt1 | contig 15729 bp, 11 predicted proteins | sample GreLakmeON33MSRF_FD_66720 | JGI IMG/M metagenome (GOLD analysis project Ga0049084, IMG submission 66720) | Freshwater lentic microbial communities from great Laurentian Lakes, MI, USA - Great Lakes metaG ON33MSRF | ecosystem: Environmental > Aquatic > Freshwater > Lake | place: Great Lakes... | reverse complement strand
TTAAAATCAAGATAGAACTCAAAAAAAGGAAAATTAGCGACTATTGTATAAAAAAAGGAATGCAAGAAATTAATTCACAGGATTATATGAAAACATTAAAGCAAGTATTAGACAAAAAATTAAGCAATATTAAAGCGGGTACAATTCGGTTAAAAAACCAAAAAGTAGCCTACTACGCTATTTCCAGGGGATTTGAATCCGATTTGGTATGGGATACCATTTTAAACAAGGAATAAGGCTATTTTGTATTCAAAAAACGGAAATTTAACACCTCAAAATAGGGGCTCATCAGTTTTGTTTCCACAGTTACAGGTCACTGAATATCAATAGTCTAAATTAGTTATTAACAATCAATTCTTTTGTTGTACCTTTACACCGTAAAAATCCACATTCCCTATGTTAGACATATTAAAGAATTTTGAAAGCAAATTTGCTCCTTTAAAGAAAAAAGGCTTAAAAATAAATGGTATGCAAATGATTGATCCGAAGAAGAAGACACATATCATTAATATTTCAAAACCTTTTTTGTTCGATAACCGACAACTTCCTAAGAAGTACGAGGGCATTACCATTAAAAGTAAAATTGAAGGTAATTTACCCCAAGAGTTTGCTGTTGACAGAACCTTAACAGACTGGACTAAATACAATTACATTTGGGCTCCGGAACGTTTTGAGAAATACGTTGACCGTTGTCAGGATGAGATTAAAAAAGCATTTGGCAATCCAAAAATGGAACGTAGTGAAATGTTAGACGCACTTTGTTTTGGGAACTACGAGGAGCATAAAATAAAAAGTATGCAACTTATAAAAGAAGGTAAACTTCCTGCTTATACAGAAAACTAGATTTAAAATAAAACTATAATCAAAGCACGAACCGATGGTTCGTGCTTTTTTATTTATTTTAGTACCGTAAAAATAAATCTATGTCAAATCAAGGAGAAGTAGCTTCAAGTATAAAAAACGGAATCGGGAATATTACATTCTCACATCCTCAAAGTAACTCCTTACCAGGAGCAATATTGAAGAAACTTGCTGAAGAAATAACAAGTGCAGGAAATAATTCTGAAGCAAAAGTAATTGTGCTGCAAAGTGCAGGAGAAAAAGCATTCTGCGCAGGTGCAAGCTTTGATGAACTTATTGCCATTGAAAATCTGGAGCAAGGAAAAAAATTCTTTTCGGGATTTGCAATGGTAATTAATGCAATGCGTACTGCACCTAAATTTGTTATTGCCCGCGTACAGGGAAAAGCCGTGGGTGGTGGTGTAGGAATTGCTTGTGCTGCCGATTATACCTTTGCCGTTGAAAGTGCATCCGTTAAATTAAGTGAATTAGCAGTAGGAATTGGGCCTTTTGTGGTGGGTCCGGCTGTAGAAAGAAAAGTAGGAACTGCTGCATTTTCACAACTAACCATTAACGCTACAGAATGGCAAACAGCTGAGTGGGCAAAACAAAAAAACATGTATGCGGATATATATAAATCGGTTTCAGAAATGGATGAAGCCATCGATATACTTGCAAACAAATTGGCACAAAGCAATCCTGAAGCAATGTTATTGCTAAAAAAAGTAATGTGGCAAGGGACAGAACATTGGGATAGCTTACTGTTGGAGCGTGCTGAAATGAGTGGCAAACTTGTACTTTCGGACTTTACCAAAAATGCAATCCAAAAATTTAAAACGGGAGCCCGATAATTGTTGAATTAATGCCTTACCTTTCGTAAAATATGTACCAGAATAATATTGCTTTTGCTAAACAATTAGACCAAGAAGATGCGCTGAAAAAATTCAGACTACAGTTTCATATTCCCTTACACAACAACAAAGAAGTTATTTATTTTACCGGAAACTCTTTGGGCCTACAACCAAAAACTACTACAGGTTATATTCAAGAAGAATTAAACGACTGGGCTAAATATGGCGTGGAAGCTCATTTTCAGGCTAAAAAACCTTGGTTCTCCTATCACGAATTACTAAGCGAAAAAGCGGCAAAAATAGTAGGGGCTTTACCCTCCGAAGTTGTATTAATGAATCAGTTAAGCATCAACATTCACCTGATGATGGTTTCCTTTTACCGACCAACAAAGAAACGTTACAAAATACTCTGTGAGGCAAAAGCATTTCCTTCCGACCAATATGTCTTGGAAACACAAGTAAAATTTCACGGATTTAATCCCGAAACAAGTATTGTGGAAGTGTCGCCTAGAGAAGAAGAGCATTGCATTCGTACGGAAGATATTCTTTCGGCAATTGAAAAAAATAAAAATGAATTAGCATTGGTGATGATAGGTGGAGTAAACTATTACAGCGGTCAGGTGTTTGATATGAAAACCATTACTGAAGCAGGTCATAAAGCAGGAGCTTATGTTGGTTTCGACCTCGCTCACGCTGCCGGAAATATTAAATTGGAATTACACAACTGGAACGTAGATTTTGCAGCTTGGTGCAGTTATAAATACCTCAATAGCGGGCCCGGAAGTGTGGCAGGAATATTTGTTCATCAGCAACACGCTCACAATGATTTTCCTCGTTTTGCTGGTTGGTGGGGACACGAAAAGAAAACACGCTTTTTAATGCAAAAAGGATTTAAACCAATGGACGGTGCCGAGGGGTGGCAATTGAGTAACGCTCCAATTTTTTCGATGGCAGCACATTTGGCAGCACTTGATGTTGTTGACGAAGCAGGAATGGATGCCTTGATAGCAAAAAGTAAAAAACTAAGCGATTACTTGGAATATGTAATTGATGAAATTGGCGAACCCTTGGAAATAATTACTCCGCGAAACAAAAATGAAAGAGGTTGCCAAATTTCTATTATTGCACATGGCAAAGGAAAAGATCTTTTCAACAAACTTACAGAAAATGGAATCATTGCCGATTGGCGTGAACCCAATGTAATACGCATGGCTCCTGTACCTTTATACAATTCCTTTGAAGATGTTTTTCGTTTTGGTGAAATACTTAAAAATGCCCTGTAAATGAAAAAAGTATTCCGCTATATTGCTATTGGAATTTTCGCTATTGCCATTATCTTTTTTTCATTGGGATTATTCATTCCTGCTTTTTCATTCGACAATGTAGTAGAAGTGAACAGACCTGTTGAAAAGACATTTGCAGAATTCAATGATGTATCCAATATGTATAAATGGATTCCTGGATTTCAATTTATTGAACCTATTAGTGGTTGGCCAAATGAAGTAGGTAGCAAATGGAAATTGGTTTTGAAAGAAGAAGAGGAAAGAATTGAGTTGATAGAAACCATGACAGCCTACAAAAAAAACGAAGTGTTTGCGTTTAATTTAAGTAACGAAATGATGTCGGAAGATGTTGAAATCGTGTTTACATCAAAAGGCAAAAACACCATCATTACCGCACACAATAAGGTAAACGGGAAAAACATATTTTGGAAATCATTATTTGTCGTATCAAAATCGTATTTCAAAAATGCGCAACAAGAAAGCTACGAAAAATTAAAAATTGTAATTGAAGAGAAAAAATAAATGGGAACAATAATCATAAACGGACAAGTGATACAGCCCGGTGAAAGCCGTCAAGTAGTTCTGAATGAATATCCCCTTCCTACAAAAACAGCAGTTCAAATCCCTGTTTCAATTTTTCGTTCAAAAGAAGAGGGGCCAGTGTTGTTTTTACAAGCCGGTATGCACGGTGATGAAATAAATGGTATTGAGATTATTAGAAAATTAATTACCCGTAGCGATGTAACCAACCCCATAAAAGGCACTATCATTGCCATCCCAATAATTAACATTGTGTCTTTTTTATTCGGCTCACGCGAACTACCTGATGGAAGAGATCTGAATCGCTGTTTTCCCGGGAGCAAAAATGGTTCGCTGGGAAGTAGAATAGCTTACGATTTAATGAAGGAAATAATTCCGCAAATTGATTATGGAATCGACTTTCACACAGGGGGTTCCAAAATAAGCAACTACCCTCAAATACGCTGCGTGTTTGACGTTCATAAAAATTTAGAATTGTCCGAAGCGTTCTCGGCACCGCTTATCATCAATTCTCCTTTTCGTGACAATACACTCAGAAAAGAAGCCTCCAAAAAAGGGAAATCCATTTTGGTATTTGAAGGTGGTGAATCATCGCGCTTTGACTACGAAGCTATCAACGAAGGGATAAATGGTTGTCTTCGATTAATGAAATATTTAGGAATAATTGACGCTAAACTGCCCGAAAGCGTGTCGGTTAAAATAGATAAAACTACTTGGGTGAGAGCAAAGCACTCGGGACTTTTTCATTGTTCCAAATCAAACGGAACATTTGTTTCGAAAGGTGAATTGGTTGGAATGCTATGCAACCCTTATGGTGCAATAGAACAAAAATTAATGTCGCCTGTTGATGGATACATTTTGGGAATAAACAATATGCCTGTAATACGCCAAGGCGATGCGCTCATTCATATTGGGATTGAGTTGGAATAGTGTGAAACACTAGCTACAAATTCGCAATAAAATAATCTGTAATTTTTGTCATCAAATGTAGGCGATCTTTACCCAACACATTGTGAAGGTGTCCGGGGTAGGCAAAATAATCTATCGGCACATTTTTGTCGACACATTTTTTTATAAACACCAAACTATGTTGCCAAACAACCACATCATCATTCGTGCCATGTATCATTAATAATTTACCCTTTAACTTTTCGGCATAGTTTAGTAAATTCGATTCATCGTAACCTTGTTTATTTGTTTGCGGTGTATCCATAAAACGTTCGGTATACATTATTTCGTAATAGCCCCAATCAATCACTGGACCACCTGCTACACCAACTTTAAATACTCCCGGGTGTCTTGCCATTAAAGATGTAGTCATAAATCCACCATAGCTCCATCCGTGAACACCCATTCTATTTGCATCCACATATGGCAACGATTTTAAATACTCTACCCCTTTTAGTTGGTCAAACATTTCAATATTTCCCAATTGTTTAAAAGTTGCTTGTTCAAATGCCATTCCTCTATCTTCCGAACCACGACCATCTACCGTAAAAACAATATACCCTTTTTGCGCCATATAATGGTACCAAAGATCGCCACCTGCCTGCCAAGTATTGTAAATAAGTCGTACACCAGGACCATTATACAAATAAACAATTACAGGATATTTTTTTGTCGAATCAAAATCAACAGGTTTAATCATTCGACAAAATAAATCGATGTTGTTTTCCGTTTTTATGGTGAATACGCTTAACTTACCCATTTTGTAATCCTTTAGTGGGTTTTCTGCCTTAAATATTATTTTCTTTGTTGCCTTTACAGTATTCACAATAGCAATTTCGCGCGGTACAGTGGTACTGCTAAAATAATCTATGAGGTACTCTTTATTGTAATTAAATATGGCATTATGTGTTCCTTCTCCACTTGTAATGCGTGTTATTTTTGCGCTTTTCACATCTACTTTATATAGGTCTTTATTAATAGGGTTTTCCGTTGAAGCAGAAAAATAAATTTGTTCCCCTTTCTTGTCGAAGCCATTTACTGCCAACACTTCCCAATTTCCTTTTGTGAGTTGCTTTATTAATTTCCCGCTAATATCATACAGGTAAATATGATTGTGTCCATCACGTTCGCTTTGCCAAATAAAATTATTGTCATTAATAAATTCTAAAGGGTGTAATGGCTGAACATATTTCTCATTCTTCTCTTCAAAAAGTGTTTGAATAAACTTGCCAGTAGTTGGATTGTAACTGTTTAACATCATATGATTTTGATCGCGATTCAATACAGCAATATATACTTTTGTCTCATCGTTGCTCCAGGCAACATTTGTTAAATATTGCTCCTTAGGTGTACCTGTTTCTAAAAATGTCGTTTTGTCTTTCTTCACATCGTACACACCAAATGTTACTTCGTGACTTATTCCACCCGCCATAGGATACTTGATATTCTTGTTTTGTGCAGGATTGGCACTAAAATCTACAATTGGATAATCGTTCACCATTGTTTGGTCCATTCGGTAAAAGGCAAGATAATTTCCTTTTGGCGACCAAAAGGTTCCTTTGTAAATACCAAACTCCTCACGATGAACCGATTTTCCATTTACAATATTCTCATTTTCATCCTTGGTAATTTGCGTTGTTTTTGAATTGGTGCGAACAAAAAGATTGTTTTTTACTGTATAAGCACTTGATTTTTGAATCGGCTCTTCGTCTGTATTTTCAGTTACGTCCGTAAATAAAATACTGCGTTGTTCTATTATTTTATTGAGGGTTAAATCGTAATAAAATTGTTGATTATTTGTTTTCACAATGAGTACATTTGAATTGTCCCAATCAATTCCAAAAAAATTCGGGAGTGTGTCTACCGATTTCAATTTCGCCAATTCCTTGTTTATGTCCACCAAGGCTACATTGCCTATTACTTTTTCAGTAGTCGCATTGGTAATGATTAATACTCCATTCTCCACATAAATATAATTACTACTATTGGGAATCCACGAAAGCTGTGTTAGGGATTTAGGAGCAAATGCGCGTTGTTTAAGAACCGCCTCTTCGATAGTAAAAAGTTTGCTTTGAGCGGTTGAGAATTCACAGTAAACAAAAAACAACAGTGTAATAATCAGGGCTTTTTTCATATTGAGCATACTTTTTTAAAACCAAATGTAATTAAAAATAGTATTTGATAATGGGAGCCGCCTATTTACTTTGAAACCTAAACCTTGGTGAGTGGCGAAATGTAACGGAAGAAGAAAAGCCTGCTTATAAAATAATTACTTTAACACCTTCACTAATTCAATATCAAAATAAAGTGTAGCATCGGGTGGTATAAGCGGCGGGATACCTTTTTCTGCGTATCCTAAGTTCCCAGGAATAATCAATCTTCTTTTTTCTCCCATATGCATACCTAAAACACCCTCTTCCATCCCCTTAATTACTTTACCTGCTCCTAGTTTAAATTCAAGCGGGTTACCTCTTTCAATTGATGTATCAAAAACAATGGGCTTACGTAAAGAGTCTAAAATAAATCCCACATAATTTACAACCACAACTTTCCCCGTAAAAGCTTTTATTGGATTTAGTAGTACTCCATCTCCATAGGCTGCAACGATATATTTTAAGCCTGAGCTCAATGTAACCGTATCTTTATTGGTTACATTAAAAAATGGTTCCCTTACATTCGTTATTTCAATATCAAAAAAAACCGTTGAGTTTTTTGGAACCCTTGATAATTCTATGTCTCCGTAAGCTAATTGAGGAGGGATTATTAAAATGGCTTTTGCCCCTTTGCGAAGCAATAAAGAGGCTTCTGTCCATCCTTTTAATAAGTTGGGGGAATTTGGCCTGAACACAACCGGTTGTTTCCTCTCAATGGTATTATCAAATATTATTTTATTTCCTTCTCCATTTTTTAAAAAACCTGTATAATGCATCGTAATATAATTTCCTCTATTTATTAATGGTCCTGCCCCCGGATCAATAACTATAATAGCTAAGCCACTTTTTGTTTTAATAGTATCCTTTCCGCTTTCATCAAAAAATGGATTGTTTACTGCCAATAATTCTATATCAAAATAGACTATTGCTCCAAGAGGCACCTCTCCTGCAGGTTTAGTTCCATACGACATTTCAGGACTAAGAATAAAAATGGATTTTTCCCCAATCTTCATTCCTGCTATACCAATATCCAGCCCTTTCAAAAAGCGCTCTGTTCCCAATTGAAAAGATGCGGGCAAGCCATTAACATAAGAAGATTCGAATATCCTTTTTTGTTTTTTGTCATTAATGTAATATCCTGTGTAATTTAATGTTACACCCATGAATGACCTAGCAGGTTTACCGGTGCTACTTTTTATCAAAATCTTTTTTAACCCAAGGGCAAGCTGTACAGTGTCTTTTTGTTTTCCATCGTAAAATGCTTCTTCTACTTTTAAAATCTTTACTTCAAGCAAAAAAGTAGTATTAGAAGGTATCTTAGCAATTTTCTTTTCACCAAATGCCAATTGTGGAGGAATGCGAAAAACAGCGCTATCCCCTTCACTCAACAATGCAATACCTTCGTCCCAACCTTTTAAAACATCACCTTGTCCTAATATAAAACTGTATGGGTATTTATTGTTGTTACTATCAAAAATGCTATCGAGTTTTATTCTAGAAAAATAATTCAAAAAAATCCTATTCCCGATTTTCGCTTTTTGACCTTGCCCTTTTTTAATGATAGCATACTCCAAACCGGAAGTGGTCTTTTTAAACTTAATAGGCTTTTGAGGTTGTGCAACTAGTACTTTAGTAAAAAGCAATAAGGGGAGGAACCATACGTGTGTGTTTTTCATATAAATTTAAACCACATTATTTAGTTCATTTTTTTTCAATGGTGGCTTTTGTAAGCCCCGCTTTCATATATTTCAAACATTCTTTTTCAGCCTCGGCTATCGTTTTAAAGTCCCCGGCAGTATAGGTAATTGAACCGTCCATATTTAACGATCCTTTCAAGTTGTTTTTCTTCAACAAATCAGACAAAGCAGGTTCGGGAGCAACGCCTTTTGGCACTTCGGCAAGCTTTATATAAAAAACATAACTTAATTCTGTTGCCAATTTTTGTGTTTTAATTATTGCTATTAAACGTAGATCTGCACGGTTAGGTGATTTATTATTTAACATATTCAATTGTGTAATTAATGAATCCAATTGTTTTTGTTTTTGATCAAAATTTAAAATCTTATTGTTTGGATTTCTATTGTTATTGTTTGGGTACGCTTTATTATTTTCAGGATCCACCTCTACCAATTCATATTTCCCATCAGCTCCGAATATTTTTTTCTTGACCTTTCTGTGTTTTTCAATCACATAGAATGAGTTAAAATAACTATCCATACCTTCCTCCAACTCTAATTTAATATTATTTTGGGCCAATGCAAACTTTTCGCCCAATACATTTTGATCCATACTTAATACATACGTTCCATATTGCACATAAAAATAAAATTCCCCTTTTGTATTTGTTAATGTGGTTTGTGTTTTGCCAGCAGTGTCTATAACAGACAGCTTTATGCGAGAAATATCTAAATCTTTTACAACATCGCTCGAATATTTTTCTCGGTCAATAACCACATTACCAAAAACTTTAACTCCGCGAGTATAGGGGATATAATATATTTTTCTGCCGTCAATATCTAAACTATCCAAATGTTGATAAAACCATCCACCAAGGTCAACCAACGAAAACACATTGTAAGAATATCTTCCGGCAGGCATATTTGTCAAAAAGGCCGAACCTTTTTCATTGGTCAATATTTCATAATTATCAACCCTAATCACAATGTTTTCTAAAAGAGCCTCTTCCTTATCCATTACCCTATTACCATTAAAGTCAAGGAACGCTAAAAATGTCGGACTGCCGTATGCTATTTTCGACCATTTTTTAGGTATAGGAATGCCAAAATCTTTTTTTATTCCTACACCAATAGTAAAGACATTGCCCACCGTTGGCTTATCTAAATCATCCTGAAATGTTGATTGTGAAGTGTATTGAAATTGTTTTTGCCGATTATTTCTTAAGTACGAATAATTCAAATCCAATCTTAGGCGCCAATCGTTATAAGTAAACAAATATAATTGTGGGTTAATATTTATATTATGAGAAAAAGCAGTATTGTTATAGGCGTAACTAAGGGGAAGCCTTAATACAAAACGTCTATTTTTAAATAAGTATTCGTATGAAAGAGATGTTCTAAAAATTTGAGGATAACTATTGGTGCTATACAATACTCTTTTGGCACCATAAATTCCGGCCGGACCATAATAATAATTTGCATTCATCGTGAATGTTTGCCATTGAACCATTCCATAAAATTGTAAACTAAACAACTCTTTTGTAATAGCGCTATCTATGTAACGATTATATCCTACAATTGATGAAACAGAAGCTCTCGTGTTCTTTTCTTGATTACCATAAAACGAATTGAATCCTATGCCTCTAAAATGCATTTTAGCAAGCGCTTGTTGAGAATAATTATAAAAAAAATTGGGAACTAAAGAGCCTTTCTTTTGGCTTGATTTAGTATAAGAAAAAGAGTTGCTGAATGCTAAGCGATCGTATTTCGAAAACCCCTTAAGTGAATCCTGCGACTGAAAATAACTGTTACGCATACGAAGCAAGTAGGCTCTTGACTTAGGAGAAAACTTATTAGATAAAACAATAGAAAATTTTGATCTGAGCCTTACATTCGCATAATGCGTATCGCCAAAATTAGCAGACATTGATTGGTTCAGCCTTTGTTTAAGGAATAATGCACTATAGCCGCCATTAAAAAAATTGCCTTCTGTAGTAATCTGACCAGGGGCGTTTATGTTAGCTCTTGATACACGATAATTATAACCAACAAATAAACTCAAAAACTTATTTGCTCTGTAATTGGCTCGTGCAAAAACAAAACTGGCATCCGATGGAAGAATCAAAGATCGACTTTGACTTGAGCCTGCTGATAAGGTAAGTCTATTAAAAAAATTGCCACTTACCCCTGCTCCATAACTATGGTTTATAGGCGACCCTAAGATAGGGCCTCTACTATAAAAAGCCGATGCTCTGAACCTTTTTGTATGATAACTTGCTGCAGATCCATTGCCGCTATTCATAGCTGTGGAGCCTCCAATACCCATCAAACCTGCATTTGTTCCTACACTAAAATCCCAATGCTTAGAATAGTACCCTAAATAAAATGAGCTGTTTCCCCTGGCAAGAAATTTTTCAGGAGAATAATAGGAAAAATTATTTTGTAATAAAAAGCTAAAACTCGAAGTGGGGCTAAGTAATTTATTTGAACGAATAATTGTATTGCCAATGGGCTGAAAACCAAAAATATTAAGAAAATTAGCTTCTACTGAAACTGGGATAATTGAGCTACGATAATTGTTTACAATTACATTATCTGAGAGGCGAATAAAGTCAAGTGTTTTACTGTACCTTACAGCATTAGTTTTATTAATTTTTTTAGTTGCGGAGACGACTTTAGTTGCAACGGCAACTGATTTTTTAGTGTCGCTTTTTTTTATTTTTCGTGTTTTGGGTTCCGTTGCTCTAAAAAAGATTGTATACTTTCTAGTTTCAAAATCTTCTTTCGGGTTATGGTTATCCAGATCAACTCGTTTAAAGTTTCGAGGCACATCCTTTATATCTGCCAAAAATTTTAACGTTGTGTCCTTTGAAGGGTTCAGCGTAATGTCAAAAAAACGTTTTTTAACTTCTTGGCCTGCTGTATCTGCAATATTGAGCGACTGCCCAACATGATTTATAAAAAGACTAATATCCTCTTTATCTTCGCCATTATTAGCAACAGAAACACTAAATGGTGCTTTTTTGTGATCATTTAAAAAATAAATGCGGGATTCGGGTAATACATCCAATGCCCAACTCCTCTTGCTTGGTTTAGAAATTTTAAACATAGTATTATCCAATTGCTTTCCATCAATAGTTGCAATTAAAAAAACATTTATCATATACAGCGAACCGCCTTTAAAAGTTAAAAGAGACGGAATGACGCGTACGGGAATGTATATGGAGTCACCCGCATTAACAGTATATATCTGTTTTGTGGAATTAAGAACCTTCCAATCGTTCGGACAATTAACGTCTATGTAAAAATCTTTTGGAGTACCGTTAATGTTTTTTACTTTCAAAACATTTGATATCAATTCTGATTTTGTTTTTAACTCTATTACTTGCGAGCTGAAAGTAGCAGTAACCTTTTTATTGTTTTGATTTTGTGTTTGAGATCTCATCTCAAAAGGAAGAATAAATAATGAAAAAAGAAGGATAAATGTGTATTTATACAATAGCAAATTGCCTAAAGTGTGTGTTTTGATATTTGAATTTAGCAGCTTCTCCATCAACTCAATTTTCCACTAAACAAAAATGGACTTTTACTGAATATTGACCAGGTGTTATATTTAAAGATGGGGAAGGAATAATTCGATAATCAACCGTAAAAGAGAATTCATTATAATTTGTTATATAATTGCCAGGCCCATTCACATTAGTGACACAAGAGCCCGCTACATTAATGGCCCCTAGATCTTCTATTATAGGTATCATTTGAGCATTGGTAACAAACTCTTGATAAACACGATTATTAATGGGTGTGTTACAGCCATTATATATTTCTACTTTTAATAAATCCAACCCGGGGGGGTTACCACTTGTCCCGTATATAACATTGCTACTCCAATCAGTTGCGCCTACTGCGCCAATATTATCAATGGTCATATACAAGCCCCACTTACAAAGAGCTGTATTTGCTTGTACTTGCACTCGCAATTGTGTTTTTCCACTCATGCCGATACCGCCAATTATTTTTGAAAAACTATCAAATGTAAAATCTATATTTTCTAATTGGCTGGCACTTACAATAATGCCACTCATAGGAACTCCTGCACATTCTGCAGTAACCACAAGGGGGCATTGAGAAAAAACAGGTTTGGTCACTATTAAAAAGAGAATTGCTATTAACAGCCTCATAAACTATAATTTAATAACCCCCCCGAAACAAAAACGATTCGAGGGGTTTATATAAAAGGACTATTGATTTTCAATTAAAACATATTTCACATCCATAGTGTAAACACCAGGTTGTGCATAATCACCTACAGCACCTGAAGTTACTAAGTCATTTACAGCACCTGTATTATCAGAAGCAAGTGGAAAAATAGCAGGTAAGCCCGGAAGGACACGGTAGTCAATTACAAAATAGTAATCACTTGTTCCAACTGGAAAAAGTGTTGTCAAATAAGATCCCCCTGGTACCAAAGCTGTTGCTATTGCAGCTTCACCGCCATTAATGTATTTCTCACCATCAGGAGGGGAAACATAAGGTGTACCAGCTGCGCTTACATACACGTTATTTTGTCCATCGTTAGTACCTAAACCGGATACCGGGCGGAATGCTCCGCTATAGTCGGCAAAGTTTGTGGCTGTACCAGGAAAATTGTTTGGTCCAAATTGATGCATTTCCAGCAAGTTTAGGGGTAAGTCACTTCTCGCACCAGCAGAAGTACCTGCACCATAAATAACTTGTTGATCCCAAATGTCTCCTACACCGCCCAAATGAGCATTGGAACTAGCTGCTGCATAAAGATCCCAAGATACAGAAGAGCTTACTTTAAGAACAGTTCCTGCGTATTTAGTGATACCTCCAATGTATTCAGGAATTTCATCAAATACGAAATCAATTTGATCAGGAGTAGTCATGTTCAATTGCAAAATTGGTTGTAAATCCATTGTAATAGTTACGTTTTTTTCGTCTATTAACTGCGCATAAGAATTAGATGCTAGAATTGACCCTGCTGCTACCACAGCTATAAAAATTATTTTTTTCATAATATAAAGAGTTTAAGTTTATTTTATTTTATTGATTTGAAAAGACTAACCATGCGAGCTTAAGCGCCTTTTCAAATATCGCCCTAGGCGACTATGAAAATATAGTGTCCTTTACCTTTCTTTTTATATCATATTTTAGGTTAAAATATTAAGTTTTTTATTGTATTAAAAATTCTAGCTCAGCAGTTTGTACATACTCTTTGCTTCCAAAATCAAGGACTCCCGCAGCCGAGTATTTGCCAGGCTTTAAAGTAGAAGACAACTCAAAATAAAACTTTCTTACAAATCCTGGTAGTATTGTTACCTGCTTTATTGGCAACTTTGTTTGTTCACCAGTCGTTAAATTAATTAGCTCCAAATAATTACTGCAAAAACCTATTCCGTTTCCTATATTTTTACATTCCATTTCAACAATTCTTTTATTCCCCGTTTCGTTATACTTAAAGCTTGTAATTTCAACATTATGGTTATTTACTTCGGGAGGATTTTGAAATACATACACTCCAAATCCTATAGAAGGAACAATTCCAAGCGCAAGGGTGTTTTTATTCGTTGATGACTGGTCTAAAGGGGCTCTATCGCGTACTTCATCAATGGCTATAATTACCCAACCTGCTATTGCCGCACTATCAACATCGGGTATATCCAACTGCACATTGATGTTTTTTTTCTCACCTGCTCTTAATTCAATATAGGAGGGAGAAATGTTTAACCATTTTGCAAGACCAAATTTACTTTCCCCGATTTTTGAATAAACGGGTTTCCCTAATTCACTTGCTCTAAATTCCTGTACGGTAACATTAAATTTCTTCGCTACTTTAGTATCATTAGTAACCTTAATGGTTTTTGTTTGGGCATTACCCGGTTTCAAATTAAAGCGCAAAGTGCTTGGCGAAACAGCAACCCCTATTCCAGCATCAATAGTTGAACCCCTTTTTACGGTAGTGTCAGGTACATTAGTTTTACTTGAACCGGGAACAATAGATTTTTTTAAAGTATCGGCAGGTTGGGGTGCTCCTTTTTTTATAGAATCCTGTGAAACAACACCGGCAGATTGGGGGGCAGCCTTTTTTATAGAATCCTGCGCCACAACAGTTGTGATAGAAAGGAAACAAATTGATAACAATAAAAGATAAACTTTTGTCATATACCCTAACGTTTTATTATTTATGTAAACTGAAAATGCTTTGCCTTTTATAAAAATAAAAATAAATATAATAAAAAATCTCATGCAGATTGGATTAAAGTGTTCCTTTTTATAGATTTGAACAAAAATTGCAGGCACCGTTAAACGATTTTTTGTAATCTGTTTTTCAACAATACAATGTTTTTTCTTTCATCGTCATAATTTTCCTATCTATTTACCTGCCTACCTATCTCTCTGACCAACAAGGTATTGCGCTTAAAGTCTTATTTAGTTTGTTCATACCTAAATAAATTGCAGGTTAAATTGATAAGCCCTGTTATTCCAGTTGCTCGTACTATTCCTACTGAGTGTATAAATAACCAATTCGTACTTTGTTCCATAAATCCCAATACGTGTTCTACTCTTGCTCGAGTGTTTGATTTTAGGCAACCACAATTTCCGACATTATGCGCAAAAGCGATTATTGGTTTTTACTGTATTGGGGGAGTCGTTGCCCTTTCCGATGAACTGTTATGGAATGTGGAATTCGAGTGTTTTTATAGACAGAACGTTGTACAGGAAACCAAATATACAAGCACTTATGTTTATTTCGAAATCTCGTTAAATTCCAATATTTTATATACTTTTGGGCAAATTAAGTGCAATATCATTAGGGCTATTTATAATAACTATAAACCACCTATGCTAAAGCTTGGGTGGTTGTAAGGGGAATTAGCTCATTTGGCTAGAGCGCTTCGCTGGCAGTGAAGAGGTGATCGGTTCGAATCCGATATTCTCCACTAAAATAAGCCATAACTATTTAAAAAACTAAACGGTTATGGCTTATTTGATCACCAATTTATTCGACATTTTTCCCATAACTTGTAAACTACTTTCTTGTGAAACCAAATGTGGAGAATAGCTTTTGAGAATAAACGCTTAGAAACAGTTTTCCAGCCTCCTAATTCTTCTTCTCCAGCAAATTCATTTTCTCAGCAAAATACTGGCAAAAATCTTTCATATCGCCTGCCATTTTATCTTCGCCTGTAGCACGCTCAAAGGTACCTGCCATACTTAACAGTGTTTGATGAAAAAACAATTTCATTTCATCCACCATCATATCTTTTGTCCACAAATCTATTTTCAAAGTATTGTTTTCTTTTGGGTCCCACACGGCTAACATCAATGCTTTGCTCGGTATTTTACCAACCACACCCGAATCGGTTGCTTCCCAATCAATGCTTTCGGGTAAGTTATTTTGGTCGAGTTTAAT
>Ga0049084_10000472_pt1 | contig 15789 bp, 15 predicted proteins | sample GreLakmeON33MSRF_FD_66720 | JGI IMG/M metagenome (GOLD analysis project Ga0049084, IMG submission 66720) | Freshwater lentic microbial communities from great Laurentian Lakes, MI, USA - Great Lakes metaG ON33MSRF | ecosystem: Environmental > Aquatic > Freshwater > Lake | place: Great Lakes... | reverse complement strand
GTCGTTGAGAGCATCTTCCAACTGCCGGGCATGGGGCGCTTTTTCATTCAAGGTGCGATCAATCGCGATTACCCACTGGTGCTGGGTATCGTCATCATCTTTGCAGCAGCCGTCATCGTGATGAATTTGATCGTGGATATGCTTTATGGTTTGCTTGATCCGCGCGTGAAGGTCGATAACTGATGGCCCTTTTCCAAGCCCAGAGTGACGCACAACTTGCGTTGATGGATGCAGCAGCACGTCTTCAAGGGCGCTCGCTGTGGCAAGATGCACTAGAGCGCTTCAAAAGCAACAAGGCCGCCATGGGCGGTGTCATCGTGCTGTGCTTGATTGGGTTCATGTCTGTGGTCGGCCCGATGATGAGCCCCTACAGGCTGGAAGATCTGTCGTGGGAAGCCATCAGCATTGCGCCGACCATGGACAATAGCCACTGGCTTGGCACCGACGATACAGGGCGTGATATGTGGGTGCTGACCTGGATGGGCGCACGCGTCTCGCTAACCATCGGCATTATGACGACGATTATCGCGCTGTTGATCGGCGTGGCTTACGGCGCAACCGCAGGCTATGTCGGCGGGCGCACCGACAATTTCATGATGCGCTTCGTTGATGTGCTGTACGCCCTGCCGTTGTTATTTTTCATCATCATTCTGGTCACGGTCTTTGGCCGCAATATTTACCTCGTGTTCGTTGCGATTGGCTGCGTGGAATGGCTGACCATGGCCCGCATTGTTCGCGGGCAAACATTGTCTATTAAGCGCAAAGAATACATCGAGGCCGCCCTGGCCTCGGGTGTAAAAACAGGTACCGTCATTCGCCGTCACGTTATTCCCAACGTCATCGGCCCAGTGATTGTTTATGTGACCTTGCTCGTGCCCACTAACATTCTGGTAGAAAGCTATCTCAGCTTTTTAGGGTTGGGCGTGCAAGAGCCGCTCACAAGCTGGGGCGTGCTGATCTCGCGCGGAGCAAATTCGCTCGAAACAGCGCCTTGGTTGCTGATCATCCCGGCGATTTGTCTCGCGATCACCATGTTCTGTTTTAATTTTATTGGCGATGGGTTACGCGACGCGCTCGACCCCAAGGACCGTTGAGAGATGGACACGGTCCTCGAGCTTGAGCACCTGACGGTGTGTTTTGACACCAAGGCTGGCAACGTTTCGGCTGTCACGGACCTGAACCTGACCATTCAGCGCGGCGAATGCATTGGGATTGTCGGCGAGTCTGGGTCTGGCAAAAGCCAAACCTTTCTGGCATCGCTGGGTCTTTTGGCCGGTAATGGAAAAACGATGGGGCGCGCCTTGTTTCGCGGGCAAGACCTGCTGAAAATGAATCGCGATGAACTAGACAAGCTGCGCGGTGACCGCGTGACCATGATCTTCCAAGACTCTGGCACGTCCCTGACTCCACACATGCGCATTGGCGAGCAGTTGATGGAAGTGCTTGTCGCTCACAAAGGCCATGCGCCTGATGTCGCCCGCAAACGGGTACTCGAGGTGATGGAGTCCATGCGCATCCCCGATATCGAAAAGAGACTGACGCAGTATCCGCATGAATTCTCAGGCGGCATGCGCCAACGCGTCATGATCGCGATGGCCTTGGTCTGCCAGCCCGACCTGCTCATCGCCGACGAACCAACCACCGCGCTCGATGTCACGGTGCAAGCGCAAATTCTCAATTTGTTTCGCGCCCTAAAGGCTCATACAAAAAGCTCGATTGTTTTGATTACGCACGATCTGGGCGTTGTGGCCGGTTTGTGTGATCGTGTGGTGGTGATGTACGGCGGGCGCATGGTGGAAGAAGCCCCGGTGGCCGATATCTTTGCCTCGCCGAAGCACCCCTACACGCAAGGTCTCTTGCGCTGTAGGCCACGCCTGGACCAACTACTGGATACGGATTTAGAAGCCATCCCCGGCCAACCCCCCAATTTGCAGAAGCTGCCCAAAGGCTGCGCGTTTGCTGAGCGGTGTACCCAGGCCATCGAACGCTGCCACACCGAGCGTCCGATTTTGCGTCAACTCTCGCCCACACGCCGTGCGGCATGTCATCTGTTGGATGCGGCATGAAGACTGTTCTGAAAGTCGAGAACCTCAAGGTCCATTTTCCCATCAAAGCCGGCGGCTTTTTGAATTCAAAAATCATCCCACTCAGGGCCGTCGATGGTGTGAGCTTCGAGGTCGGTGCGGGCGAATGCTTAGGAGTTGTGGGCGAATCAGGCTGCGGTAAGTCCACGCTAGGCCGCGCCGTTTTGCAGCTCATCAAACCTACCGATGGAAAAGTTTTGTGGCTGGGCGAGAATTTATGCGATTTGCCTCGCGAGCAAATGCGCCAGAAGCGCAGCAACTTGCAGTTGGTGTTTCAAGATCCGCTCTCGAGCCTCAATCCGCGCTTGACCGTTGCCGAGATCATCCGCGAGCCGCTGTATGCCACAGACCCGACGATAGGCCGCGAGGACGCAGACCAGCGCATTGACGAAATCATGAAGGCTGTGGGTCTGTTGCCAGAAATGCGCAACCGCTATCCGCATGAATTCTCGGGCGGTCAATGCCAGCGCATTGCCATTGCACGTGCGATGGTGCTGAAACCCAAGCTGATTATCTGCGACGAGCCGGTCAGTTCGTTGGATGTGTCAATCCAAGCGCAGATCATCAACCTGCTGCGGCGTCTGCAAAAAGAATATGGGCTCTCGCTGATCTTCATCAGCCACGATCTCAGTGTGGTGCGTCATTTGTGTCATCGCGTGATGGTGCTGTACTTGGGCCGCATGATGGAGTTGGCAGACCGCGACAGCTTGTTTGCCAAGCCGCTACACCCTTATACGCAAGCCTTGATTTCGGCAGTGCCGATCCCCGACCCCGCGAAAGAACGCGCCAAAGGCACACTGATTCTATCGGGCGACTTACCCTCGCCGCTGAATCCGCCCTCGGGCTGTGTGTTCCGCACCCGCTGCCTAAAGGCAACTCCAAAGTGCATTAAAGAAGTGCCTACAGTGGAAGTATTAGAGAACGGCCACCAGATCGCCTGCCATCATTGGCTTAAATAAAAAGCCCTCTCCTTTGGGAGAGGTGAGGTCCCGTTAAATCCCCGGATCTTTCAGCCAGCCCGGATAGTCTTTCTCGAGGCGTGCACGAAGCGGGGCTGCAATTGCATCAACGCTTGCAACTTTGTGGCCAAACAATTGCCAGTTCATAGCACCGAGTGTTTTGCCCATCCGCATCCACGGCAGGAAACCACCCAGACTTTGGAAATGCATGCTGCTGGGCGCGGATTCAGGTTCTGCGTTTTGGATATCAGATAGCTTCGCCGTGAACGATGCCAACGACGCATTAGCTAAAACACCGCCAACATCTTCTTTAGGGTCAATGTTATCGCGCGTTGGCAGCACAAAGCGCGCCCCGAAGTTTTCGGGGATCCACACCTGATCACCATTGACCGACACAGGGCCAATACGTCCCTTCATGTTGCGCCCGTCCATGCGTCCGCCCTCCTCGCCCGTCAACGAGGTATCGGGCTTGGCGATAATCGTTTGGTTCGATTTATAGTGGCGAGGCTTGCATGTTTCGTTGTTAAACGGATTGACCCACGTATCGGCAATCGCCCTGCCCTCGGCATCCTTGAAGTACCCCGCTTCGGCCATCAACTGGACCAGAGAGCCATCGGGCTTGATCGACAAGCGCTGGAAACTGAACCCGTCGATCGTGAGCACTTGTTCTGGGATTTTGTCTTCGACCTTGAGCCAGACCGTACCCGTGTACCACCATAAAGCCAGCTTCCCTTCACCCGCGCCGCGCATTTTTGTATAGGCGCGGTAGCTATCGACGGTTTTTGTCAGGTCGAGATTGAGCGATTTTGTCGCCTGCGCCTTGCTGCCAACAACAAGCGCCAACCCGGCTGCCGCTGCAAGCGTTTCCCGTCGACCGATGTTCATCGTCGTGCTCCTTGTGTTAGCGCTTTTTGATGCCGCGAATGATGGTGTTGGGCATGAAGGCTTCATCAAAGTCCATGCCCTTGGGGGGCGGGAAGCCCATGCGCAACACTATGAGATCAAGCTTGGGGCTCATCCAAATGCGTACCTTGCCCCCACCATCGAAGTAAAACATGTCATCCACCGCAAACGGTTCCGAGTGTGTATTGTGAAATGCAGCAGGCATTGTGGCAATATAGGGCCGCAGTTTCTCGAATTTGGCATCAACCCAAATGTGAAGCCCATAGTTGGGGTTTGGGACTGACCCCTTCTTCATCTCCGCAACCCAGCCAACCGGCAGAAGTTGCGTGCCGTCAGCGAGCTTTCCGTCTTTCAACAGCAGGTGCGCCACCCGCATCCAATCGGACGGGGCAGACAGAAAGCAGCAATACGAAATGACGTTGCCGTTGTAAGTTTTGTCCATGCGCAAAGCGCCGCGCTGGGCACCGACAGGACGCCAAAGTTTATCGGACAAATATTTATCAAAGCGCACACCTGTCGCGCGCGTCAGGATCAACCCGAGGATTTGCGTCGTGACGTTGTTATGGCTAAACGCCGTGCCGGGCTGATCTTTCAATTTGTGCCCTAGCACGGCGGCGGTGACATTGCTGCCTTCCACCATCTGTAAGCCGAGGTTGGTAAGGGGATCGATATTGCGCAAATCGGCGTCTTCGATACCCGACGTGTTGTGCAGCATCTGACGAATGGTGATTTTGCCACGCGGATCGCCCTTCCACTCGGTGATGTGGGTGTCGACGGGTTCGTCGAGGCTTTTGATTTTGCCATCAGACAATGCGAAGCCGAATAAAATTCCATGCAGCGTTTTGACCCATGAATGCGAGCTGATGGCCGATGTGTCGGTGTAGCCGTCCATGTAACGCTGATAGCGAATTTTGCCTTTGTGGTAGACGATAAAGGCCTGCGTCTCGCGCGCGGTGGCATAGGCCGCGGCCTTCTCGAGAGCGGCTGGGTCAATGGTCGCCGACTCTGAAGTCTTGGCGACAGGTAAATAAGGACTCAAACCGCCGTCCACCAACGCCATGGGGTTGTACCACTCTTGACCCTGACGGAAGGCTGACTGGTCGGGCATGTTGGCGTAGCGTTGCCAGAAGGCGAAGTCTTGCGCTTCCACCTCCCTCACCCATTCGAGTTTCTTTTTGATGTCCTCGAGCGTCATGGGCTTGGAGCCTTGCGCCCAGGCTATTGTTGGCAACATCACGAGCGCATAAATCAATTGTTTCAAAATCGTATCCTTTATTTCTTCGGTCTCGATTTGACCCAGGCGGCAGGGTCTTGCCAGTCGCCTTTGCCTTTGTAAGTTGCCACATCAGGGTAAGTGAATACAGGTCTTGTCCAGGCGTAGTCTTCACGCTTGAGTGGGAATCTGATGCGGGGAAGCCCGGCGCAGGGTTGGTCTTTGACCATTTTGTGGTATGGATGAAATTAGGTGCTTGGCCCGTGAGCGGAACCTAGGCCAGCCACGCTATCCATTGCTGCCGCCGCCGATGATTGCCTTCACCCAGCATTGGCTGAGTCTGGCCGACGGCGCAACACCGCGCTGGCCGTAGTTCGACATGATCGAAGTGGCCGATGCGCTGGCCTACCTCGCGGTATTCAAATGCCGCAGCGAGCGCGCTTACGATGTGGTGTTTGTTGGCTCGGCCGTCACCGCTTTGACCGATGGCGAACTTCACGCGCGATAGGTGATTATTGCCAACTCGATTCTCGGCGACATGGATTGGGTCAGTCGCGCCCGCACGGCCGCGGACCTCAACAATATACAAGTAACAACTACTACCGTGCGCCCATCTAACACATCAGCCATTGATGTCGTCACTGCAGATTTTCCATTCTTCGGCGAGACTGACAGCGCGGTTGACTACACCGCCTGTGTTACTGTGCCGAAGCTGAACTAGCAACGCGCGCAACCAAGCGGGCATGGCGCGGCAGCATATCGGCTGGAAGTTGGTTCAGCGCAATAAACGTCGCCTCGAAAGTTTCATGATTGAGGTGCTGCATTTGCGCCGGATCGATGTGTCCGACAAACACGACTTCGCGTTGCCATCGATCAACGTCCTCAACACAGAGAACGCGATCAATCACAGCCTTGAGGCCGGTTTCTTCGAACAACTCACGAAGGATTCCCACCTCTGCGCTTTCGCCACGTTGCAAGTAACCGCCGGGCAAGCCCCACGGATAGGCGTGCCGATACACATGCTTGAGGACGAGCACGCGCTGATCGGGCGTGAGGAACAGCCCAACCCCACCCACATTGAACTTAGGGTTGACGGCCCAGAGCGCCAAACGCATCAGTGGGCGTGGAATCACGCGATAAATGCGGGCAAGCCAGTGGCGCATTAGCTGAATGTTTACCCCTCAAGCGAATACTAACCCTCTACAGCTATTTTAAGAGCCGCGAGTGGGGATGCACCATGACAAAAACGAGAATAGCCAACCGAGTTTTCCTGACATCAAGCGTGTGCCGCGCGCGAGCCACAGCGGGCCTGACCCCATTGCGGTGTGTAGGCGAATCGAGCAGCGCGCCTCGCGTCAGCTCTCGCAGCTATTCCCCATCAAGTCCTCTGAACTTAACCAAGCCTAGGGTAGCGGCGGCCTTTCAGCTTGGCTAAACTGCTCGCTCCAATCAGGGAGCAGGCCAGATGGCTGATAAATATTCCGAGGCGACCTTCGGTGCGCGTACCGTCGGCTTTGGCGAACGCCCCGCCGTAGTGGTGGTGGACTTCCAAAAAGGCTTCACCGAGCCGCAATATGAATTGGGCCGCAGCCCCTATGTTCACAAAGCCGTCGAACAAACCTCCAAACTGCTGAAAGCGGCCCGCGCCATCAACGTACCTGTGGCCAGTTGCCGCGTGGGCTGGGGCAGTGAGAAAGACATCGGCTATTGGAAGATCGCCTGCCTGCACACGGGCTGGCTTTACGGCGACCCGACCACCGAGATGGACGAGCGCGTCTACGACCCCACCTACGACTTCAACTTCTGGAAGAACGCCCCTAGCATCTTCTTCGGCACGCCCTTGATGAGCTTTCTGACCAAGCAGTGCGTGGACACCGTGATCATCACCGGCTGCAATACGTCGGGCTGCGTGCGTGCCTCGATCGTTGATGGCTTCTCGTATGGCTACCGGGTGATTGTGCCCGAGGACTGCTGCGGCGATGTGGACATCGGACCCCACCAATCAAACCTGACCGATTGCGGACGACGCTATTGCGACGTGATGACCTCGACCGAGGTGCTGGCCTACTTCAAGCGGCTCGCGGCGCAAAAAGGGCTGGCTGCGGCAGCAGATTAAAGCGGCAGTTTGTGTTGCAGTGCGGGGACCGGTTCCACCGGTTATTGAAAGCTATTTACTTGATATACCAGACACTTGGTGGATGTTTTGCCCCCCTGGCCGGTATAATTTTGCTGCAGTGCAGTATGCACCTTAGCAAAGCTTGACGCTCTGGGCATGGAGACATACATAAACGTCTGATTTCAGACATCTGTGTATTTAAGAGCTTTTCCCATGCAGCACCGGCAATGATGACAAGCGCAAACAGCAACACCGCCGACACCGCCTCGGCGCGCAACCACACACCCCGCAGCCCCCGCGTGGCGCAGCGCCGCGAGCGCATGCGCCAAGACGTGCTGCGCATGGGGGCCAAAATGTTTCAGGGGCGTGGCATTGAGAATGTGAGCGTGGAAGAAATTCTGGCCGATGCCAACTTGGCGCGCAGCACCTTCTATAGCATCTTCACTAGTAAGCGCGATTTGTTGTTCCATATTCTCGACCCGATTTTTCAAACCGGCGTCACGCACATGGAGAGCCTGAAGGGCAAGTCGCCCACCGAAATGGTGTACGGCGTGATCGATATGTACCCGATGTTATGGGAACGCTTTGGCGAGGCGCTGTTCCTGCGTATTGGCCACGACGAATTCAAGCTGATCGAGAAAACGCACAATCAATACGTGATGATGATCGACCAACTGTTCAGTGGCGTCGAAGCGGCTGGTATTCTGCGCAACGGATCATCGCCCTATACCCAGCGCTTGATGGCGCGTTGTGCCATCGACGTGGTGCGCGTGTACCGCACCGATCCCGACTTCAAGAGGCTTTACAGCAAAACCATGGAAGGCATGCTGCTGGCGGACGATGCGCATCGCAGCGGAGCCGCTTAAACAAACATGCGGCGGAACTGCTTGAAAAACAGCGGAGTAAGCTAAACCCCGAGCTGCGACAGATAGGATGAGGCTTTCTTTTACCTCGATCTCGCGGGTTTTCTTGTGCAGAACGCCGAGATCGAAAGTCAGCAGCGCGATGACGATGCCGAGAAATGCCAACCACATCCAGGTCGGTTTGCCGAGTAAGTCGGCATAGAGAAATGCAAATTCCACAGAAAGAACCCCTTTGGTCGCACTGGCGCGCGATGTCTGAAGCAATCCGACATCGCGAGAGTGCCAGCATTCTCTCGCTAGAGAGGCCCGGAGCGGGTGTTGAACTAGAGATACGTGTGCCACAGAGAATTTCAATTTCCGGAGAATTATTGGTAATATTTCAAACGATTGAATGGACGAAGCCACACCATCGCCCCTTGCCCCACCCATAAAATCCGGGCAAAAAATACGCGTACTTTCATCATTCATCGTAAAGAGCCCATCCATGCCCATCGCGCGCATTAACGACCACAACATGTATTACGAAGTTCACGGCACGACGGGCGAGCCGGTTTTACTGATGGGCGGGTGGGGCACCTTCTGCCATGGCGGCGAGGGACATTTGCCGCGCGGCTTAAGCGAAAACCACCGCGTTGTGATTATTGATTATCGCGGCATTGGCGATTCAGATGATGACCTGTCGAAACCTTCCTCGATTGATATGTACGCCGATGACGGCATACAGCTCCTGGAACATTTGGGCTTCAAAACCAACGCGCACCTGATTGGCTTGGTCGGCATGGGCGCGTGCATTAGCCAAGTCATCGCCCTTAAGCGGCCCGACATGGTAAAGTCGATGATGAACATGGGGGCCTGGTGTGAAACTACCGACGCGTTCTTTCACGAGCAGATGGAATTATTCCGCGTGATTCATCGCGACGCGGGCTGGGCGACGTTTCAGCGCTTGGTGTGTGTCATGAGCTTCTGTGAGGATTTCTACAACGCCAACCAGCAAAAGTTGCTGGGGCCTAACGGCCCATGGCGCGAACTCAATGGCCGCTTTGGCGCGCACGACCGCTTCCTCAATGCGTGTTTGGCCCATAATGTCACCGCGCAGTTGAAGAACGTGACATGCAAGACCTTAGTCGTACATAGCCACTTGGATATTGTGACCGGCCCGCGCCTGACCAAACCCATCGAGCACGCGATTCCGGGGGCCAAGGGTATCGACCTACTCGACTTCGCGCACGTGGTGGCGGGCAAAGAGCAGAAAATTCAGTTCGCGAAATTAGTCGCCGACTGGATGGCGAGCGTGGCTTAAGACGCCAATCGTCAACTCGATGCCAAGCGCCTTCATGACAGCCACGTGGTTTTGAGCGTCGGATTACCGTTCTGACTAAAAGAGCGGTAAAGCTGTTCGCGCGAAAGGCCTGTCTGGCTAGCGATGTGCGACATGCCCTTCGCGCGCGCAACGATACCCAGAGCATGGGCGATATAACCCGTATCCTCAGACTCAAACGCATCGGCCATGCCCCGCCCCTCTCCCGGAGGGCGAGGGGGAGGAAAAATAAAAAAGGCGACCTTTGCGGGTCGCCTTTCTTGCACTGAGGAGAGAAAAACTTACTCTGCCGCTTTGGCCGCGTGGAAATCTGGACGGAAGACTGGCGGACGTGGCGCTGGCAAATGCGTTTCTTTTTCGCAATTGGCCAACGTTTGCGCCAGCGGTGGGCCCAAATCGAACACAGGCATTTTAGCAGGCTGTTTGGATTTGATGTCGGCGCGGAGTTTCCTAGTCTCTTCCTCATTGATCACGCCGTCAGCATTGACAACAACACCGTAGCGCTTAGCTCCTTCCGGTGTCACCAAGCCACGACGGACGTCGGTGGCAACCAAGGTCGCTTCGCGTTCGATCGGGTTGCCCCAACCGCCGCCACCCCAGGTGATGAAGGCCAAGACATCGCCCTTCTTCACTTTGACGTTGTCGCACTTGGAATGGTGGTACTCAATCGAACCATTGGTGCGGTACAAAATCTTCTCCGAGCGCTTGCCCGGCGTGCCACCGTTCACACCCCACGGATAGGTGAGCCAACGGTCGTCATGGATGGAGATTTCGCCGTCTTCCAAGAAGCAGTAGTCAACGCGCAGCGCGTTACCACCACGGAAGCGTCCTGCGCCACCGGAATCGGGCGTCGTTTCATGACGATCAATGCGCAGCGGGAAGTAGGCTTCCAAGTATTCTTGCGGCACGTTGGTGAAGCTGGGCCACATCGAGTGACCATCGGGGCCGTCGCCAAACGGTTTGGCCGGGATGCCACCGAAGCCGATTTGATACAGCTGGTACCATTCACCCTTCGAGTTGGTGCCCGAATACATAAAGTGCGGCGAGGACGAGAATCCCGCGGCGCACAGGAAGTCAGGTGTTTTTTGACCGAGCAGCGCAGCAAACGTGTCGAAGATGCGGCCCAAAGCGTGCGTGCGGCACGACAAGGCGGCGGGGAAGTTTGGCTTCAACAACGTGCCTTGCGGGATGCGCACATCCACCAGGTCATAGAACCCGTCGTTGAACAGAATGGCGGGGTCGAACACCATGATCATGTAGATGCCCCAGAACATCTTGAGCATGTTTTCGTTGAGGTAAAAGTTGATGGAGCCGATGGCCTGTGGATCGGTGCCTTTCCAATCGAGGATCACCTTGCTGCCTTCGCGCCACATGGTGCACTTGATTTTGTAGGGGCCGTAACCGCGGCCGTCGTCATCGACGTAATCTTCGAATGACACCGGAGCTTCGCTGACGTTCTTGTCGATCAAGATCGACATGGCGCGCTTGTTCCGATCAAGGGCGGCTTGGCAGGCCGACACAAACACGTCATCGCCGAAACGAACGCACATTTCCTTCACGCGCTTTTCAGCAACGCGGCAGGCAGCCAACACGGCATTGAGGTCCGAGCGGTTCCAGGTCGGCAAGCGGACCTGGTTCAGCATGACTTCCAGCAATGTCGATTGCAGCACGCCTTTTTTGTAAAGCTTGGTGGGCGGCGTCACGAGACCTTCTTCGAAAATCGTGGTGGCATCGGTAGGCATCGAGCCTGGCACTTTGCCGCCGTTGTCGGTCATATGACCGAAGTGGCATGACCAGCCGACCAAACGGCCGCTGAAGAAAATCGGCAGCAAGATCAGCCAATCGTTGGCGTGGCTGATGGCGCCTTCGGTTTTGTACGGATCGTTGGTGAAGAAGACATCGCCTTCTTCGATGGTGCCGTCGTAGTTATTCAGGAACCCGCCGATGAATGAGCCGAACTGACCCACCACCATTTTGCCGTCTTTGTTGGCAATCAGCGGGAAGGCGTCGTGCTGTTCGCGAATGCCCGAGGACATTGCGGTGCGGAACACCGTGGCGTCCATCTCGAAGCGCGCGTTACGCAACGCGCTTTCGATGATGTCGAGCGTAATGGGATCAATAGTGACCTTTTTAAAAGGCTTCTTATTGGTTTCGATGATTTGCGCTTTGCTCGCCATGATTCAACCCTCCTGCTCAACCGTTAACGCTTTTTCTTTGATTTAGCTTTGGCTTTGGCTACTGGCTTCGCTTTCGCCTTAGCTTTAGCAGCCGGCTTGGCTTTCGCCTTAGCTTTGGCTGCTGGCTTCGCTTTGGCCTTCGCTTTACCGCCAGCAGGTGGCGCCGACATCCCCGCCTTGGGCTTCATGCCCTTGGGCGTAATTAAGATGCAGCCGACGTGATCAATCGTGCCCATGCAGTCGGCCAAGATGACGGTGGTCGAGTCAAACTCGGTGACAATCGCTGGGCCTTGCACGATATTTCCAGCCTTTAATTTTGCACGATCATAGATTTTGGCTTTGTACTTTTTGCCTTCGTCCCAGAACTCGTGGTTGGCATTGACCACGGCCTTGGATGGATCGGTGCCGCCTTTGCCAACGCGAATGGCTTTGACGTTCGGGTATTCGCCGACAACGACCGCACGCAAGTTGACAATTTCATGTTCGGCGTCGAGCGCGAAGGTGAACTGACGGGTGTGGAAGGTGTCGAAATCCTTACCGGCTTGCGCCAGACCGTTTTTCTCAAACCCTTCGGGCTTGCAAGCGATAGGCACCGAGAAGCCTTGGCCGGTGTAACGCAAGTCAACTTCCCAGATGACGGTCTGTTCTTTGACCGGGATGCCTTCTTTGATCAAACTGTCTTGTGCTTGTTTGCTCAGAGACTTGAGGATGGCCGTCACGTCTTTGTTGGACGTTTCTGAGTAACGGCGCACGAAGGTTTGTGAGGCTTCGTTACGTGCGCGCGTGGTGGCATCACCATAAGCGCACAACACGCCGGGGCCGGGCGGAATGATGACCGGCCATGAACCCGACAATTTGCCGAGCGCGTTGGCATGCAAGGGGCCTGCGCCCCCGAAGGCCACCAGGGCGAAATCGCGCGGATCATAGCCTTGTTCAATCGACACCAGGCGCAGCGCGCCGAACATATTTTCGTTGACGATCTTCACAATACCTTCGGCCGCAGTTTCGACCGAGATCTTCAGCGCATCGCCGACTTTTTTGCACGCGGCCTTCGAGGCCGCCACATCAAGTTTCATTTCGCCGCCGATCAATGACGGTGGCAAGTGACCCAGCACGACGTTGGCATCGGTCACGGCGGGTTCAGTTCCGCCTTTGCCATAACAAGCGGGGCCTGGCACGGCACCAGCGCTTTCGGGGCCGACACGCAAGGCGCCCGTCAGCTCAGGAACGCGCGCGATGGACCCACCGCCCGCACCAACTGTACGAACGTCTAACGAGGACGCACGCACCGTCACATCACCGACTTTGGTTTCACGACGCAACTGCGGTTCGCCGTTTTCGATCAGCGCGACGTCGGTTGACGTTCCGCCCATGTCGAAGGTCAGCAGATTTTTGAAACCCGATTGACGCGACACCCATAACGCACCGGCCACGCCACCGGCAGGGCCAGACATCATAAGGGCGACAGGCTTGTCGGCAGCATTTCCGAAGGCCATCAGGCCGCCGTCAGAGCGCAACACTTTGCACTTCGCCTTCATGTTGCGGCTGGCAAATGTAGTTTCAAGATTTTTGAGATAGCGGCTAACCGTCGGGCGAACGTAAGAGTTCGCAACCGCCGTGAGGGTGCGCTCGTACTCATACATTTCGGGCAGCACTTCGTGGCTCAAGCTCACCGGCACTTCGGGGAACTCTTGCTTGATGATGTCGCGAATTTTCTTTTCGTGATCGCCGTTGGCAAAAGAGTTCATCAACGACACGGTGATGGCTTGGACCTTGTTTGCCTTCAGCTTGCGAACGGCCTCGCGCACCGACTCTTCATTGACGGGTCGAACCACGTCGCCGCGCGCGCCAATGCGTTCTTTGACTTCGCAGGTGTTTTCCAGCAAGGCCAGCGGAAGTGGTTTGTTCCAGATGATCCAGCCCGCCAGACCGCCGGGCACAAACGAGCGCGCAATTTGCAGCACTTGTTTATAGCCATCCGTCACAATCAAGCCGACGACAGCGCCTTTGCCTTCCAGCACGGCGTTGGTGGCGACCGTCGTGCCGTGCATGAATTCGCTAATTTCCGCTGGCGTAATGCCCGCATCTTTGCAAATGCGCTCGATCCCAGTCATGACACCGATCGATTGATCTTGCGGCGTTGAGGGGGTTTTGGCGCGATAGGTTTCTCCCGTGGCTTCGTTAATCAAAAGGAGGTCCGTAAAAGTTCCTCCAACGTCACATCCCAAACGATACGTCATGGCTTCGCGCGTCCTCGCTATGCATTTTATGAAATGGGCTTACGCCGCATTGCGGTGAAGCGTTTAAGCGGGTGGCCCGCCCTCGCCGCACCAGTCGCCGCAAACCTAGTCAAACAGTTCGGTAAAGGCGAATCAGAAATGCAGTGATCGACCGCCCCATCCCTAAGCGCCGTCCAGGTAGCTTAATTATTATGGCCTTGCCAGCACTTCTGGTCGCTAATGGCTTTTCTTATGCCGCCTTCGCCACAGATGGGAATACCCCCGCCCGGCCTAACATGGCCGGGATCGGCTTGCCGAGTCGCTCTTCGACCCATTGTGCGGTGGCGATGACTTTGTTGATATCCACACCCGTCTCCACGCCCATCCGGTTCAGCATGTAAATTAAATCTTCCAAGGGGATATTGCCGGTTGCACGTGGTGCAAAGGGACAACCGCCGATGCCACCCGTCGAGGCATCCAGGAAATCTACGCCTACCATCACAGCAGCATAGGCATTGGCGAGGCCCGTGTTGCGGGTATTGTGCAAGTGAACACGGATCGGAACACCGGGAATAGCTGCTTTCACACGGGTGATCAGTTCGGTCACGCGTACGGGATCAGCGCAGCCAATGGTATCGGCCAATGCGACTTCATTGGGGTTTACCTCGGCGCAACGTTTGGCGATATCAACCACACGCTGGATGGGCACTTCACCTTCGAAGGGGCAGCCAAACGAAGCGCCAATTGTCACCGATGTTTTAAAGCCTTCACTTTTGGCCACGCGACCGACCTCTTGCCAGGCGGTCACGGTCTCGGCTGAAGTCATGCCCTGGTTTTTCATAGCGAAGGTATCGGTGGCGACCACTGCGTAGCCCATCTCATCGACCTTGGCATCGCGCGCGCGTTCAAAGCCCTTCATGTTGAGGATCAAGCCAATGTAGCTGGCACGACCATCGCGCGGCACTTGAGCCAACACAGCTTCGGCATCGGCCATCTGGGGCACGCGCTTGGGATTGACGAAACTAGCGACCTCAATGCGCGTGATCCCAGCATCTATGGCGCGCTTAATAAACTCGACCTTTTCCTCGGTGGGCATAATCTTGGGTTCGCTTTGCAGACCATCGCGGGGCCCCACTTCAACGAGTGTTACTTTCTTGATCATGATCGCGTTCCCATTCTTGCTCAAAACTGGCCTGTGGATGTGATCGTCGCAGACCAGACTGTAGAGTGGAATTGTAGACCTGCCCATCTAGACATCAAATCATCTTCATCGGCTTGCCAGGGCACTTCGGCCCCGCTATAGGCCGAGGCGAAGCTGGCCTTTATCAGGGGCTTATATAGGGTGGACTTGTTGCGGGGCAAAGCGCCCCGGCAAGAGGACTCGGGCAGACAGGGAGAGTGATATGGCTGGAGAAAACGGCCCGTTGACGGGCTTGCGCTTGATCGAAATGGGCCAGTTATTGGCAGGACCGTTCTGCGGTCAGTTGATGGCGGACTTCGGTGCCGAGGTCATCAAAATTGAACAGCCCAAGGTCGGCGACCCTTTGCGCGAATGGGGTCGCGAGAAATCAGAGGGGAAATCGTTGTGGTGGCCCATCGTGGCGCGCAACAAGAAGTCCATCACACTCAATGCCCGCGTGCCTGAGGGCCAAGAGATCATCAAGCAATTGGTGAAGAAGTCCGACTTCCTGCTGGAGAACTTCAAGCCGACGACCATGGAGAAATGGAACCTCGGCTACGAGGAACTGGCCAAAATTAATCCGGGCATCATTATGATACGCGTCTCGGGTTACGGACAGACAGGCCCTTACTCGCATAAGGCCGGTTACGCGGCCGTGGGAGAGGCGATGGGCGGATTGCGCTACGTCGTGGGTGATCCTTCGACACCACCCAGCCGTGTTGGCATTTCGCTGGGCGACACAACGGCTGCTACATAT
>Ga0049084_10000471_pt1 | contig 15805 bp, 16 predicted proteins | sample GreLakmeON33MSRF_FD_66720 | JGI IMG/M metagenome (GOLD analysis project Ga0049084, IMG submission 66720) | Freshwater lentic microbial communities from great Laurentian Lakes, MI, USA - Great Lakes metaG ON33MSRF | ecosystem: Environmental > Aquatic > Freshwater > Lake | place: Great Lakes... | reverse complement strand
ATGACCATTCGGACTGTCGGGCAGTGGGCGCGTCGCCTACCCATGAATTACCTGCCGTTTGCAGACGTGGCAAGCGCCGACCTGCCGATGGGCAGGCTGATGCGGCTGTCCCTGTTCAAGTTCACCATGGGCATCACCACTGCCTTGATGATTGGCACCCTCAACCGGGTCATGATTGTCGAGTTGAGCGTGGCCGCCTGGCTGGTGGCCCTGATGTTGGCACTGCCCATGTTGGTGGCACCCTTCAGGGCGATCACCGGGTACCAATCCGACACCCACCGCTCGGCTTTCGGCTGGCGCCGGGTGCCCTATATGTGGGGCGGCACACTGATTCAGTTTTTCGGTTTGGCCATCATGCCGTTTGCACTGCTTGTTTTGTCTGGCCAGGGCCAGGTGCCGGTGCCCGACTGGTTTGGTCAGGCGGCCGCTGCGCTGGCCTTTTTGATGGTCGGCGCCGGACTGCAAACCTCGCAAACAGCGGGCCTGGCACTTGCCACAGACCAGGCCAGCCCCGAGACCAGGCCACGGGTGGTCGCCTTGATGTATGTCATGCTCTTGCTCGGTGCGGTCGGCGGTAGCATGGCCTTTAGCTGGCTGCTGGCTGATTTCAGCCCCAAGCGCCTGGTTCAGGTGGTGCAGGGTACGGCGATGGTGGTCTTGCTGCTCAACTCGGTAGCGCTTTGGAAACAAGAGGCCCGTAACCCGGCCAGGGCGGCGGCCATGAAGACTGAGCAACACCTGCCGTTTCGTCTGGTTTGGCAGCGTTTTATTGCCAACCGGCAGGCCAAGCGGTTCTTGTGGGCCACCGGCTTGGGCACCATGGCCTTCAATATGCAGGATGTGGTTCTGGAGCCCTACGGCGGAGAAATCATGCACCTGAGCGTGGGCGCCACCAGCGCCCTGACGGCTTTGTTGGCGGGTGGCGCCATGGCCGGTTTTTTATTGGCTGCGCGCGTGCTCGCACGGGGCGCCGACCCCTTGCGCCTTGCGGCCTACGGCGTTTTGGCTGGCCTGCCGGCTTTTTCTGCGGTGATTTTTGCCGCCCCGCTGCAAGCCGACGACCTGTTTCGCTTAGGTGCGCTGGGCATCGGTTTTGGTGGCGGCCTGTTCGCTGTCGGCACGCTGTATGCCGCCATGCGCATGGAAGACGGCGGCTTTGTGGGGCTTGCGCTGGGCGCCTGGGGCGCAGTGCAATCCGTCGCCGCTGGTCTGGCCATGTTTTTGGGCGGCGCCCTGCGTGACCTGGTCTCGGGCTTGGCTGCCGAGGGCGCACTCGGAGCCGCCTTGATAGACCCGGCCACTGGTTACAGCTTCGTCTACCATGTTGAGATGTATCTGTTGTTTGTTACCCTGATTGTTATCGGCCCGCTGGTCAAGCGGGTCGCTCTACCTGTTCCCGCCCCAACCGAGCGGACCGGCCTAGCCGATCTGAGCGGTTGAATTTTTCTCGACCCTGAAGGAGAACCACCATGCAAATCGGCGCCATTACTGGCTATATAGACTTGGCCCAGATCATCTTGTACATGTTCTGGATATTTTTCGCTGGCATTATTTTTTACCTTGTCCGTGAAGGTCATCGTGAGGGCTACCCCATGGAGACCGATGGCGGCGGCACTGCGCCAGTCACCGGTTGGCCCATTCCCTCGCCCAAAACATACAAGCTGGCCAATGGTCATGAGGTGACCGTGCCAGACCTGAAGCGGGGTGAGCCACCGATCAATTTGCGCCGTACCGGGGCCGGCCCTGACTGGCCCTATGTGCCCGCTGACAATGGCATGACCGATGCCGTCGGCCCGGGCGCTTATGCCTTGCGTGCTGACCGGCCTGACATGGATGTGCATGGCCAGCCCACGATCCGGCCGCTGCGGGTGCTCAAGGGCTACGATGTGTCAAAACACGACTCTGATCCCCGTGGCATGAATGTAGTGGGCGCCGATGGCAAAGTGGGCGGCAAGGTAGTCGACCTGTGGATCGATACCTGCGAGATGATGTTCCGCTACCTCGAAGTGCAAACCGCAGGCGCCCAATCACGCCGGGTTTTGCTGCCCATACCGTTTTGCCGGATAGGTGATAAAACTGTGGCGGTGCAAAGCATTCACGGCGTCCATTTTGCACAGGTGCCAACAACCCGCAGCGCTGACCAAGTGACTCTGCTCGAGGAAGACAAAATATCGGCCTTTTATGGTGCCGGCACCCTGTATGCCGACCCAAGCCGAGCGGAGCCTATTCTGTGACACAAGCCATCTCAGGCCACGAGCACGAGTTCGAGCCTGAATTCGGCCTGCCCGAGGCCCTGCCCAGCGGCGAGCGCATCCTCTGGCAGGGAGCGCCTGACTTTCGGGCCATGGCAGTCCAGGTGTTTCACCTGCGCAAACTGGGCCTGTACTTTTTGCTGCTGTTGCTGCTGAGGGCAAGTTATCTGTACCGCACGGGCTTGGCGCCGCTTGAGCTTTTGCCTGCCATGATTTGGCCGCTGGCCTTGGCGCTGGTCGGTTTTGGTGCGGTCGCCAGCCTGGCCTGGCTGACTGTCAAGACCACCGCCTACACCCTGACTGACCGCCGTGTGGTCATGCGCATCGGCATTGTCTTGACCTTGAGTTTCAACCTGCCTTTGGGTCGCATAGAGACCGCCGACCTGCGACTCGACCGCCAGGGCTGCGGCGATATACCGCTGCGGCTCAGCCAGGGCGACAAAATTGCCTGGCTGCACCTGTGGCCCCATGTGCGCCCCTGGCGCGTGGCCCAACCCGAGCCAACGCTGCGCTGTATCCCGGATGCGCGCAAAGTGGCCGGTTTGCTGGCCAAAGCCTGGGCCGAGCTGACCAACAACCCGCCGCCCAACAGCCTGCCCGTGTCGAGCGCCCAGGGTGATGGCCGACCCCAGTGGCAAGCGAGCCTGACATGATTCCCCAGCCCTCGCCGCCCCCAGTGATCAGGCCAGACACCTTCCCGCGGTGGGTGCTGCTGACGGCCGGCGGCATCCTGGCCTTCTCGCTGATCAGCGTGGCATTGGTGCGCATCACCGGCAACGGCCCGGACCAATTGGCCGCTGCGGTCACCGCAGAGCGCAGCCTGCGCTTTGAAGACCGGGCCGACGGTGGTATTTCCGTGATCGACGGCCAAAGCGCGGAACTCTTAACCACCGTGCACGGTGAGCAGGGGTTTTTGCGCGGCGCTGTGCGCACTTTGGCGCGGGAGCGGCGCAGCCGGCAACTTGGCCCCGAGCAACCGTTTCAATTGATCGCCCGTGCTGACGGCCGGCTAACCCTGTTTGACCCAGCCACCGGTCAGCGGGTTGAGCTGGAGGCCTTTGGGCCGAGCAATGCCGGTGTGTTCAGCCCATTTCTCGCCATGAAACCGGCAAATTAGTTCGCCAGACAAACAGGAAGACATGATGCAAGCCAGCGCACCTACCGAAACCGTTGAAACCGTTGCCCTCAAGGCCAAAGAAAACACGCTGCTGAGCCCACGTTTCTACACCACCGATTTTGATGCCATGAACCGGCTCGATGTCTCGCCCCTGCGTGCGCAATGGGACGCCATGTTGGCCGAGTACGAGGGCGACAACAACCATGACCACTTCCAGCGCACCCCTGAGTTCGCGGTCGAGGTCGCGGAAACCTTCTCCAAAGTGTCCCCTGAGCTCAGGCAGGAGTTCCTTGATTTCCTGATCAGTTCGCTGACCTCTGAATTTTCTGGCTGCATCCTCTACAACGAAATCTACAAAAATGTGGACAACCCGGATATCAAGGCGCTGATGCGCTACATGGCCCGGGACGAGTCGCGCCATGCGAGCTTTATCAACCAGTCGCTGAAAGATTTTGGTCTGGGTATTGACATGGGCGACCTCAAGCGCACCAAGGCTTACACCTATTTCAAGCCAAAATATATTTTTTATGCGACCTACCTGTCGGAAAAAATCGGTTACGCCCGCTACATCACAATTTTTCGCCAGCTCGAGCGCCATCCTGAGAAGCGTTTCCACCCAATTTTTCGCTGGTTCGAGCGTTGGTGTAACGACGAGTTCCGGCACGGCGAATCGTTCGCCCTGATCATGCGCGCCCACCCCGAGCTTCTGCGTGGTGCAAACACCCTTTGGATCCGCTTCTTTTTGCTCGCCGTGTATGCCACCATGTATGTCCGTGATCACACCCGTCCACAGCTCAAGGCGGCCATGGGGCTGGCGCCAACCGCCTACGACTACGAGGTGTTCCGCATCACCAACGAAATTACCCGCCAGGTGTTCCCGATTTCTCTTGACATCGACCACCCGGCGTTCCGCGCTGGTCTGGATCGCCTGTTTTGCATACAAACCGCGATGAGCGCTGCCAAGGCCCGCGGTGGTGTGGTCGGGCGGCTCAAGCAGGCTGGCCTGGCCGCTCAAGGCCTGCTGACCTTTGTGCGGCTTTACCTGTTGCCAGTCAGGCGCCACGAGCTTCCCACGCAGGTGCGCGTGGCACCGGTGTGGTGAATTGACTGCTGCCGAGTTGCCCGAGCCCACCAAGACCCTGCCATGTTAGACCTGCTCGCTCCCCTGCTGTTTGCAGTGTTCATCTGGTGGTTTTCCACCGGCCTGGTGCTGCTGCTGGACGGCCTGCCGCGCACCACATTTCGCTGGAGTGTGCTGATTTCTTCCGGGTTGGCCATTGGCGCATTCTTTGGGCTGGCGCATACCGCGAACCAAGCCAGTGGCATGGCTGCCTACTGCAGCTTTACCTGCGCGCTGCTGGTCTGGGGCTGGCACGAACTGACCTTTCTCACCGGCTGGCTGACCGGCCCACGCAAGCAGGCGAGTGCGCCTGACTGCTCCCGGCGCGACCGATTTTTTCAGGCCATCGCCGCGATTCTGTGGCATGAGTTGGCGATTGCTGCTTCAGGCCTGCTGATCATCGCCATCACCTGGAATGCGCCAAACCAGGTGGGCACCTGGACCTTTGCAGTTTTGTGGGTGATGCGCACCAGTGCCAAGCTGAACCTGTTTCTGGGCGTGCGCAACCTGAGCGAGGAATTTCTGCCGCCCCACCTGGCCTACATGCAAAGTTTTTTTCGCCGCCGCAACATGAACCCGTTGTTTCCTTTTTCTGTGGCGGCGTCCAGCGCGCTGCTGGCCTGGCTGATGGCGCAGGCCTTGCAAACCGGCCTGCCTGGCGCACAGATGACTGGTTTGCTGTTGGTCGCCAGCATCCTGTTTCTGGCCATTGTTGAGCATTTTTTGATGGTCTTGCCCATGCCCTCAACCGCCCTGTGGCGCTGGGCCCTGCGCCAGCGCGCCAGCCCCAACCCATCAATCTGATTGCTCACAGTTAAGCCCATGCGAACCTCTTTCACCGGCATGGATCCCGCGGCCTTATTGCCCGCGAGTTCGGGCAGCGGGGCCGGGCCCAGCCATGTGCCTTTGGCCTTGGTGGTTGGTGCGGGCTTTGGCGGCCTGGCAGCGGCAATTCGCCTGAGTGCCATGGGCTACCGGGTGCAGGTGCTGGAAAAGCTCGACGGCCCGGGCGGGCGGGCCTATGTCAGACGCCAGGACGGCTTTACCTTCGACGGCGGGCCAACCATCATCACCGTGCCTTTTTTGTTTGAAGAGCTCTGGGGGCTGTGTGGGCGCAAGCTCTCGGACGATATCGACCTGCGCCTGATGGACCCCTTTTACCGGGTTCGGTTTGATGACGGAACCCATTTCGATTACAGCGGTGACCCCGAGCGCATGCGCGCCGAGGTAGCCCGGGTCAGCCCGGACGATGTGGCGGGCTTTGATCAATTCGTGGCTGAGGCTGATCTTTGCTACCAACTCGGTTTCGAAGCCCTGGGCTGCAAGGCCTTTGACAGTATTTTTGATTTGCTTGCAGCCCTACCCTCCATGGCTCGTATGCGGGCTTGGCGCACCATGCACGGCTTGGTGGCGAGCTACTTCAAGCATCCCAAATTGCGCATGGCCATGAGCCTGCAAACCCTGCTGATTGGCGGCAATCCGTTCTCGGTGACGGGCGTTTACAGCCTGATCAACGCCCTGGAGCGGCGCTACGGGGTTTACTCGGCCATGGGCGGCACCGGCGCCATCGTGCAAGGCATGGTCAATTTGTTGCAAGCACGCGGCGTGCCCCTGCGCTGCAATGCCGAGGTCAAGCGCATCCTGGTTGAAGACGGTCGAGCCACCGGTGTGCAACTCGCCACTGGCGAGCAATTGAGCGCCGACATCGTGGTCTGCAACAGCGACACCGCATGGACTTACCGCAACCTGGTGGCCCCCGAGCACCGGCGGCACTGGACCGACCAGCGCATAGAGCGTGGCCGCTACTCCATGAGTTTGTTCGTTTGGTACTTTGGTACCGACCGGCAGTACACCGATGTTCCCCACCACACCATGGTGCTGGGCCCGCGCTACGAGGGCTTGCTCACCGATATTTTTCGGCACCACCGCCTGGCCGACGATTTCAGCCTTTACCTGCATCGCCCGAGCGCCACCGACCCCTCGGTGGCACCAAGTGGCTGCGACACCTTTTATGTGCTCTCGCCGGTGCCCCACCTGCAAAGCGGGACCGATTGGGCGCAGCAGGCCGAGCCCTACCGCCAGGCGGTTTGTCGGCGCCTGGAGGAAACCCTGCTGCCAGGTTTGAGCCAGCATGTGATCAGCTCCCATGTCATGACGCCGCAAAACTTCCAGGACGATTTGCTGTCTTTCAAGGGAGCGGCCTTTGGGCTGGAGCCTTTGCTCTTGCAAAGTGCCTGGTTCAGGCCGCACAACCGCAGCGAGGATGTGGAAAACCTTTTTATGGTGGGTGCCAGCACCCACCCGGGCGCGGGCGTGCCCGGCGTACTGATGTCGGCCAAGGCACTGCAAACTGTGGTGCCACAACTCCATGGGAGCAAACATGTTTGAGTCGAATGCCAGCACCGACCACCAGGCCTGCCAGGCCTTGATGCGTGGCGGCTCCAAAACCTTTTTTGCCGCCTCCAGGCTGCTGCCCCAGCGGGTGCGCGGGCCGGCGATTGCCCTGTATGCCTTTTGCCGGGTCGCAGACGATGCCATTGACCTCAGCGAAGACCGCAACGCCGCCCTGGCGGGCTTGCATGACCGCCTGAAATGCATTTATGCCGGCCAGCCCCAGGCCTATGAGAGCGACCGTGCACTGGCGGCGGTAGTCCGCAAATTTTCTCTGCCCTTGCCGCTTTTGACCGCCCTGCTGGAGGGTTTTCAATGGGACGCCGAAGGTCGCCGCTACGAAACCATTGAAGACCTGCAGGCCTACGGGGCGCGGGTGGCGGGCAGTGTTGGCGCCATGATGGCGGTCATCATGCGCACCCGTAGCGAGGCAGCGTTGGCGCGGGCCTGTGACCTTGGCGTGGCCATGCAACTCACCAACATTGCGCGCGATGTGGGCGAAGACGCCCGGTTTGGCCGCCTCTACCTGCCCATGCAGTGGATGCGGGAGGCTGGGCTGGAGCCGCAGAGCTGGCTGCAGCAACCGGTGTTTGATGAGCGCCTGGCCCAGGTGGTGCGGCGCCTGCTGGCAGCGGCCGACCAACTCTATGAGCGGGCCGAACTCGGCATCGCCGCGCTGCCCCGAGATTGCCGGCCCGCTATCCGCGCCGCCGGTTTGGTGTACGCCGAAATTGGCCGTGAACTCGAGCGTGCCGGGCTTGATTCTGTGAACCGCCGCGCCGTGGTGGCGGGTTCGCGAAAATTGTGGCTGGTGTTGCGCGCCGGCAGCGCGGTGTGGTCCTCCAGCGCAGCCAGCCAGACACAACTCCCGCCGCTCGAAGCAAACCGTTTTCTGGTGCGTGCAGCCGTGGAGCCACAGGGCGCTCAAGGCTGCGTCCCGCCCCGCCGGACCCTGGCCCAGCGTGCCCAATGGGCTGCGGAATTGTTCGAGCGCCTGTCCGTGCGCGACCGGCAGCGGGCTTTTGCCCAGGTGCGTCGTCACCTGCCTCTGGGGCAATGAGCGAATTCAATGTCTTGATTGCCGTCAAGGTGATCGGCCTGCTGGCGGCCGGCGGGCTGTTTGTGTGGTGGCAGTTGCGCGATGTGGCCAAGGCACGCCGGCAGTCGATTGCCAAAGCCCTTGACCAGGCAGCAGAAAAACCCCCAAATTAAAACTCCGCGCCTTTGGCTGCGTAGTGGTGTGGGTGTGCGTGGGTGCGTGTATGGGTAGTGCCCGGCTTGGTTTGGTCGGTTCGCAGTTCAGGCCAAGGCGCCCAGGCAGGCCAACAAAAGGGTCTGCAAACTCAGCTGCCAGCATCCTGTTTGGCCACCGAGCGGCTCAGTTCTCGCGGTGGGTAGGACGAAGCTTCTACACCGTGCTGCGCCAGACCGGCCACGAACAGGGCCTCGATTTCAGGCGCGGCGCGGCGCAGCTGCCACTCGCCCAAGGGGGTGTGCAGCAGCACGCGCAGCCAGTGCAAAACCCGCACCCAGCCGGGTACCCAAATACGCCGCAGTCGGCGCTCTATGCCCTCAGCAATCATCTGCGCTGCCGCGGTGGGCTCGACTTCGCGGTTCAGGATGCCTGGCATGGTGGCGCGCAAGCGCACAAAGCCGGGGTGCATATTGCCCTCGGTCACCAGGGGCGTCTTCACCCAGGTGGCATGAATCAGCCCAAGCCGCACGCCATGGCCGGCCAGTTCGATGCGCCAGGCATTGCCCATGGCCTCTACCGCCGCCTTTGAGGCCGCATAGGCCGACACGCCCGGCGGATGCGCAAAGGAGGACACCGATGCGCTGATGGCGATATAACCGCGGCTACGCATGATCTCGGGCAGGGCGGCGTGAACCGTGTTGAAGACCCCAAACACATTCACCTCGATACAGCGCTGCCAGGCCAGGGGGTGGGTCCATGCGAGCGGCCCGAAAGAGGCAATACCGGCATTGGCCCACACCACATCAATGCGGCCGTGGCGCAGCAGGGTGCGCGCCACCATGGCCTCGCAATCGGCTGGCCGGCTGACATCCGCAAGTACCGTGAGCAGATTGCCGCCTAGTGCTGCGGCGGTGGCCGACAAGGCCTGCGGGTCGCAGTCGACCAACACCGGGATCGCTCCGCGCCGCTGTAACTCAGCCGCGGTGGCCGCCCCGATGCCCGAGCCCGCGCCAGTGATCAAAATCACCTGCCCGCGCAGCGCAGGGCGTGCGGTGTCGCGGTGCATTCAGTTGGCCTTGTTGATCATCAGGTAGATGATAGGCAGCGGCACCACGGTGGCGATAGCCCCGGCAATTTGCCAGATGCGCGAGAGCCGCAAATATTCGGCGGTGACGGCCAAGTCGCGCTTGAGCAGCATGCGCTGGCGCAATTGGATGGGCACCAGCACCAGCAACCAGATCAGCCCCGAGAGGGCGAACAGACCGTAGGACCAGGCGATCCAGCTCTGGGCCGAGGCGCCGCCGTAGTTTTGCGCCATCAACGAACCGGTTGCCACCAGCAGAATTGCGCCGCTCAGGGTGAACAGCAGGTCAGTAATGAGCACCAGGCGGTTGCTGAAGACGATCACCTCATAGTTGCGGGTGCGCTCTGCCAAAGCAGCCCAGGTGCCGCTGACCACGACATTGCCCAGAAACAGGCAGGCCGAGAGCACATGGACGATTTTTACCGTGTCATTGACGACCATAGCGGCTGCTCCTTTAGTTCCAGCGCGGCATGCGCCAGGGCAGCATCAGCCGCACCGGCAGGCTGCTCAGGCGTTGCGCTTGCAGGGTTTCATGTACCGCGGTCACCGCCTCACCAAGCAGGCTGGTTTGCAGCAGGCTGCGGTTGTAAAACGGCGCGTCCTCCAGGGTTTGCAGCAGTCGGGTAGTGGCGCTGTCGTCAGCCCGAACCGAGCGCTGTATTTGCCAGAGGCTGCGCGGCAAGGCTACGGTCACGGCCGGGGGCGCAAATGCCTGGGCCCGGCCATCTGGGCTAAAACGCTGGGCAATCACACGTTGCACACCGTCGGCTTGCCGAATGTCGTAGAGCACTGCTGTGCTGCCGTCTTTGAGGCGTGCGCGCGACCAGTCCCAGGCCTCGAATTGCTGGTCTACGGGCTCATCGCCCTCATTGCTGTCAAAGTAGGCTTCGCCCTTCCATGAAGTGCGCGGGTGTTGCAAATCGACCTCAATGCGGGCGCAGGCGGCGATCGGTCCCCAGCGGTGGCGTCCGGCCGTATCCAGCGGCGTCATGAAGGTAGACAAGGCCGAGGGGTATAGGCGCACACTGCCACGCACTGGGTAGGGCAGGGGTGCGCACAACTCATTGAGTTCAATGTGCAGGTGGTCGCCCTGCCAGCGCAGGCTGCTCGGGCCGATGGCAAAGTGCTGTGGTCCCCGCTCCATACTGCTGCGGTGGCGCTCTGTCATGGCCCAGCGTTTGCCGCCCTTGCCATACAGCGCGACATTCAGTGCGCAGTGGTTGTCTGGGTCGACTGCTGCACCTTGGCGTTCAAAAGCCCAGGCATAGTAGGGTGAAAAAACGCTGCCGACAAAAGCGATGATGCTCAGGGCCTGTTGGCCGTCATCACTGATGGCGTCTAGGTACCACCAAAGGTAGCCACCCGGCTTGACCTGCTGGTCGAAGCGAGGTGTGCCGTCACTGTCGCGGCCGCCAGTCGGCCCGACAAAGCGGCCATCGGCACCCCCGGACCCGGGTGTACGCTGCCCCCCGCCAAATACAGGCCCGGCAGGGCGCTGCTCGAGGACGGCCGCTGAAATGGTGTCATCCAGCCGTGACTGGCCCGACCGTACAGGGCCCCGCCAGTCCCCGGGAAGAGGCGGTTGAAGTCGTTGGGGGTGGTGCGCACCAGGCTTGCGCTCTCCAGCTGCAAATTCAGGCCGCAATTTTTCATCAGTGTCAGGGCTTGGGCCTCGCATGCATCGATCTCCGTTGGTGTGAAATGTCTGATGTCGCCATCAGGGGGGGCATTGACCAGGCACAGCAGGCGCTCGGCGCAGCCGGGGTTGTCGCTGTCGTCGCTTCTGTCCTGGGCGCAGACATACACCGTGCCGCGCGCGGGGAGTTGTCGGCGCTTGAAGATGTCATCGAATTCACGCGCATAGTCAGAATCAAAGAATACATTGTGTCTGGCCAGAGCAAAGCCCTCGGTTCGTGCCCGGATCGACCAGGTGAGCGCCGACAAGGAGCGCTGCGCGGGTGCAATCGCTGGCACGGCAGCCCGCGCCTCGGCGCCGAGCAGGCCCTGGGCCAGGGCCTCGCAATCGCCATTGAAGACCACCGCCTGCGCCTCCAGCGACTCGCCGCTGTCAAGCAGCACGCCACAGGCCCGTCCGTCGCGCACCACAATTCGGCTGCAATGTGTGCCATAGCGAATGCTGGCACCCTGGGCCTCTGCCTGCTCGGCCAGAACCTTGGCCAGGGCATGCATGCCCCCGCCAACAGACCATACGCCAGCCTGTTCAACATGCGCAATCAGCATCAGGGTGGCCGGCGCTGACCAGGGCGAGGCACCGCAATAGGTGGCATAGCGGCCAAACAGCTGACGCAGGCGAGGATCCTGAAAATAACGCCCCAGCAGCTGCCAAAAGCTGCTGAGGGGGCCGATGCTGGTCAAGGCTGCCAGGCCGGCAAGTTTCAAATCGCCCGCCATGCCCCGCAGGCTGGGCTTTGCTGCCCGGATGTAGGACGGCTCCAGGTGCTGATAGATCTCGCGTGCCTTGGCACAAAACTCCAAAAAAGCCCGGGCCTGGGCGCTCGAGCTGAACTGGGCAATCGCATCTGCGGACTGCGCTACATCGGCATACAGGTCGAGCCGGCTGTCATCATCCCGCCAGGCGTGCCGGGCCAGTATGTTTAGAGGTTGCAGCGCAAGCAGATCATCCAGGGATCGGCCCACCTGCTCAAAAATTTGGTCAAACACCCAGCGCATGGTGAAAACTGTTGGCCCCGAGTCCACCGCCACGCCGTCCACCATGATTTGCCGCACTTTGCCGCCAGGTGCCGCAGCGCCGTCCACCAGCGTGACCGCAAAACCCTGGTGTGACAGCAGCAAGGCGCTGACCAAGCCGCCGATGCCCGCGCCCACCACCACCACCCGGGGCGCGCTCAGCGCTGTGGTCTCAGGCATGGGTTACTCACCAAATGTCCGGCCACGCCAAACACCCCGCAGGGCCAGTGGCGAAAATCGGGCGAACATGGATTCAGAAAAAAACCCGCCACCGTAAGCCGCCTGAATGGCTGCCAGATGTGCGCCTGAGCGTGCGTAGTTGTCCATGGCCGCCACGTCTGACCAGACGGTGAGCGTAGCTTGGCGCAAAAAAGGCGCCTCACCGACGCCAGTGGCCATCAGGCAGCCCTGGGACTCCTGCAAGGCGAGCTCGCTGGCCGGTTGCATGCGCCAAAATTGCCTGGCCCGGCTGGGCCGGATCGAAGCGCGGGTCAGCGACATGATGGGCCCTGCATGCGGCGCCTCTGCGGTCACCTCGATGCTGGCACCCGACCAACTACCCCGGCAGCTGTAAGCGCGTAATTTGGCGCTGAAGAATTCGCCGCTGCGCCGGGCATAGCCCTGGACCAGGGGCGAAGCCAAAAAGTTATCGGCCTCGTGCTCTTGGTCGAACAGGCAAAACCGCGCCTGCCGCGAGCCGCTGGGTTGTAAGCCAAAGCCCCCCTGGTGGCCGCTGCCCAAGACCTTGGCGAACACCATGCCGGGCGGATTCGCAAGGGCTTTGGGGCCACGCACAAAACAACTGTAGCCCCAGAGGCGGTGGCGCGGCAATACCTCGAACAGCAGCACCACAGCAACCCTGCCGCTGAGCTTGCCTGCGCTTGGCTTTAGATCAGCTGGCTGCACAGTTTTGGCAGGGGGCGGCGCCTCGGCGGTCATGGGTTTGTGCTCAAGCTCTGGCTTGACGCTGGGAATGCCGTAGGCAGGTAACACCGGCCGAGACTAGCCGGGGCTTGGCAACAGCTGCCAAGCTCCGGGTCTGGCCGCTTGCATCCGTTTAAGGCGATGTGCTGACCACCGACACTTTGGTGAGCTCAGGGTAGTCTTTGGCCATCTTGGCGCCGTACAGAGGCTTGTTGGCACCTTGGTGGCAGGTGGCGCAATTCACCTTGGCCACGTCGCCAGTCTTGCCCAGCCGGTTGGGCGGGAAGGTGGACGTGAGCGGCTCCATGTACGCGTTGTTCAAGTCACGGGCCAGCCTGATGCCATGGTAGGCGGTGACGCGCTGGGGTGGTGCCTGATCCCAAGACTGGAAGGCCCGGGTGTTGTGGCAATAGGTGCAGTTCACGCCCAGCGACTCTGACATATGCACCATCAAACCGTATGTGAACTCGGCCTGCTTGGTGGATTGCCGGTTGGCCGCAGCGCCGGTTTTGACCAGGGCATCATTACCGTTCACCCGGATTGGCTTGTCCTGTTTGAGGTAAGGCGTGAAGGGGTCGTAGGGCAGCGAGCTGTAGCCGACCGAATTGGACGCCCGGTTTTGCCCGGCATCATCGCCCAGTGAGCCGCCGCTGTGGCGGCTCGCAGTGGGCGCGACCCAGATTTCTTTTGGCACCGGGTTACCCCGGTGACAGGTGTAGCAGGTCACGCCAGTTTCGCCGACATGGGGTTTCCAATCGACATTGACATGCTGTGTCATTTGGATCATGCGCCGGGCGACGACCTTGGTGTACAGCGAGTCGTCGGCAAAATTAGCGACGTTATGGCAATAGGCGCAACCCTCTTTGGGCGAAACCCACTGGGTGATGGACACCATGTGCCGGGTGAATTCGCCCACGCTGAGGTCGCCCAGCACTTTGACGTTTTGGTACACCTCTTTGGCGCGCGGCCCATCGGCTGAGGCCGGCTCTGCAGCAGCTGGTGCCCGGTGCAGCGCGGCCTGACTGGCCAATATCCGGGGGTTGTAGTTTTGCTCCATGCCGGTGCCACGGTAGCCGTGCTGCACAGAGACAATCGGCGGACGCTCGCCGCAGCCGTACAAGACGGCGGCAGATAGCGCGAGTAGCAGGAGGCGTGAGGTACGAGCCCATGCGTTCATGGCTTGACTCCCAGAAGAGCGGGGTCCACGACCACCGGGAAAACCGCCGGATAGGACGGCACAACGTGGTGCTTGACAGACCACAAATACCAGTTGTCGACCACCGTGCCGGTCAACAGGATGCCAATGCCGCCCACCAGGGGACACAACACCGCGAACCACCAGGCCCAGCGGTGGACCGACTCCATCGTGGCATTGAAACCCATGGTCCAGCGCCAGAACAGCGCAGCGCGCTCAGAGGCTGTGCCGCGATCGACGATTTGCTCAATCTCGCGCTCCCCGCCGTAGCGGCTGACTGCCAAAATAGTTGCCCCGTGCATGGCAAACAGCAGCACTGAGCCGTACAAGAAGACGATGGACAGGGCGTGGAAGGGGTTGTAGAACAGGTTGCCGTAGCGCAGCGAGAGCGCCGATACCCAATCGAGGTGGGGGAAGATGCCAAAGGGCACTGCCTCTGACCAGCTGCCCATCAGGACCGGCCGGAAAAAACCGCACACCAGGAACAGCCAGATGGCAGCAGCAAAGGCCCAGGCCACATGGGTACCCAGGCCAAGTTGTCTGGCACGCCGGTAGATGCGGGTCCACCACAGAAGTATGGAGATGGTCAGCAAAAAGCCGGTAATCAGCCACCAGCCTCCTTGGTTGAGCGGCGGAATGGACAGGCCAAAGCTTGGTGGCGGTGGCTCAAGGGCCAGCCAGAACAATTGACGAACCAATTGCAGCGGATTCCAGTCCACCATGGCCAGCATATTGAAGCCAATGATGTTGAAGGCCAGGGTGCCAAACACCAGCGAGGCCAGCCCCAGGCCGCCCAGGTAAATCGGTCCGATTTGTGCATTGCCCAGCCGGCCGGCCAGGTGCCAGAACCAGGGTGTGCCGATGCGTTCGCTGTCACCCTTGGGCAGCGCAATGCCAGCCGATGCCGGCCCGGTGGGCTGTACCATCGTAAAGAGATTTTGATATTCAGTCATCATGTGCTCCTTGTCGCCTCAATGGCCCCAGATGGGCATGTTCAGCCACCAGCTCCACCATTCGGGCCAACCACGGGTCCAGAACGGGCCGCTGATCACGATGCACAGCGCGGCGAACCACACTGCGGCGAGCGCCAGGAACAGGCCCAGGCGGTGGATACCCAGTGTGCCAACGGAATAGCCGATGACATCACGGAAAAAAGTGTCTTCGTGCTCGGGCGTTTTGACCACCTCACCCTTTTTGGGATTGGTCGCCGAGAGCACCAGACCGCCGTGCATGGACAGCGCCAGCACGGTGGCGAAGAACAGGGTTACCGCGATCATGTGCGCCGGGTTGTAGTGAAAGTGGAGGTACTGGTAAGCGACATTGCTGACCCAGTCCAGGTGGCTGTAAATGCCATAGGGAAAGGCGTGACCCCAGGCGCCCATCAAGACCGGGCGAATCACCTGCAGCGTGAAATAGGCAAAGATGGCAAAGCCAAACGCGACTGGCACGTGCAAGCCCATGCCCAGTTTGCGAGCGATTTCGACCTCGCGCAACGCCCAGGAGACAAAGGCGCCTAGCGCGCAAACCGTGATGATTTGCCACAGGCCGCCCTGCATCATGGGTGCAAACCGCAGCCCGTAAGACAGGTCTGGCGGCGCTATGCTGATTTGCCAGAGGTTCCAGGTGGGGCCGGATGCCGCCCCCCACAAAATCATGGCTGTTCCGACCAGGGTGAAGAAGGCGGTTGTGACGCCAAAAAAACCGACATAAAAGGGCCCAGCCCAAAAGTCGAACAGATCTCCCCCGATCAGGGTGCCGCCGCGAACGCGGTATTTTCTTTCGAAACTTAACATCGCCATAGTGGCTCCTCAGACCGAC
>Ga0049084_10000469_pt1 | contig 15856 bp, 14 predicted proteins | sample GreLakmeON33MSRF_FD_66720 | JGI IMG/M metagenome (GOLD analysis project Ga0049084, IMG submission 66720) | Freshwater lentic microbial communities from great Laurentian Lakes, MI, USA - Great Lakes metaG ON33MSRF | ecosystem: Environmental > Aquatic > Freshwater > Lake | place: Great Lakes... | reverse complement strand
GAGAAGACGGGTCGCCCGGCCATTAGCGGCGACCTCGACCCGCTTGACGTGTGTGTCTTGTCGGAACGGCCGGTGTCGCACGGCGACATCCTGCTGCAGGCCATTCCGATCGGCGGGCTCCGCATGATCGATGGCCGCGAAGCGGACGACAAGATCGTGGCCGTGCTGGTCGGCGACTCGGCCTACGGCGGCTTCCGTGACATCACGGATTGTCCCGATGCCCTGCTCACCCGGTTGGTGCACTATTTCGAGACCTACAAGCTGGCGCCGGGCACCGACGAGAATCCCTGTGAGATCACGCACGTCTACGGGCGCGACGAGGCCTTCGACGTGATTCGCCGCGCACAAGCCGACTATCACGAGAAGTTTGGCTCCCTCGAATCGCTGCTCGATGCGGCGCTGAAGGCCTAGCCGTTATTTCGATGCTGTCGTCATCCACGGTGGCCGCCCTCGCCTCGGGCGTGCTGCTGGCCCTGTCATTCCCGAAGTACGGACATCCGGCCGTCGCGTTCATTGCGCTGGTGCCGCTCTACGTGGCCCTCTGTGGCTGGAATGGTCAACCGGGCAAGGCGCCGGGCGTCTCGACCGGCAGGGGATTTCGTCTGGGGCTCGTCACCGGCTTCATCCACTTTGCCGGCACGGTCTATTGGACTGGCGCCACGGTGCAGACCTTTGGCGGACTGCCGTGGCCGGTCGCGGTCGTGGTCACGAGCCTGCTCGTCCTCTACATGGCCACGTACACGGCGTTAGCGTCGGCAGCTTCGGCCATCTTCATTCGACGCTTTGGCTTCGCCGGACTGACGCTGGCGCCGGCCGCCTGGGTCGCGACGGAATACACGCGCGGATTTCTGATCGGCGGCTTCCCCTGGATTCCGCTTGGCAACACCATGGTGACGCTGCTGCCGATTGTGCAGTTGGCCAGCCTGATCGGCGTCTTTGGGCTGTCGGCTTTTGTGGCGCTGGTGAATGCCGGGTTTGCCGCGACCGCACTCGCCACGGGCCGCGCCCGGGCCGTGGCGCTCATCGCTACGCTCGCCCTCATCGCCGGCACGTCGATCTGGGGGGGGCAACGGATGGCCGCCAATCGCCTGACCCAGGGCGAGCCGATTCGCGTCGGGTTGATCCAGGGGAACATCGCCCAGGTCGACAAGTGGAACCCATCCCGCGCCGGCATGATTGTCAACCGCTATCAGCAACTGACGCGGCAAGCCTCGGCCAATGGTGCTCAGTTCGTGTTATGGCCAGAGTCGGCGACGCCGTTCTTCTTCCACGAAGACCCGGGCGCCGACCAGATTCGGGCGATGGTCCGGCAGCTTGGCACACCCCTGCTGTTTGGCAGCGACGAAGTCGAGCGCGGAACGCCCAATCGGCTCTACAACTCCGCATTCATGCTCGATAGCGCCGGCACGACGGCGGCGGTCTATCGCAAGATGCACCTGGTGCCGTTTGGCGAGTACGTGCCGTTTCAGTGGGCCTTGTTCTTCGTCGCGCCACTGGTCGAGGCGGTCTCGGCATTCACGCCTGGCGAACGGGTGATCATGTTGCCGGTGCGCGAGCACATGGTCAGCACCGCGATTTGTTACGAGGTGACCTTTCCCAGCCAGTCGCGCGAGGCTGTGCGCCAGGGCAGCGAGCTGCTGACCACGATTACCAACGACGCCTGGTACGGACAGTCGTCTGCGGCCTACCAGCACTTTGAGATGGCGAGCATGCGCGCGGTGGAGCAGGGTCGCTACATGGTGCGCGCCGCCAATACCGGCGTCAGCGGCATCATCGACCCGTACGGCCGCGTGCTGGTCCGCACCGACCTCTTCGAGACCGTCGCCGTCGTCGGCGAGGCTCGGTTCGTGCAAGAGCGAACGCTCTATGCCAGAATTGGAGACTTGGTTGCGCTGCTGGCCACCGTGTCAACGGTCCTGGCTCTCGGCGTGGCCGCATGGCTCAGGGCAGGACGCTGACTTCGCCGCAAGGAGACTCCGCTTGGCACTCGTGATTGATGACCTCGTCCGCCGCGCCACCGACCTGTTGAAACGGGCCGCCGACATGCGGAGCTATCTTTGACGATGCGCATGATCCGGGTGAGCTCGCGCAGCTAGAACAGAAGGTCGCCGCGGCCAACTTCTGGGACAACCAGGCCGACGCACAGAAGACGTTGCTGCGCCAACGCCGTTTGGCGCAAGACATCGAGCTCGGCACCAGCCTGGCCACGAAGGCCGACGACATTGGCGTGCTGCTGGAATGGGCGCGCGGTGGGGAAGACGTGCTGGCTGACCTGGCTCGCGCCCTCGATGCGCTCGACCAGCAGGTCGAAGCGGCTGAGACGAAGAAGATGCTGAGCGGCGAGCATGATCTCGCCAACGCCATCGTCACCATTCATCCTGGCGCTGGCGGGGTCGAGTCGCAGGACTGGGCTGAGATGTTGCTGCGCATGTATTTGAAGTGGGCCGAGCGTCGCGGCTTCAAGCGCGAGATGCTGGAGTATCAACCGGGCGAAGAGGCGGGATTGAAGAGCGTGACCTTCACGCTGACTGGTGAGTATGCGTTTGGCCTGATGGCCGCAGAGGCCGGTGTGCATCGCCTCGTGCGCATTTCGCCGTTCGACCAGGCCGCTCGCCGCCACACCTCGTTCGCGTCCTTGTATGTGTGGCCGGAGTTTGACGATGAGGTCGCGATCGACATTCCCGACAAGGACCTGCGCATTGACACCTTCCGGTCGAGTGGCGCCGGCGGTCAGCACGTCAACGTCACCGACTCCGCGGTGCGCATCACGCATCTGCCGACGGGCATCGTGACGTCGTGTCAGAACGAGCGGTCGCAGCACAAGAACAAGGACGTGGCCATGAAGGTGCTGAAGGCCAAGCTGTACGACCTGAAGGAGAAGGAGCAGAAGGACAAGCTGTCGCAGATTGGCGGCACCAAGAAAGACATTGCCTTCGGCTCGCAGATTCGCAGCTACGTGCTGCAGCCGTATCAGATGATCAAGGACCACCGGACGAAGTATTCCGAGGGGCAGGTCGACAAGGTGCTGAACGGCGACCTCGACGCGTTCATCAAGACTTACCTGATGCAGAAGGCCACCGGCACGCTCGGCCAGGCGGCGGCGGACGACGATAACGACGATTGAGCAGTGCGGCGTCGCATTCAATCAGAGTGACGCGAAACTCACCGAATTCCGTTGCCATGTCGACTTTGAACTGAGCGGTCGTGTACTCGGTGTCCGAACGGTGGCGGCCGTCCATGGCGCACGAGTGTCATGCACTTATTGCCGGGACGGTTGGGTGCCGGAAATGAACGCTTCGTGGATGGCGCGGACGTTGGCGTCGCTTGTGACATCGCCGGTGTCGCGATCGACAGTCATGAAGACGATATTGCCTGGCGGGTCGAAGGTTGGCGGATGCTCGCGATCGGCGTAGAGATCGAGGTAGGTGCTCATGAAGTCGATCCACATCGGCAACGCGGCGGTCGCGCCGGTCTCGTTGCCGCCGATCGGCTTTTTCTCGTCGTGGCCAATCCAGACCCCGACGGTGATGTTGGGATCAAAGCCGATGAACCAGGCATCGGTGTTGTCGTCGACGGTGCCGGTCTTGCCGGCCAGCGGCCACTTGAGGGCGAGTGCCGCCGTCGACGTGCCGCGCTGCACCACGCCTTGCAGCAGGTTGGTCATGACATAGGCAGTGTCGGCACGGATGGCGTCCTTCGGTTGGGGCCGCGTCTCTTCGAGCAGTCCGCCATCGCGATCGGTGATGGCATGGGCCAGGAACGGCTGCATGCGGATGCCGTGATTTGGAAACGCCGAGAACGCGCTGGTGATCTCCATCAGCGTCACCTCCTGCGCGCCGAGTGCCATCGACAGGAACGGCCTGAACTCCTGGGCGAAGCCGAACTTCTTGGCATAGGACGCCACCTGGCTCGGCCCCAGCATCTCGATGATCTTGACTGAAGGAATATTGCGCGACTGTTCCAGGGCGTGGCGCAGGGTAATGCGGCCCTCGAACTTGCGGTCGTAGTTGCGCGGCTGGTAGGCCGGTTGTCCGGTGCCGGCGTCGAAACTGGTCGGCTCATCCACCAGGATGGTGGTCGGCGTCAGACCGCGATCGATGGCGGCGGTATAGAGAATGGGCTTCACGGTTGAGCCCATCTGGCGATAGGCCTGCGTGGCGCGGTTGAACTTGCTGCGCCCGAAGCTGTAGCCGCCGACCATGGCCAGTACCTGGCCCGTGTGGTTATCGATGGCGACGAGCGCGCCCTCGAGCACGGGCGTTTGCTCGAGGGTGACGCTGGCGGTGCCGCCCTCGACCGTGGTCAGCTCGACATCGATCAGGTCGCCGGCCTTGAAGAGTTCGGCCGGGGAAGTCCGACGCGTCCACGTGATGCCGGTCTTGGTCAGTTCGCCCTGCAGCGCGCCGATTCGCAACTGTGCGCTGGTCGCGTTGGCCGAGCGAACGATCGCCGGCACGATGTCGCCCGCGGCCATGCGCCGGGCCCAGCGGTCGTGTTTGAAGTTGTCAACCGTGCGGCCTTCGGCCACGACGTTGCGGCGCGGTTTGCGGAACCCGCGCCGCTTGTCGACACGGCGCAGTCCCTGGTCGATGGCACGGTTGGCGGCCTGCTGCAGACGCAGGTCGAGGGCCGTGCGCACCGTGAGGCCGCTTTCATACAGCGCCTTCGCGCCATAGCTGGCCTCCAGGTGCTTGCGGACTTCTTCAAGGAAGTAGGGGGCCTGACTGGTCTCGGCGGCCGGGTCGCCGGCTACGACAATCGGCTTTTCCTTGGTCTCTGTCGCCACGGCGTCGGTGATGAATCCCTCGATCGCCATGCGATCGAGTGCGTAATTCCGGCGGCGGCGTGTCGCCTCTGGATTGACAAACGGGCTCTGCCGAACGTTGCCCTGGATGATTCCGGCAATGGTCGCCGCCTCTTCCAGCGCCAGCTCCTTGGCAGGCTTTCGGAAGTACAACTGCGATGCCGCTTCGACGCCGTAGGCGCCGTGACCGAAGTAGATCTGGTTGCAATACATCGTGAAGATTTCAGGTTTCGTGTATCGCTTCTCGATCTGGACGGCGACCAGTGACTCCTTGATCTTGCGTTCCCATGAGCGATCGCCCGTGGTGAAACCGATGTTGGTGGCAAACAGGTTGCGGGCAAGCTGCTGGGTCAGGGTGCTGCCACCGGGCACGCGGCCGCTCGAGACGACGTCGCGGACGAGGGCCAGCATCATGCGAGAAATACTGAGCCCAGCATGCTGGAAGAAATCACCGTCTTCCGCGGCCAGGATGGCCTGGCGAAGGTTCTCGGGAATGTCGTCGTAGTGAATGACGACGCGCCGTTCGACCGCGAACTCGCCGACCAGTTGATTGTCCTTCCCGAGCACGCGCGTGATCGTGTTGGGCGAGTAGTTGTCGAGGGCGCTGACCTCGGGCAGGTCGTCGGAATAGGCGAAGAGCACGCCCGCGAGGGTGCCCAGCAGGGCGGCCGCGACAAAGAGGGCGGCGATGCCGGCGTGGCGTGCGTAGCGGATGGCGATGGTCATGCGTGGCGCTCGCCCTGGGCCAAGTCGAAGGGCTAACTCTCAGTATACCGGTCAGTTCGCCGCGAAGTGCCGAGCCGTCGCGAAGTTCAGATTGACAGCGCTGCACTCACATTTCATACTAAGACCATGAGCAAAATCATCGGCATCGATCTGGGCACCACCAATTCCGTCGTGGCTGTGATGGAAGGCGACCAGCCCACCGTCATTCAGAGCGCGGAAGGGAGCCGGATCACGCCGTCGGTCGTGGCCTTCAGCAAGACCGGCGAACGTCTCGTCGGCCAAGTCGCCAAGCGCCAGGCCGTGACCAATCCCGAAAACACCATCTTCTCGATCAAGCGCTTCATGGGCCGGCGCTTCGACGAAGTGAACGAAGAAATGAAGATGGTGCCGTACCGCGTGGAACGCGCTGGTAACGGCGACGTGCGCGTCAAGGTGCAGGAGCAGGACCTGGCGCCGCCGCAACTGTCGGCGATGATCCTGCAGAAGCTGAAGCAGGCCGCCGAAGACCACCTGGGTCAGCCGGTCACCAAGGCGGTGATCACGGTGCCGGCGTACTTCAACGACGCCCAACGCCAGGCCACCAAGGAAGCCGGCCAAATCGCCGGCCTCGAAGTCATGCGCATCGTCAACGAGCCGACGGCCGCGGCGCTGGCCTACGGTCTCGACAAGAAGAAGGACGAGACCATCGCGGTCTACGACTTCGGCGGCGGCACCTTCGACATTTCGATTCTCGAAGTGGGCGAGGGCGTGGTCGAGGTCAAGTCGACCAACGGCGACACCCACCTGGGCGGCGACAATCTCGATCAGCGCGTGATCGAGTGGATCATCGACGAGTTCCGCAAGACCGACGGCATTGACCTCGGCAAGGACCGCATGGCCTTGCAGCGGCTGCGCGAGGCGGCCGAGAAGGCCAAGATGGAACTGTCGACGGTGATGGAGACGGAAATCAATCTGCCGTTTATCACCGCCGACGCCAGCGGGCCGAAGCACCTGGCCATGAAACTGTCACGCGCGAAGTTCGAGTCGCTGGTCGAGGAACTGCTGCAGAAGACGGTCGGCCCAACCAGGACGGCGTTGACCGATGCGGGCCTCGATCCGTCGAAAATCGATGAGGTCGTGCTGGTCGGCGGTTCGACGCGCATCCCGCGCGTTCAGGCGATCGTCAAGGAGATCTTCGGCAAGGAACCGCACAAGGGTGTGAATCCGGATGAAGTGGTGGCGATCGGCGCCGCCATCCAGGCCGGCGTGCTCGCGGGCGAGGTCAAGGACCTGCTGTTGCTGGACGTGACGCCGCTGTCACTGGGCATCGAGACCATGGGCGGCGTGATGACACCGCTGATTCAGCGCAATACGACGATCCCGACCAAGAAGACGGAGATCTTCTCGACGGCCGCCGACAGCCAGACCAGCGTCGAGGTGCACGTGGTGCAAGGCGAGCGTCCGCTGGCCCGCGACAACCGCACGCTCGGCCGGTTCCACCTGACGGGCTTGCCGCCCGCGCCGCGCGGTGTGCCGCAGATCGAAGTGGCGTTCGACATCGACGCCAACGGCATTGTCAACGTCTCGGCCAAGGACCTGGCGACGCAGAAGGAACAGAAGATGACCATCACCGCCTCGTCCGGTCTCAGCAAGGACGAAGTGGACCGCATGATGCGCGAAGCCGAGGCCCACTCGGATGAAGACAAGAAGCGCCGTGAGGAGATCGAGATTCGCAACCGCGCCGACCAGTCAATCTACACCGCGGAGCGGATGCTGAAGGATACCGGCGACAAGATCCCGACTAGCGACAAGAACGCCATCGAGAACGCCATGGCCGACTTGAAGAAGGCGATCGAGGGCAACGACACCCCCGGCATGAGCAAGGCGATGGAGGTGTTGATGACGGCGCAGCACAAGGCGTCGGAAGCGCTTTACAAGAACCAAGCTGATGCGGGTGCGGCGGGTGCGTCAGGTGCGGCCGACGGCAGGCAGCCCGAGAACGGCGATGTCATCGATGCCGAAGTGGTGGAAGACGAAAAAAGTGAGAAGTCAGAAGTGAGAAATTAGACGGTCGAGAGACACCACGATGGACCTGTACATCGTTCTCGGAGTGGAGCGGGCGGCGCCGTCAGGCGATATCAAGAAAGCCTATCGCCGGCTGGCGCGCCGCCTGCACCCCGACATTAATCCCGGCGACCGCGAGGCCGAGACGCGATTTCGCCAGGTGCTCGATGCTTACGAGACGTTGATCGATCCCGATCGCCGGCGCCGCTATGACGCCGGCCAGTTGAACAGCGTCACCGAAGAGGAAGCCGCGTCCTTCGGATTCGCCGGCTTTGATTTTTCCAGCCGGGTGCATGCGGAGCGCACGACGACGTTCGGCGAGCTGTTCGAGGAGGTGTTCTCGCGGCACGGCGGGCGCGAGTCGTCTGAGGGCGCCGACCACGGCGCCGACATCCACGCGCGCGCCTTACTCACCTTTGAAGAAGCGTGGCACGGCGTGCAGCGCGCCGTCATCGTGATGCGCCAGGACACCTGCCAGGCGTGCGCGGGCAGCGGCTTTCAACGGGTGGCCGAAACACGTTGCGTCGGATGCGAGGGCACTGGCGCCGTGCGCTCGGTTCGCGGCCATATGGTGTTTGCCAAGAACTGTCAGACCTGCGGCGGATCCGGCCGTCTGAAACAGGAAGAGTGCGCGCCGTGTCACGGCCAGGGCGTGGCGGCGCGGTCCGAGACCCTGCAGGTCCGCATTCCGGCCGGCGTGGCGTCTGGTTCGCGCGTGCGCATTGGCGGGAAGGGACATGCAGGGGTCCGCGGCGGCATCCCCGGCGATTTGCTGATCGATGTCGAGGTGCTCGAGCACCCCAGTTACCGGCGCGAAGGCGATGAGTTGCACCTGACGGTGGCGATCGCCGTGCACGAGGCGGCGCTCGGTGCGAAGATCGAGATCGAAACGCCGGATGGGTCGGTTCGCCTGCGGATACCGCCTGGCACACAGTCGGGACAGCGCTTTCGGATGCGCGATCGTGGCGCCGTCGGACGCAACGGCCGGCGCGGCGACCTGGTGGCTGACGTGCGGATGCGGTTGCCGAAGGTGCTGGACGAGCGGTCGAAGGAATTGCTCCGGGAATTTGGCCGGATCAACGGTGAAAGCGTCAGGGAGTCCACCGCCGCGAAAGCTCCGGCGGATAAACAATGACCAAGCGACCGGGCAAGGCGTATTTCATGATTAGCGTGGTCGCCCAGCGCTACAACATCCACCCACAGACACTGCGACTGTACGAACGGGAAGGATTGCTCAAGCCTTCACGCACCGAAGGCAACACGCGCCTCTATTCGGAGGACGACCTGGAACGGCTGGAAACAATTTTGGCACTTACCCGAGATTTGGGGGTCAACCTGGCCGGCGTGGAAATCATCTTGAATATGCGCGGCAAGATGGAGCAAATGCAAGGCGAAGTGAACGAGTTCATGGAATACGTGAAGCGCGAATTAGCGCGCGGCATCGACGATTGGGAACAGCGGCTGGGCACCGCGCTCGTCAAGGCATCGCCGACAGAGTTGGTGCGCGCCGTGCATCCGGATGCGACCGTGAGCAAGGCTGACACCACGAAAAAAAATCGCGAGCCTTCCTAAATTAGTTTCCGTTCGATGGGACGGTGATAAGATTCGCCCGTGGTCAGGAAGTTCGAATCGCTGGCGTCCGAATCGGAAACCCTGCACGCATACCTCCGAGAAATTTCCACCTTCCCGTCGCTCACGCCGGATGATGAGCAGCAACTCGGCCGGCAAATCCGGCAGCATGGCGACGAAGACGCGGTCGGCCGGCTGGTGCAGTCGAACCTGCGCGTCGTCGTGCAGTATGCCGAACGCTTTCGACGCCTCGGCGTGCCGCTGCTCGACCTGATTCACGAAGGCAATCTCGGTTTAATCGAGGCCGCTCGCCGTTTTGACCCGGCGCAGTCAGACACCTTTCAGGCTTCGGCCTTGTGGTGGATTCGCCAGGCGATGATGCACTTGCTGGCCGAGGCGTCACGGACAGCAGAGGTGAGCTCGCAAGGGCTGATGGCCGCCGCGGTGACCGGACGACAGGTGGAAGCGATTCGCGTCGCGCTCGAATACGCCCACTCCGCCGCGACCGGTGGCGACCGGCGGGAACCGGCGACGAGCGATGTCGAAGACCTGGAACTGCACCTCCAGAACCAAGGCCGCAGGCGGCGCAAGGGCCGCAAGGCGAACAAGGGACCCCTCAAGTTAGAGGCCGGTGCCCTGCACGGGCTCCGCCAGCACAGTGTGCTGCGCAGCTATCTCAACTAGCCGCAGCAGTTAGCGCCGGTCATGGAGTGCCCCATTTGCAACGGATCACGCTGGAAGAGCGTGGCAGTCAACGGCGTCGAACGCCTGACTCGGTGCGACTGTTGGCGCGACGTGGTGAAAGAACGCTACCTGGCCGAATCGCGAATCCCGGCCAAGTTCGCCAGGGCGGACCTGGGCAACTATCGCCCCGATACCGACTCGCAGCGGGATGCGTTGCGGCTGGCCAAGAAGTTTGTTGAGGCGTTTCCCGCGGAACAAAAGGGCCTGGTGTTCTACGGCCCGACCGGGGTCGGCAAGACCCACCTGGCCGTTGGCCTGCTGCGCACCGTGATTCGCGACAAGGGCGCGCGCGGGTTCTTCTTCCAGACCACCGAACTGCTGCGCCTGGTCCGCGAGACCTACAACCGATCGGTCGACGAGACCGAAATGGAAGTACTGCGACCCGTGCTCGAAGCCGACGTCCTGGTGCTCGATGACCTGGGCGTCGAGAAGACCTCCGAGTGGGTGCAGGAAACGCTGGGCCTGGTGATTAACACGCGCTACAACGCCCGCCGCGCCACCATCGTCACCAGCAACTTGCGCGATCCGATCGACAACACGGACATGAACTCGTTCATGGTGCAATTGGGGGTGCGGTCGCGATCGCGTTTGCTGGAGATGTGCGAATGGGTGGAAGTGCAGGGCACCGATGTCCGCGACGTGGAACGCGTGACGGCCGGGGCCAAGTCGGGCCACTTGCCAGAGCCACCCGATCGCATCACCAAGAAGGGCCCGCTGCCGGGCAAGTCCGGTGGCATGGCGCGCGCGCGGCTGAAGGATTCGGGCACGCAATTCGAACTGAAGTGGTCGGGCGGTAAAGCCGGTAGCAAGTAAGTGCCAATCGGGATTTACCTCCACATCCCGTTCTGCGCGGCGATCTGCAACTACTGCAACTTCAACCGCGGCCTGCATGACGAAGGGCTACGGCGCCGCTATGTCGACGCGCTCGTCGCCGACATCCGCCGGCAGGCGCTGCCCGCGGTGGCCGCCGACACGATTTTCTTCGGCGGCGGCACGCCGTCGCTGCTCGAACCCGGCGAAGTGGGCCGGATCCTCGCGGCGTGCCGCGAAAGCTTCGCGCTGGCTGGCGACACCGAGATCACGCTTGAAGCCAATCCAGAGTCCGCGTCAGTCGAAGCCCTCCAGGGATTTCGCGAGGCCGGCATCAATCGGCTCAGCTTCGGCGTGCAGTCGTTTCACGACGCCGAGTTGAGACGGCTCGGCCGCCTCCATTCGTCCGCGACCGCCCGTCTCGCGGTGGCGCGGGCGCGGGCTGCCGGCTTCAACAACCTGAGCCTCGACCTCATGATGTGGCTGCCGGGACAGAGTAAGGCGGACTGGCTGGCCTCGGTCGAGGCCCTCATCGAGGTCACCCCCGACCATGCGTCGCTCTACTTGCTGGAGATTTACCCGAACGCGCCGTTGAAGGACGAGATGGCCCGCGCCGGCTGGTCGGTGGCGCCCGACGATGACGCGGCGGAGATGTACTTGGAAGGGCTCGGCCGCCTCGATCGGGCCGGCTACCAGCAGTATGAAATCTCGAACGTCGCTCGGCCGGTGGCGCGCCGGGCCCGACACAATCTGAAGTACTGGCAAGAAGGGGAGTGGATCGGCTTTGGCTGCGGCGCGCACTCCACCTATGGCCGCGAACGGTGGCGCACCCTGAATTCGACCGTCGAGTATGTCGATCGCATCGCCGCGGGGGCCGACGTCAGGCTCGATTTGCGGTCGCTCGGTCCGCAGGAACGCCTGGAAGAAGCCCTGTTCATGGGCCTGCGGCTGGTCGATGGCCTGGACCTGTTTGCGATGCGCCAGCGACATGACATTGATATTTGGGCACGATACGGGCAAGACTTACGTCCGTTTGCTCAAGCGGGGCTGCTGGTCCATGAGCCGGGCCGGCGCCTGGCGCTCACAAGGGCTGGCATGCTTCTGGCCAACGAAGTGATGTCGGTGTTTATTGGGCGCACAGTACGGTAAAGTATCGAGGTTTCGTTTGAAGGAGGCTGGTCAATGCTTCGAGGATTGCAGGTTTTGGTGTCGGGAGTTGGGCTGGCGGTATTCACGCTGGCAGTGGCAGGCGTGGCGGCGGCTCAGGAGCCGGCCAAGCCGGTGATGGCGCTCGACGGTGATGCGGCCATGGTGACCATCTTGATCAAGGGCGACAAGACGGCTGACTTTGAAAGCGTCATCGCGAAATACAAGGAAGCGCTGGCGAAAAGCGACAATCCCAAGCGTAAGGAGCAGCTCGCCGGCATGAAGTTCTTCAAGTCGCCGACGGCCGTGCAGGGCAACGCGATGTACATCATCTCGGTCGATCCGGTCATCAAAGGTGAGGAATACGACATCACCCGCGTCGTGACCGAGGTCTTCCCGGTCGAGGTGCAGGAGGTCTATGCGAAGTACAAGGACAGCTTCGCCGGCCGCCAGATCATCTCGCTGAACAAGGTCCCGTAACGCTCGCTGGCTGCCCTGGGGCTGTTGCGCTCCAGGGCAGGCCACCGTTTCGACGTCGCGCGGTATGCTGTCTGCTGTGACCGTTGCGCTGACGCTTCTCCTCGTGCTGGCCGTTCAGGCCGTGCCGACGACCCAGGCCGCCGTGCCACCCGTGCTGGCGCCGCCGTCCCCTGATCCAGCCAATTCCGCCTTTACCACCGATGCGGGCCTGATTCTGGTCGCCATCAAGCCCTTGGGCGTGGCCGACTACGAGTTGGCGATGCAGGTACTGCAGGGCGCCTTGGCGAACGACACGGATGCCACGCGGAAGGCGGCGACCCGGAATTGGCGTGTCTTCAAGGCGTCGGCGACCGACGCCAAGGGCAATGCCTTGTATGTCCACATGATGTTGCCGGCCGTGCCGGGCTTTGACTACCGGCCGTCTCTGCTGGTGGACACCCTGGTGAAGGAGCTCGCGCCGGATTTGCTCACCAGATACCAGGACGCGTTCGCCAGCCCGCCCTCAAAACTTGACCTGACCGAGCTGGCCAACATGGCCGTCGCCCCGATTCTGCCGCCCGAGCCGAAGGCGCCCGAGACGGCCAAGCCCGATACCAAGAAGCCCGGCTGCTAGGTCACGCCAAGCTGCGTGACCGAGGTCACGCAGCTTGGCGTGACCTAGAAAGCGAAGTTCGCGCCGGCAAAAAACCGCTGGTAGGTCGGATGCAGGGGTTCGCCCTTCAGCTGGAATACGCGGTAGTCCAGCCTCAGTCGGACCGGGCCAAGGATCCGCACCTTGATGCCGCCGCCAAAGTTGAGGGTGGCGTGGGTTTGGTCTCGAGGTCCGAGATACTCCTGGTAGGCTCCGGCCCCCGCGGTGGCGTAGAACTGTGTTCCCTTGAGTTCAACCGGTGTCTGGACCAGCACATTCCCCGAGTAGGTCTTCAGACCCGGCAGGAACTGGGGCGTATCTTCACCGAGGTGGCTATATTCGAATTCGAAGCCCACCACGACCAGCGACAGCCCGCCGCTGAAACCCTTGACCGAGTGTCGTTCCGGGGTTGGGGACAGGCCGAGAAACGCCGTGATGTCGGCCCGCGCCGGTTGCGCTGTCATGGCCACGAGCCCGAGACTGACAGCGAAAATGCGCGCGAACCTGCGAATATGCGAACCAAGTGACATGCCGCCTCCGGTGCTATGATCGCATGTACTGGCGCAAGACCATGACCGGTTCGTCCGTGAACGTACTGACGTTTGGGCTTGCCCCGCCATAACCTTGGCGAAGGCGGGCACGATTTTCGCAGTGGTCCGGGTTAATCGAGCACGACTGTCCGGAGGAGGTTACAGATGGTTTCCCAACGCTGGCTCGCTCGCGTGTCCCTCATCGTGGTCCTGCCCGTCAGCCTGCAGGCTGACACGCTCATCTTGCGCAACGGATCGCGCGTCCAAGGCGAGCTGGTTGCCGTCAGAAACGGCACCATTGAGTTCGAGGAACGCCGCAGTTTTGGCAGTTCGCGTACCTTGCGCTTCGGCCGTGACGAAGTCGCGCGCATCGAGATCGAAGACTATCGCAACAACAGCAGCAGCGATTTCCCGAACGGCAACGGCCGCCCCTCGGGCATGCGCGAGAAGCAGGTCATCGTCTCGGGCGACGTCGACTGGAACGACACGGGCCTCGACGTGCGGGCGGGGCAATCGGTCTATTTCGAAGCCACCGGCCAGGTCCGCTGGGGCAAGGACCGTCGGGATGGGCCGGCCGGGGAGCGTAACTCGCCGTCGAACCCGAACCGCCCCATGGGCAACCGCAATGCCGCTGCCTTGATTGGCCGGATTGGCAACGACATGTTCTTCATTGGCGACGACACGGGCCCCGTCCGCATCCGCAACAGCGGCCGGCTTCAACTGGGGATCAATGACGACGTACTGACCGATAACTCGGGGAACTTCCGGGTGGTGGTTTACTACTGACGGGACCCGGGATCCGGGATCCGGATCCCGGGAGATATAATCGTGGTCATGGATTTTCGCCTGAGCGACGAGCAGGAGTTGCTCCGCAAGTCGGTCCGCGAGTTTGCTGAATCCGAGATGCGCCCCCACATCATGGAGTGGGACAACGCGCAGCATTTCCCGAAAGAGCTGCTGCCCAAGCTCGCCGAGCTCGGCCTGATGGGCATCCAGTTTCCCGAAGCCCTTGGCGGCGCCGGTATGAGCGCTGTGGACTACTGCATTTGCATCGAGGAACTCGCGCGCGTCGATCCGAGTGTGTCGTTGTCGGTAGCCGCCCACAACGGGCTCGGCGCGGCGCACATCGCCATGTTCGGCAACGAGGCACAGCAGCAGACCTACCTGGTGCCGCTGGCCAAGGGCGAGGCGCTCGCGGCCTGGGGCCTGACCGAACCGGGATCGGGCAGTGATGCGGCGGCGATGAGGACAAACGCCGTCGCTGATAGTCACGACTTCGTGCTGAACGGTTCCAAGGCGTTCATCACCCACGGCACCTCAGCCGACACCATCGTCGTGATGGCGGTGACCGACCGGACCAAGGGACCGAAAGGCATTTCGGCGTTCATCGTGACGCGCGGGACACCGGGCCTTCAGGCCGGGAAGAAGGAAGACAAGCTCGGCATGCGCGCGAGCGAGACGGCCGAAGTAATCTTCCAGAACTGCCGCGTGTCCGGCTCGCAGCTAATCGGCGAACTGAATCAGGGCTTTGTCCAGACGCTGAAAGTGCTCGACGCCGGCCGCATTGGCATTGCCGCGCTGGCAGTCGGCCTGGCGCAAGGCGCGCACGAGGCCAGTGTCCACTACACCGCACAACGGAAGCAGTTCGGCCGGGCCATCAGTTCGTTCCCGTCGATCCAGGAACGTTTGTCCGAACATGCGTCGCGCGTCGAAGCGGCGCGGCTGCTGACCTATCGCGCGGCGTGGCTGAAAGACCAGGGCCGGCGCATGACCCTGGAGTCGGCCATGGCCAAGCTCTACGCCAGCGAGATTGCCGTGCGTGCGTCGGAAGACTGCGTGCAGCTGCACGGCGGCTACGGCTTTGTGAAGGATTATCCGGCGGAGAAGTTCTACCGCGACGTCAAGCTGCTGACGATTGGCGAAGGCACGAGCGAAGTACAGCGCCTGGTGATCGCGCGCCAGTTGCTGGCTGCCTAACGATGTCTCTCACCCTTGCCGAGCGCGTCCGGGCTGGCGACGTTCGCGCCATGGCCCGCGCCATTTCGCTGATCGAAGACGAGGCGGCCAGCGCCGCCGGTCTCGTGCGTGATCTGTTTCCACACACCGGACACACCTGCCTGGTTGGCGTCACCGGGCCGCCTGGCGCGGGCAAGAGCACGCTCGTGGACCGGCTGACCGCCGCCACTCGTGAGAGCGGCGAAACGGTGGGTGTGATCTGTGTCGATCCGACCAGCCCGTTTACCGGTGGCGCCATTCTTGGCGACCGGCTGCGCATGCAGGCGCATGCCCACGACCAGCAGGTGTTCATCCGTAGCATGGCGACCCGTGGTCACATGGGTGGCCTGGCGCGCGCCACGAGCGATGCCGCCCTTG
>Ga0049084_10000464_pt1 | contig 15885 bp, 15 predicted proteins | sample GreLakmeON33MSRF_FD_66720 | JGI IMG/M metagenome (GOLD analysis project Ga0049084, IMG submission 66720) | Freshwater lentic microbial communities from great Laurentian Lakes, MI, USA - Great Lakes metaG ON33MSRF | ecosystem: Environmental > Aquatic > Freshwater > Lake | place: Great Lakes... | reverse complement strand
AATAGAGAAAGGAGATGAAATAAAATCTTTACCGCAATCTACTTCGCAATACCTCTTAAGTTCTGCCCATTGGGCTTTGGTAAAGCCTGTTCTATCAAAGTATTGCTTTCGTGTTTCGTCTTTAAAATATGGAGGGTTTGGGGCATTGGGTAAACTTTCAGCATCAAAAATATGTGTTTGAAATTTTACACAATCTACACCACATTCGGCCGCTGCTTTAATCATACACTTCGCCAAACCTACCGATCCCTCGTGTGTGTTTCCTATTTCCGCAATAATGTATACTTTACTCATAATTTTCTATTTAATCTTTTTAGCCACAAAAAGATATTTACTGTACAACCGATCCTCCTTACCTTTTGATCGCTTATCGAAATAAGAATATAAATTGAATTTGAAGTATAACTTATTTACCAATTTCCAAAAACGGGTATAACTTTTACTTCTCTTCTTGTTTAGAAAATATCTGTTGTCATAATAGTCGTAGGCATTTATCTCTAACAGTTCTGCACCAAATTCTGCAAACATCTTCTTCGCTTCTTCTCTTGTAAATCCCTGACTAAATTCATACTCTCCAAATAGCGGATTTGTGGCACTAATATGTTCTTTATTAACTAAATCCACTATTAAAATTCCGCCCACTTTCAGAGATTTAATCAGTTGCTTTACTACCAAATCAGAATCTTTAAAGGCAAATAAGGCATTCAAACTTGTAATAACATCAAACTCATTGTTAAAAGGCATATCAAAAAGGTCGCCTTGAATTGTTTCGATACCCAATTTTTTGTTGTGCGCTAAAAAGGCAGGACTCCTATCAAAACCATACATATGATTGGTCTTTAACTCCTTTGTAATCCTTCCGGAACCAATTGGGGCATCTAACCATTTCAATTCCGGCTTCAAAAACCTTGATATTATTTCTATTTGCTGTCTATGCTTTATGTTTTTCTCAAAACGGTTAAAAAATTTAAGATGATAACTTTGAACATCTTTTTCTTCAAAATCCTCTACCCACTTGTTGGTGTATTCAATATTCATTATTCCTTCTTAAATATAAGTTTTACCTTTTGCAAATCTATGATTTTAAATTTTAAAAACACAACGCTGATAATTGCAAGTAAAATTGCTTTAATTGTTGTTATAATTAATTTATTATCAAGTGTTTGATGTAAAAAATAGACCAAAGCAATGATAGAGTAACACAGAACTACAGACAGCCAAACAAGTTTATCGTTTATAGGAATAAAAACAACTTTTTTGGAGAAAATTCTTATCACCAAAAAAGTAGTAAAAAATGCAGCTACTGTAGCGAAAATAGCTCCGTAAATTCCAATTATTGGTATTAAAGTAAAATTTACGATAATATTAACCACTGCTGCGCATAAAGTGGTAAAGGTAATATACCATGTTTTCTTTTGATAGACTATACCCATTGTAGAAAAATTGTATAGTGCTCGAAATAAAAAACTAGTGCACAACAATGGTATCATTGGCCACACCGCATAATAATCTTTAGTAAATGCCATTCTCACAATTTCTTCAGAAAACAAAGCCACCACAACAATAGAAAAAGTAACCAAAGCAACTACAATTGCCGATGTTTTGTAGCTCTCTTGAATGGCTAATTCAGGATTTTTTTTGTATGTTTTATAAAAATGAGGCACATAAGCCTCGTTAATCTGATTAACAAGTGTTTTCATTACAAATGCCACCTTATCAGCTAAAGCATATAAACCAATAGCTCCTAGAGTAATTGTAATTGGAACATACTTTTCAAGAATAATTCTGTCGGAATACATGAAAATAAAATTCGACAAAGAATGAATGATTAATGGCAAAGAAAAAAGAAGAGGCTCCTTCACATAAGAATAATCGAAGCTTAGAATAAAATACTGTTTATTGTACGAATAATAAACGACAAGTGATAACAAAGAACTCAACAAGGTCGCCTCCATCATGCCATATGCGCCCCTCTCCAAAACAACTACTTCTATGATCGTAAAGGCGATGGAAACTAACAGTAACGACATCGATAAAAACATATATTCCTTGGCCTTTTCACGCATTCTGATTAAAAATGTTTGGGCTCCCGAAAGCACATTAACGGCAGAAATTAAAACCGTAATTTCAAATAATTCATAATGGTTTGTAGAAGTATTAGGAAAAACCGCCCCTAAAATAAATGGAAGTGAAAAGTAGATTACTGCACCCGAAAGCCCCAAAATCACGATTAGAAAAATGAAAACAGAACTCAAATACTTCTTCACTGCATCTCCTTCATATTCCACAAAAAAACGATAAATCGAACTATGCAATTGCAAGCTCATTAAAATGGGTAAGAAAGCACCAAAAGACTGCGCTAAAGTAAGCACTCCATAATCTTCTGTATTCAAATATCGAGTATATAGGGGCAAGGTGCCAATACTAATAACATATGGCAAAAAAGAAGCTACAAGATAAAATGCTGTATTCTTCGCTACTTTACTACTGCTCATATAGTATACAATAATTGAATGTAACGATTGATAGTCTTTCCATCAAATATCTCTGGGCCCGCCAATCTTTTATAATCCCGTTTAAGAACAGCGTTATCACGTTGAATGTTTTGCACCAAAATCAACAACTCTTCATTATTCAAAGCATATTTCACCGATTCCAAATCATCAAACATTTTATGTTTCATCATTGTGAAATCAACCACTATAGTTTGTATGCCGCATAAAACAGCCCAACGAATGGTGCCGGAATAACCAGCTAAAAAATAATCGGCAATAGGTAAAACATCAAATAACCTTTCTTCCAAAATCTTACATTGATAATCATTTTCTAAGAATTCGTACTGTTCCTTTCTCATTCTTGGATGCAAGGAAATCAAGATATTCTCTTTTCTTTGAGAAACTGCCGTTAATATGTCGTTTTGATATTTCCAATGACTAGGCCAATCCAACAAATCGTGCTCTGCTAGCTGCGGCAAAGCTAAAATCCAAATAGGCTTGCTGCTATCCAATTGATATTTTTGTGCAATTTTCTCTTTTATGCTATTACGATCACTATAGATTGTAAAAAGAGCATCATAGGCATAATCACCTAAAACAGAGAGTTTTTGAGACGCTACTCCATTCTCAATATACCTCAATTTTGCTGCTTCTGAATCTAGCACAATATAGTCACTTACTCCGTTTCCTGTATACCACGGATTAGAAGATAAAACTCCTAATTTCTTTAAGGCATAAAACACCGATGGCGTATAAAAAACGTAATTTAAATTGTCATTCTTATAGCGCAAAAATTGATTTGGATACTGAACTTTAACAAGATTGTTAAGCAAGGGTCCGCGGGGAAATAATTGCATATATGCATTTCCCATTCTAAGCACCAAAGGCGCTTCTTCATGCGAATACACCAAGTAGGGAACTACAATTTTAATCTTCTTTTGTTTACCTAATTTCAAAAAAGCGGGCTCTATTCCTAAATTTCTATCGCCATTGGTAATAATAATCTGTGCCTTAAATTTTTCATTTAATTTTTCAAGGAACAAATACTGATTTTGCCATAGCAAATACTGCGATTGAATAGCTCTGTATTCCTTCAATGGATAGACCAAATAAACATGCAAAAAAGCATATATTTTTTTACAAAAGGCTTTGAAGAAATTTGATTTTACCTCTATGGGTTCTTCTCTTAATTGATTTTCCTTTTTAAGGCTTCCTATCACTTCAAAATTAAAACCGCTATTTTTTAATTTTGTGCAATAGCTTTCACCCAACTTGCCATCCATCACCAATAAAAAATTTAATGAAGGATCGGCTTTAAAAAGTAACGTGCAAAAATTCAGCTGATCGTTGAACCGATGCGTAGAATGCAAGCAAACTAGAATATTAATTTTAGGAACCGACACAATTTACTTTTGTTTTGATAAAATAATCTCACACAACTCCCAATCAATCATATCATCAATATCAACAGATGCAAGTTTATCCATTTCATATTTGAGCTTATTCTCCAAATCATCTAATCCCTTTATTCTCTTTAGTTTTTCAACATTGTAAACGTAAACCGCTCCATTCAATTGAAAAACTTTTGGAGCGTCCTGACGACGTAAAATGTGTCCTGGTAACTTTTTCGATTTTTGCAAAAAACTGCCCTCTTCTTCATACAATAAATAATAAGGGTTGGCATCTGTTTCTTTCACTGAAATAACCAGATCTACATCGTCAGTGTGCATGGCTATCGCTTCTTTAACATGCTTAGCTGTGCGCAAAGGAGACGTTACCTGTAACACCACCAACAAATCGTAATAAACACCTTTACTTTCATAAAACTCAATAGCGTGTTGAGCTACGGCGATGGTAGATGCGGTGTCGTTCGATAAATATTCGGGACGATAAAAAGGAATTTCTAAACCTAATTTTTTTCCAACTTCTGCTATTTTTTCTGAATCGGTTGACAAACAAATATCTTTCACATCGGCCATCTCAAGCGCTACATCAACAGTATATTGCAACAATGGTTTTCCATTCATCAATTTAATGTTCTTATCGATAATGCCTTTTGATCCACCTCGGGCCGGAATTAGATATAATATTTTTTTACTCATTTACTTTCTGATATGATTTAAGTATTTCGTAAACTTTTCTTGGCGCCTCCTCAGTTAATTCTAATGAAGAAGGAAGGTTTAATCCTAGTTCTGATAAACGTAAACAGTTTGCATTAGAAAATACATATTGCTTGTAAATATCCATTTTACTTAAAGGATAGAAGAACGGACGAACATCAACACGAGCCTCTTTTAATTTTTGAATGAGTTCTTCTCTATCAATTTTATGCACCAAAATACTCACTAACCAAGTGATTTTCTCTCGATTCGGCAAATCGATTCTTTGCAACTCAATGAAATCGAATTCAGATAGTCTTTTTCTATATTCAAATTCTAATAATCTTCTTTGTTCTAAAATATCTTCAATTCTTTCTAACTGCGCCACACCAATAGCTGCCTGCAAATTGGTCATTCTGTAGTTGAATCCTATTACTTCGTGATAGTACTTTTGATCTTTCTTCATACCATGGTCTCGCAATACTTTCATTTTCATGGTTAACTCCTCACTGTTTGTTGTGCACATTCCTCCTTCTCCTGTGGTTATTACCTTGTTCGCGAAAAATGAAAAACAACCAATATCACCTATTGAACCTACGCGCTCTCCTTTAAATTTAGCACCATGCGCTTCTGCACAATCCTCAATAACATACAAATTATGCTTTTTTGCCAAAGCCATAATAGCTCCCATATCGCACGCTTGCCCATACAGATGAACCGGGATGATGGCTTTTGTTCTGGCAGTAATAGCTTTCTCGATTTCGTTTGGATCGATACACCACCCATCATTTTCCACATCAACGATGACAGGTGTTGCTCCTGCATGTAAAACAGTATTGATAGTAGCGGCAAAAGTTAAATCGGGCACAATCACCTCGTCTCCGGGTCCTACGCCTAATGCAACCAAAGCCAAATGAATTGCCACAGTACCATTCGAAACAGCAACACCATTTTTAGCACCGCAAAATTGCGCAAAATTAGTCTCAAAAGTTTCGATGTAGCTTCCTGTACTTGATATCCATGTTGACAAAAAAGCCTCCACCAAATACTTGAATTCGTTACCTTTTAAACTTGGTGTAGCTACAGGAATTTGAAATAAATCGTCACGATGAAAATAATCCACCAAAACAAAATTCTCATCTACAATTGGGAGAATTTTAACCTTTGAACTCAACTTACTGAGTCGAATGCTAATACTTTCAGCAGTTGTGGAAAAAGCACATTCTTTATTGTAATAACTTTGAATTTGATCATTCAATTTAACTTGATTCAATAATGCTCTTCTAATATCACCATCTGTTAATACCCCTAAAAGCTTATCCGATTGGTTTACGATAAAAATTATCCCCTTTGTGTTTTGGTTAATTTTTTCGAGCACATCAAACAGCGTAGCTGTTTCATGGCATTTAAATATCTCAATACTTTTATTCATGTTTACTTTTGTGGGTCAAACAATTCTATCGTTTTTCTAATTTCTAAATCGCTTGCATAAACTTCCATCGTAAAAATTTTACCTGCCTTAGAGGCCTGAGCAACAAACTTCTCAATAGAACTTCCCTTGCTCAAAGGCGAATTCAAATCTTTCTTTCCATCGTTATCACTAATATGAATATAGTTACTTTGTTGCCACAAAGTATCTATTTCCTGCTGAAAATTCAAGCCAAGCGTATTTGCGCTCACATTTAAATGCGCAACATCTAATAGTAAATCAAACTCTATATGTCTCTGTAATTCAAAATATTCTTCTGCGTTGGTTAGCATAAAGAAATTAAAATTGTCGTAATTGATATAATTGTGCTCAGCTATAACATTGTTCTCAATATAAAGCTGAACCCTACCATTAGAATATTTCTTTAATTCTTCAAAACTTTTGCAAAATTTAGAAAATGATTTTTGCTTGTCATAGATAGGTCGCTTCTCTATATTTTTACCAATTTGATTAACAAAAATATCCGTGTAAAATCCGGCATGTAAGCCAAATTGTTTTGCACCGATACCATGCGACAAGTCAATACTTCTTTTGAAATGATCCATAGACCATTGATGAATATCGTCATTCAACGAGGCCAAATTCACTACAAAGTGTTGTGCTGGTGCAGGAAAATAATTGTGGCACAAAAAATTAAGATTCAGTTTTTCCTTTTGTTCCAATAAAACCTCCAAAATATCTTCTTGAAATTCGGTACCACCGCTTAGTTCAATGTTATGGAAACCTTGATTGAACATGATTTGCAAAACTTCCTCTATTTTAGTTTTGCCTTTAATACTTGAGCTGGAAATATAAATCATACTTCCATAAACTTTAAATATTTACTATTGATAGGAGGCAAGCATGAATGATCTACCGCAACACCTTTCATCATAAATTTTGCCGGTGCAAAAGGAGGGTAGTACATCGCCTTAATAAATCGCTCCACCTCTACCGCTGAACTACTTTCAAGCTCTAAAACACCTTGCAATGGAAGAGAACGACTGTAATATCTTCTTTGCCCTTTCATGGTACTTTGATCTATGCCTGCGTACCCTTGAACCAATAAATTAAATGCGTCAATAAAATTATGTACAAAAACCGATAACAACTTATGATACAAGCTAAATGCAGTATCCTCATCCAAAATCTTTACACGCTTTTGCAATATAATATTTCCTTCATCAACCCCTTTGATGATGTAATGAAAAGAAATTCCCGTTTCGCTTTCCCCATTTAGAATTGCCCAAACACTTGATAAACATCCTTTATAATCGGGCAATAACGATGGGTGACAATTCATTGCTTTACCGTTAAACAACTCGATAACCTCCTCCTTTATGATAAACTTATAATATACAGAAAGTAACACATCCCCTTTGAATTCAGTAAGTTCAGGCACTCCTTTATTGATTGACTTGGTGTAATAAACAAATTTAAAATCTTTTAAAAATTGAATGAATTCAACATTAAACTTATCGTCATGTGTAAAAATCAAAAATGAAGACACGCTATGTCCTTCCTTTAACAGCTGTAAAATACATTCTTTACCAGCCCTGCCAAAACCACAAACTACTATTTTCATTTACTCAATTTCTATAATATTATTTATAGCGATATCACATAAGGCTTTTTTACCAAGCACCGATTTATAATACAATGGAGAAATGCCTACTCCGCCTGTTCTTTTGGCAATAAACATCTCTTCTGTTATTACTTCCCCTTGTTTGATAGCTCTAGTGGCTACTAAACATTTTTGCAATGATGCCCTGGTTCTTGTTTCGGCTAGAGTTGGTAACTTTTGACTAAGGCCTAAAAACTTTTCTACCCTTCTCACTTCTTGCACAAATGCCTTCAATTCTTCTGGAGAAAGAGAGGCTTTATGATCGGGACCTTCCAAACTCTTATCCCAAGTAAAATGCTTTTCTACCACCCTCGCCCCCATTGGAATTGCGTAAGGCGCGGCACCAACACCTACTGTATGATCAGAATAACCCAAAATCATATCAAAACGAGCTTTCAAGGTATCCATCGTTTTTAAGTTTGCATCGGTATCAACGATAGGATAATTTGCCGTACATTGCAACAAAACTATGTCTTTATTGATAGGCAGCAATTCCTCCAACACAATTTCTATTTCATCTAAATAGGTCATACCGGTAGATAAAAATATTGGCTTCCCTTTCGCTGCAACTTTCTTTAAAAATGGAATATTAGTGGTATCGGTTGAAGCTATTTTATAAGCAGCAAGATTCAGCTCATCTAAATCTTCTAAACTCGACTCTTCAAACGGAGTGGTTAAAAACAAAATGTTTCTCAATTCACAATGCTGCTTTAACTTTAAGTTTTGTTCTTTAGTAACTTCTAAAGATTTCAGCATTTCAAATTGCGACTGCGTTTGGGAAGTAGTTTTAAGTTGATAAGGCGCCTTTTTAACATTATCGAGAATCAAATCTTTTGCCTTAAACGTTTGAAATTTCACTGCATCGGCACCGGCATCGGCAGCCAAATCAATTAACTTAAGTGCTAAAGACATGTCACCTCCGTGATTCACACCTGCTTCAGCAATAATAAAAACTTTGTCTGATTTATTTGAAATAATTGCTTTACCAACCGTTATTTCTTCATTAAACTTTAGCATAATTCAATCCTTTTATAAAACCAATAATTACTGTTAACACAAGGCCAATAAAGAAACCAAGAATTACTCCAAAAAGAGTAGAAAATTTTTTCACTTCTAGAGGAAGAAATGCTGAGTCGATAATTTGAATATTCGGACTCTTATTCAACAAATTAAATTGCGCTAATTCAAGATTTTTCTTAACCTCCATATACAAAAGGCTATTCAATTTAATCCTTCTTTCCATATCTAAATCATATACCAACCCAACCGTTTTTATAATCCTCATACTAGCATCATTATGTTTCGCCAATCTCATTTCATCGCTTTGCAACAACTGCAACAAAGAATCAGCTCTTTCTTCTAACATGGAAACGGCTATATTGTCTTTTTGTAGCGACTTAACGGTAAAATAGTACATTGATGAATTCACAAGTAAATGATTAAATTGTAAAGATAATTGATCATCTTTAAATTCTGTGATGATGTCTACAAATCCACCTTCCTGGTCTTTTGTTGAAATATTTCCAGTAATTCGTCTCGACAATTGATTCAATACACTGTCTTCAAAATAGTTGTCCTTTGCATTATCTAATTTGAATTTAAAGTCGGATTTCACCTTATTTTGTTCTATCCATTTTTCTTTGATTCCCTCGTATTCAATATAATGATTCGCAAAAAAATCACTTTTATTGTGAATGATGACTTTTTGCTTGAGGCAACTTTTAATCACTTCACTAGCAATGATAATGCGCATAATTTTATCTTCATCAACATTAGTTGTGCCGCCCAAACCCAACTGACTTGCCAGTCCCATAAGGCCGGCACCTTTTGAACTTTCCAACATAATGGTTGATTTTGCTAAATATCGAGAGTCGCTTTGTTTAGCAAAATATACCCCAAGAGCAATTCCAATACCACATAAAACCAAAGCCAGATATAAATTTTTTCTTACAAAATTCTTGAACTTTGTCAATGCGGATCGTAATTCTTGTAAAGTATATTCATCTTTGTCTTTACTCATTAAAATACCTTATTAAAAAATAGGATTAAGGTAAGTATACCTGTTGCTTTTGCTGTAATATCTCCAACTAAAGTATTCCAATTAATTGGGTCACCATTTTTATCAACATTCTTTTTAATTTTTTCTCTTACTTCAATACGATCTCCCTTATTAACTTTTGGGTATGTTTTGAATAGATAATAGTTTTTTGATTTGTTTACTTTCCCACTTTTACTAATTACATAAACAGTTCCTCTATCAGATTCCTTAGTAAATCCACCTGCAAATTCATTTATATAATATTTTGCTCTTTTCCCTTTCACGTAAGGCGCATTTTGCCCTACATCATTTGACGACAGAACATTACTGCCAATTTCTCCTTGTATAAAAACTAAATTATCAATTTCGGGCACTCTAAGTGTATCTCCCGAAAGCATTACATAGTTATATTTCTTTTTGTTTTTATTATATAATTTATGTAAATCTATAACTACACTTCCTTTGTTGTTTTGAATTCTTGTCATGGTAGCTCCTTCTAAAAAAGCTCCTTGTGAAAAACCACCGGCTCTTTCAATAACATCTTTAATTGTTTCGGTTGGTGACAACAACGCATAGGTACCAGGATATTTGAATTTCCCATCTAAAACAACAAATTTCATATTAGAAAAATCTGCTGTAAATCTCACATACACTTTGTCTTTAGGGCGCAGCTTCACCTCACTTAATTTTTGCAAATCTAATTCATTAGAAATTTCATACGTTTCTACAATAACAGAAATTGGTTCATCCGACTCATTGTTTTCAGAATAATTTACAAATCGTGATATTTCAACTCTCTTATTTGCAGCCTCATTTCTCAAACCTCCACCATAAAAAATCAAATCTTGTAGGGTTAAGTTCTCAGAGTAAGCAACTTTTGCCTTATGCCTTACAGCTCCTTCCACTTCTACAAAAAATTCATCAAAAAATTCTAAAGAGGAAAAAACATTAAGAAGATCGTACTCTTGTAAAACCAGATTAGAAGAGTCGTTTGGATTAGCAGAAATTTCTTGCAAATTCAACTTAAAATATTTTTTCTCACCGCCCTTAAACGTTCGTATCAAATAAGCTCTACCCAAATAAGCATCACGATGTAAACCCTGAGCACGAGCAATTAATTCAGACACTTTTTCTCCTCTAATAAATTCAAATCGACCAGGTAAATGAAGGGCCCCTGTGACTTCAACAAAATTTTGAATCTCCTCAGCGATGGCAGCAATAGTAATCACATCACCATTGTGTAAATTCACCATTTGTTTATTCTCAATAGCTGCGTTCAAATCTATGTCTCTAGTAACCCAACGGTTACCTTCTATTCTCGAAACCGAAGCAGTTTTTGTATATGCATTGTGCTTTAAATTCCCGGCTATTCTAAGTAAGTCGGCTAAACCCTCCTCCTTGGTTAATTCATACATTCCTTCTCTTCCAATTGCACCAGAAATTGTAACGGTTTTACCTGCAGGCTGAACTATTATATAATCGTTGTTCTTTAAAAAGAAATCGTTAGAAGAAGAAGGGTTTTGAAGAAAATTATAAACGTCCAAAATTTTCACAATCTTATTGTCACGTTTTATGCATATATTCCTAACCGTTCCTAACTCAGTAATTCCTCCTGCGATACTTAAAACATTAAACGCTGAGTTGATTGCCGAAACAGCATAAGTTCCAGGTACATTAACTTCTCCAACTATATTAACTTTAATGACTTTTGCGTAATTTATCTGAATACTAATTTGTGAGTTTTTTAAATCGTAAACGGTTCCGTACTTAGATGCAATTAACTTTCTGCATTCAGCCATAGTTAATCCATTCAAATAAATTTTCCCAATTAATTTAGCGTGAGCACTACCATCATCAGTAATTTTCAACACTTCCGACACCTCCGAAAAGCCCCAAATCGAAATACTTATTTCGTCACCAGCTCCCAAAATATAATCATCGGGAGCTCTTAAGTGAGTTGCCGAATTAAATATTTTTAAATTCGATCGGTTAAACAACTGTTTACCGTAAATAGTTGTCATTGCTTGCTCCCTAAGTTCAGCTAATTTTGTGGAATCTGGCTCAAGTAATAGAGAGTCCAAAACATCTTCTATATTTGAAAGAGTATCCGAAATTTTGTCATATAATGCATTAGGCTCGCCTCTTGCTGATTTCAATTGATTGGCCAAATTCTGATCTTGTAAAGAATTTGACTGACTGTTTGATGATGTATTACTCGAACCAACAATAAAAAGCTTGTCTAACTGCCCCAATCCCGCTATAGGCAATGCAAATAACATCAAGAAAAACAAAATAGTTCGCATTTTGAAGAATTTTGCATAAAGGTAGAAAATTTTACTTTTACTTATACTTATATTTGCTATTATTGGCGCTTTAATTTTTTATCCTAGACAAACTTAGAAAATGATAATTCGCAGTCGTGCACCCCTCAGAATTGGCCTCGCAGGAGGCGGAACAGATGTTAGTCCGTACGCCGATTTGTACGGCGGTGCCATTCTAAATGCCACCATCAACTCCTTCGCTTTTGCCAACATTGTACCACGAGAAGACGGTAAAATTGTTCTGCACGCTCGTGATGGCAATGGCCGAGTTGAACTTAAAAGTGAAGAACAGCTAGAAATCAATGGTGAATTAGACTTGCTAAAAGGCGTGTACAATAGAATCGTTCGCGATTTTGTGAAAAAGCCCTTGAGTTTCGAATTACACACCTACGTTGATGCCCCTCCCGGTTCGGGTTTAGGCTCCTCTTCTACTTTAGTAGTAGCCATCGTTGGTGCTTTTGCCGAATGGCTGTCGCTTCCTTTAGGAGAATACGACATTGCTCATTTGGCTTATGAAATTGAAAGAGTTGATTTGAAAATGGCGGGTGGCCGACAAGACCAATACGCTGCTACTTTTGGCGGATTTAACTACATGGAGTTTTTTGCCAACGATAAAGTGATTGTGAATCCCCTTAGAGTGAAAGAGCGTTTTGCCTATGAGCTGGAAACAAATTTGGTGCTTTTTCATACCTCAACCAGCCGCAACTCTTCTACTATTATAGAGCAACAAACCAAAAATATCACTTCTAAACAAGAAAAATCTTTAGAGGCTACGCATCAACTGAAACAACAAGCCGTCAACATGAAAGAGGCTTTGTTACGCGGCGAATTATCAAGAGTGGGCGAAATTCTCGACCATGGCTGGAAGTTCAAAAAACAAATGGCTGAGGGTATTACCAACCCGATGATTGACAATTTATATGAAGAAATGATGAAGGCTGGCGCTACCGGCGGTAAAATATCGGGTGCTGGTGGTGGCGGATTTATGATGTTTTATTGCCCCAACAACAGCCACTATAATGTTAAAGCTGCTCTAGCGAAATACGACGGAGCAGTAAAAGAATTTTTATTCACTAAAGGCGGATTACAAACATGGAAAATTTAAAACGTATCGTTCAAGATTCAATAGCGCTTAAAACCAAAGTATTAAACTCTCCGGCAATGCTCGAACTTACCTTAAAGGTAGCCAATGAAATTGTAAAATGTTTTAAAGCCGACGGTAAAGTATTGTTTTGTGGAAATGGTGGTAGCGCTGCCGATGCACAACATTTAGCAGCCGAATTCAGTGGCAGATTTTATTACGACAGAGCTCCTCTTTTCTCTGAAGCTTTGCATGTAAATACTTCTTATGTTACTGCGGTGGCAAACGATTATTCTTACGATGAAATTTATGCTCGATTGATTCAAGCTAAAGGTCGCAAAGGAGATATATTAATTGGTATGTCGACTTCTGGTAACTCGGGAAACGTGGTGAAAGCTTTCGAACAAGCCAAAAAACAAGGAATGATTGTTATCGCTATGACGGGCGAAACTGGAGGTAAAATGAAAGATTGTTGCGATTATTTAATGAATATTCCATCTACTGATACTCCACGTATTCAAGAAGTGCATATGCTTTTGGGACACGCAATTTGCGAAATAGTTGAAGCAAAAATGTTCCCTAGATAGTGGTGAAAGAAGCCGTAATATTGGCTGGTGGCTTTGGTACGCGCTTGCAAACCGTAGTGGCCGATGTGCCCAAACCTATGGCCCCTGTTAACGGCAAACCCTTTTTACAATATATTCTCGATTACTGCATCAAACAAGGTATAGAAAGCGTTGTTCTTTCTACAGGCTACAAACATGAAGTGATTTTTTCGTTCTTCGGTGCACAATACAAAAACTTACTAATTCAATACGCACACGAACAAGAACCATTAGGTACCGGTGGCGGAATTCAGTTTGCTCTGCAAAAATGTAAAGATGAAAATGTAGCGGTATTAAATGGCGACACCTTTTTCGATGTGGATTTGCAAGAATTGGAAAGTCAACACATCAAAGCGCAAAGCGAGTTCTCTATCGGTACCAAGAAGATGTACCATTTCAATCGCTACGGAATCATTCAAACCAAAGAAAATAGAATTACGGCTTTTGAAGAGAAACGCGCGGTAGACGAAGGAATAATTAATGCTGGCGTATATATCATCAATAGAAATAAATTTCTCGATGTACATCTCCCCACCAAATTTTCCATGGAGAAAGATTACATGGAAAAATACTTTTCCTCTAAACCTTTTTATGCCTTTGAATTTGATGGATACTTTATAGATATTGGTATTCCTGAGGATTACGAGAAGGTGCAGGTGGATTTCTTGTAGGGGCGAACTGTGTTCGCCCACCTAAATATAAAACGGGCGAGCGCAGCTCGCCCCTACAAAATTACTGATTATTTTCTGCAGGAATCGCAGTATCTTCAATCACCGAATTTTAAGGAACAACAGGCTCTTCGGGAGCCAAAAACTGCTCTCTAAAATATCTTCTTTGAAACAATAAAATCATTAAAACACCAATGGTGATAGCCGAATCGGCAACATTGAAAATAGGAGGAAAAATATAGTCGCCACCTAAATCAAAAGGCATCCATTCGGGGTAACGCGCCGAAAAGAAAAGCATATCTACTACTTCCCCCTTCAAGAAACCTACTTTACCACTAAAATCGGGTAAGAAAGAAGCGGGTTCCATAATGTGGTAATCGCTTTCCGAGAAAATTTTACCATATAAAACGCTATCGATAATATTGCCTATAGCACCAGCCAAAATTAAGGCAAGGCTATACACCATGCCTCCAATTTTACCGCCTTTAATCTTTTGCCACAAATAATAGCCAATCAAACTAACGGCAACAATTCTAAAGGAAGTAAGCAACAATTTAGCAACATCTTTTGAAAGAAAAGGAATCTCCCAACCAAAGGCCATTCCTGGATTTTCAACAAATTGAATTTGAAACCAACTTAAACCCAAAAAATCAAAAGAATCGCCATAGGCGAAATTTGTTTTTACATAAAACTTCACCAGCTGATCTATCAATAGAACAGCAAAAATGGTGATAAGCGCTTTTTTTAGTTGTGATTTGTTGCCCTGCTCCTCCATCAATTATTCACCTTTCGACAGTGCATTTTTAGCTTCAATACTCAAGGTTGTGTGAGGAACAATTTTCAATCTCTCTTTAGAAATTAGTTTGCCTGTTTCTCTGCAAACACCATAAGTATGGTTTTCAATTCTTACCAAAGCAGCTTGCAATTGCATGATGAATTTACGCTGACGGTGAGCCAATGACGCAATTTTCTCACGATTCATAGATTCGCCACCATCTTCCATCATGTTAGCAGTACCAGCACTTTCCGTATCTGATTCGTCAGAATGATCTAACTGACCTTGAAAATGTTTTAAATCTATTTCAGCTTCCTCGATTTTCTCTTGGATAATTTTTTTGAATTCAGCTAGCTCTTTGTCTGAGTATCTAACTTTTTCTACTTCGTTGCCTTTCTTTGCTGCCATAAACCCTAATTTAATTTATCAATACTTATTTCGGTTTTTAAATCTTCATCAATTTCCACCTCAAATCCACTCTCTAAGCTGTTCACCCACTCTACCTTTTCTGCCAACACTTCGCTGCAAATGTAATTTTTATTATTGTCAATTGCAGCTACTATACCCTCTACAGTTTTAATTTTCAAAGATATTCTGTCGGTTAGCTCAAAGTTACTGTCTTTACGCAGGTTTTGAACTCTATTCACCAACTCTCTAGCAATTCCTTCTTCCTTCAACAGGGGAGAAATAGTCATGTCTAAAGCTACGGTT
>Ga0049084_10000461_pt1 | contig 16015 bp, 12 predicted proteins | sample GreLakmeON33MSRF_FD_66720 | JGI IMG/M metagenome (GOLD analysis project Ga0049084, IMG submission 66720) | Freshwater lentic microbial communities from great Laurentian Lakes, MI, USA - Great Lakes metaG ON33MSRF | ecosystem: Environmental > Aquatic > Freshwater > Lake | place: Great Lakes... | reverse complement strand
ATCTTTTATGCTATAATTATTCAAAATGATATATTCCGATTCCGAACTTTTAAATTTAGTTTTACATTTACATTTAGAATTAGAATTAGATTTTTTTACATCTGGTTCTTTAATACTATAATCACTTAAAATAAATACTTCCGATTCGTCTGATTCGTCCAACAATTTATCAGTCAAATCTATAATATTTTTTGGTTTTGGAAATTTTGGATGAGTTTTAATGTTGTTATTTCTATAAAATTCGACGTCTTTCCAAAATGTCTCCAGTTTTTTTAGATTTTCTTTTAGCCAATCTTCATCTCTATTAACACGTACAATATTTATCTCATTTGGTGGCCTGTATTCAATAAAATCGGCTATTTCTAAATCGCATATAAACATATTCAACTGAACCTGTGGCAGGTAATAATCTGGAATCTGTCCATGTTTTATAACTCGCCTATAAGGACACTTAACTTCAAGTAATATCGGTTTAGCATTGGGTTCGGTTGTAGAAATAGCAATTCCATCTGGAGAACCAGCCAACCAATAATAATCTTTATTGTTATATACATCTTCGTGAGCTATTAAACCGTAATTGTAATTTATCTGTCCAGTAATTTTACAGTATTTTTTTATTGCTTCATCTTCGTACTTTTGACCATGAAGAGTAGCCACGTTTCCGACGAACGGATTTAAATCATGTCCGCATTTTTTAAAAAGAACTTCATGCGATTTCTGATATGGATTAATACCTAAAGCAGTTGCCGCGTCGGAGCTTGTAAGTTTGTTTTCTCTTTGTTTAAACCATTCTTGCGACCGTTGTTCGTACTGCGGTATTTTGAGCAACTTTTCAATTTTATCCATAAAAACCTATTTTTTTGTATTTAAATAAGTTTTAAATCAAATTATTTAATTTTTTTAACTAAAACAGTCGGAGTATTTTTCTTTTTCATTTGTTTTTTATCGTATTCTGGTATAGCTTTTGCTTTTTTTTCATCGTAATTTTTTTTACAATATTTCCAAAGTTCTTTAGTTCCCACTTTGAAATTTCTAGTTGGTTTTGCTCTATACCAAAATACACAATCTTGAATGTTATTACTTTTAGAAGTATTATCTAAGACTAAACAATCGTAACCTTCTGTACAACTATTTAGAACATCTTGAAATACACTAAAATGTGGAAAAATTCCAAAAAAATTTTTGTATATTTTTTCTTGATTTTGAATTATGTTTTCTCTTAAAATAAATACGTAGTCTATGTTTGATCTTAAATCTGGTGGCAAATCCATACAATACTGCATAGTTAGCATGAATGATATTCTCCAATGTCTTCCATTCATAAATATTCCTCGTATGTTCACGTCTCTTATCATTCGTTTGTCGTACATACAATCGTCCAATAGAACAAAAACATCGCCATCTGGAGTTTTAGTATCAGAGTTAATTACTTTTTTCTGTCTAGTTATTACCTGCTGGATTATTTCTGGTTTGTATTCTGAATGAATTAATATTTCCGGGATAAATTTAGAATAATACGCGTTTCCATCTTCAGTTGCCGATATAGCAACTCCAGCTTTTATACGCCTCATATAATATAATATATCAGCAACCAATGTACTTTTTCCTGTACCACGTTTTCCTATAAATACAATAGTTGGCGGACCCGCTCCAGTAGTTCTTCTTGCTTCTATACTTCTAGGTTTAAATTTTGATAAACTAATAGACATTATTAAATTAATAATATTTTTAAAAGAAAAATACTCCACGAAATAATCAATCAAAATAATTAGAAGTTAGAGGTATATCAGTTTCAAGAGTGTAATATGAAACTATTATACTTATTATTATACCCGAAAAGCATGATATTCCGAAACACAACTTTTTATATTTTTCTTCCTTATCAAATTTATTTAATAACATGTAAAACAAAAAACTTGAAAAACCTATTATAATTAAATGCATTAGATCTAAAGTGTAAAAATCTAGAAACGCCATTTATAATTTATTTATAAAATAAAGTATAAAATTAAACCAATTCATTTTATCATTTAAGAATTTAAACTATATTACATTATAATAATATAAATATAATGGGCATTACTATTAATGATCTTACAACTTTTAATACTTTAATTAAAATAGATTATGGAGATAAAATAGTATTTTTTAAGTTTGGAACAGATTGGTGTATTCCGTGTATCGAAATTGATAAAATTTTGGTAACTATTCCAAATTCACTTATTTATTATATATCTTTTGACAACGAAAATTTTGAATCGTATTTAATGGAAAATAAAATTTACACTATTCCATACATAATAATTAAATATGGCAACAAAATTAAAAAAATAAATGGCATACATACTATTAATCAAATCGAAAAATACATCGAAGAACTCAAAATTTAATTTAAATTAATTTAATTTAATTATTGCTAAAAAAAAAATAGTTTAAAAAAATAGCAAATAAAACTATTGGGATACAATGACGGAAAATTACAAAAAATACACGCAAATAGAGCACATACTGGCAAGGCCTGGTATGTACATCGGGGATACAAAATGTACATCAACAGAATGTTGGGTTGTAAATCTAGAAACTAATAAATCGGAAATTAAGATGTGTAAGTGGAATCCTGGTATTTTTAAAATATTCGATGAAATTTTGGTTAACGCGACCGATGAGGTACAGAGAAACAAATCTGTTAAATGTATCAAAATAGAAATAAACGATAAATTCATTTCAGTTTACAATGACTCCGGAATACCTATTGAAATTCACCCAGAATATGATATTTATATCCCAGAATTAATCTTTGCGAATTTATTAACTTCCAGTAATTACGACGACACCGTTAAAAGAACTACAGGTGGATTAAATGGTCTCGGTGCTAAACTTACTGCTATATTTTCGAATGTATTTACAGTGGAAACCGCAAAAGCCGGTAAAAAATACACCCAAACTTACGAAAAAAATTTGAGTATTATCGGAAAACCGGTCATTACATCTTCGTCTAAAGAATATACAAAAATTACATTTTATCCAGATTTCGAAAAATTTGGAGTAAAATGTATATCCGATGACACAAATGAAGTTCTAATCAAGCGGGTTTTCGACATCTGTGCTATAACACCTAAATATGTAGACATCTTTCTAAACGGTAAGAAATTACCCATTAAAAATTTTTCAGATTATATTTCTGTTTACATTGGAAATATTAAAACAAGTCCAAGAGTAATTCAAGAAAGTGAAAATGAACGATGGAAAGTTTCTGTATCAGCATCTCAAAATGGATTTCAATGTATATCGTTTGTTAATGGAATATGTACATCTGATGGCGGAAGTCACGTAGAACACGTTATAAATCCAATAATTAAGAAATTAACCGATCTAATTCAAGAAAAACACAAAAATCTGACTATCAAACCACAATACATCAAGGATAATCTATTTGTTTTTATAAATTGCTTCATCGACAACGCGACTTATTCTTCACAAACCAAGGAAAAACACATCACCAAAGTGTCAGACTTTGGAACTAAATTTACTCATTCGGATGAATTTATATCACAGATCGCAAAATTGGGCATCATCGACAGCATTTTGGCAATAGCGGAAGCAAAAGAAAAGAAATCTCTACAGAAGACTGACGGTAAAAAAATCGGACGGATTCTAATTCCGAAGCTAGATGACGCAAATAAAGCTGGAACAAAGGACTCTAAAAACTGTACTATTATTTTTACAGAAGGAGATTCGGCTAAAGCAACTGCGATTTCGGGGTTGTCTATAGTAGGCCGAGATCACTACGGAGTTTTTCCACTTCGTGGTAAACTTTTAAATACAAAAACTGCCACTTATGCTCAACTTGCCAACAATGAAGAAATTAATAACATTAAAAAGATCATCGGACTTCAAACTGGTAAAAAATACAAAGCAGTTTCAGAACTTAGATATGGAAAAATTCTAATCATGACAGATGCGGATACAGATGGATTTCACATCAAAAGTCTCATTATTAATTTTATAGGAGATGGCTGGCCAGAACTACTCAAAACGGATTTTGTGTCTTCCCTGATTACACCAATTGTTAAAGTTTCACATAAAAACCTAACAACACCGTTTTACAATATCAGTGATTACAATTTGTGGAAAGAAAAGAATGATACATCTAAATTCAAAATTAAATATTACAAGGGACTTGGTACTAGCACAACCCTTGAAGCTAAAGAGTACTTCAAAGAAATGAAAACTCTCGATTATAAAAACTGTTCAGAAGAAGATGAAAAATATTTAAATCTTGCTTTCAGCAAAACCGAATCGGACTCAAGAAAGAAATGGATATTAGACAATATAAAAAATCCTCAAACACTTGATTATACAGTTTGTAAAGTTGACATATCTACATTAATTAATAAAGAACTAGTTTTATTTTCGATTGCGGACAACGTAAGATCTATTCCAAATTTTATAGATGGAATGAAACCTTCACAAAGAAAAGTAATTTTTGCTTGTATTAAGAAAAATTTATACTCTGAAATAAAAGTTTCACAACTTTCTGGATATGTATCTGAAGTTTCGAGTTATCATCATGGTGAAGCGAGTCTACAGGATACAATTATAAATTTAGCACAAAATTTCGTGGGTTCTAATAATGTAAATCTTTTAGAACCAGTGGGACAGTTTGGTTCCAGACTATTCGGGGGCAAAGATTCGGCGAGTCCGAGATACATCTTTACCAATCTTTCCAAAAATTTTAAAGAGTTATTTAATCCAGAAGATTTCAATATATTAGACTATCTCGACGATGATGGATTTTCTATTGAACCGAGATATTACGTCCCTAATTTGCCGATAATTTTGATAAACGGATCGAGGGGGATCGGAACGGGGTTTTCTACCGATATTCCATGTTTTAATCCAAAAGACATAAAAGATAGACTACTGAAACTGACTGAAAACGAAGACTGTGAAATTGAAGAACTGATGCCGTGGTACAAGGGCTTTATTGGAAAAATTATTAAAGTTGAAACTAACAAATGGACATCACATGGATTATATGAAGTGAAAAACGGTAAGATAATTATTACGGAACTACCGATCGGAACCTGGACAGAAGATTACAAAACTTTTTTGGATAAACTTGAAACCGACGAAATAATTTATTCTTATAAGAATAATTCAACTGATACTACTATTCATTTTGAAGTTAGTTTATCATTGGAAAATGTAATACAATGGACTACCAACGGAGAAATAGAAAAAAAATTAAAATTGATGTCCCATATATCAGGGAAAAACATGTATGTATTTGATGAAAATGATAAAATAGTAAAAATGGAAAGCGCAGAAGAAATAATTTTTAGATTTTGGAAAATTAGGAATGAATACTACCTCAAACGACAGAAATACCAGATTAATAAAATCAAATGTGAACTAGATATAATAACAGCTAAAATAAAATTCATCGATGACGTAATCCATGAAAATATCAAGGTATTCAGACAGCCACTTGAATTTATAAATTCTCAACTTGAGATGAAAAAATACTCTAAAGTTGAAAATAGTTATAGATATCTTACTGACATGAAAATACACTCATTTAGCAAAGATACAATAGATACATTAAATGAAAAAATGAAAACATTAACTGAAGAATATACAAAAATTTTGAATTTGAAATTGAAAGATTTTTGGAACGACGTTTAAATTTAAAACAAAAAATTAAAATATATATAATAATATAATAAATGGGAATAACTTATATGCCAGCTAATAATCCATTTTTTATTTTTATTACACTTGTATTAGTTGCATGGGTGTGGACAGTTTTTTCTTCGCTTAATGCGCTTAAAGTAGCAAATAATCCAAGTTTGGGAGGTTGCTGCGCTACAAACACGTGCGGCGATGCGCCAGTTGATGTTATAATGTACAGAATGACTTTAATAATTGGTATTATTATGACACTTGTTTTAGTTGCTTCGTTTTATTACTATTTTAAAGATAGAAAAGGAGATTAAATAAGTTAATCAATCAATCAATCAATGTATTCAAAACTACAACACCGTGATCGCTAGCAAGTGGTATATTTTCATTATTTTCCCCGATGTGTTTTAAACATTTACTGGAACCTTGATTAATATTCTTAGTAAAGAAGTAATCAAGTCTCCATCCCTCGTTTCTATTTCTAGCAATGGACATTCCGTTTTCCTTTGCCCTACGTGTATCCCACCAAGTAAAAACTATGTCGTCATTTTCTATACAGTCTCTATAATTAATTTTAATTAAACGGTCGTAGAATTCTAGTTCGTGTGGATAAATTCCGGGCATTGCAATAGTGCTCTTAATGTCAAAATGAGTCGAAACGGCGATGTTCAAATCCCCGCAGAAGATAACTTTACCTTCAAGTGAATTTAAATACATTATCATAGCTTCGATAAAGATTATTTTTTTATCGTAATTAGATCCAGAGTTGGGTGCGTATACCGTAATAAGTAAAAAATTATCAAAATTTGCCACTATAATTCTGCCCTCAGTGTCTTCGTATCCAGGAATCTGTTCTTGAATGTCTTTTAAATTTAGATGCTCTTTATAAAAAATACACGTACCGGAATATCTTTCTGGGGCTCTTGCTCCAGTAGATTTTGATTCGTTAAAATACGAGTTATATCCAGGAATCTTGAAATTTTTAGAAATAGCAATGCTACAACGAGTTTCTTGAAGGCAAATAATGTCCGGATCTTCTTCCTTTATAAGAATGTCTATTGGGCTATTTTCTTGAATCTCCATTAAAGTGTCTTTCTTCAATTTGGCCGAAATTTTGTCGTTGAAAATACGAGAGCGAATACCATTGACGTTCCAAGTAATAACTTTGAGCATTTGTTTATCAATTTACTATTTTACTAGTTTCTTATTATAAATTAAAAAACGTAATAATTAAATCATTTTATTAATTATTTTATTAATTTATTAGTTTTAATGAACATTTTTATCTCAGATGGTTTATCTGTTAATAATATAGGTCTTTCTATAGGTGGGTGCCACAATTTTATAATAATATTATATATTACTCTCCATCTTTCAGCATCTTCGGTTAAAATGGATATTCCGTGACAATTCGAATTAAACGTTTCATTTAGATTTGATAAACAGCTTGATAATTTAATATAAACATGCAGCGGAAAGTTATGATTTCCCTTACAATTTTCAAGATTTATAAATAAATGGCACACCAAATTTTCTTTCTTAATTAAATTCCACGTAGATTCAAAAAGAATTAAAAAATCGTCAAAGTCGTCTTCTCGATAATCAAATTTTTGCGCATGTATAGTTACTAAACATTTTTCACGATCTAAATTTATGATAAAATTATTTTTATACATAACTTAATTATTATTTAATATTTTAATTTAAAAGAATAAATTAGCGCACCTTAAAAATATTGCGTTTTTAGAAGAATATTAAAGAAATTGGTAGTATATTACATTGAAAGCGACATTGTATTATGTTCACAGATGTAGATCAGATATGGAAAGACTTTGAAAAGGTACAATTAGAAAATGAACATGAAAATGAAAAATGTGATAATGACACTTACATTGACACTTATTGTAAGTTATCTAAACATGACGCTTGTAATTTGTGTAAACATCTTAAAAAATTTATCGATGAAAAAGAAAAATCTGAAATATGTCAGGACTGTGGCCTAGTTTTTTTTACATCTATTTTTGAATCCAATGAATGGAACACTTACAAAAATGACAACGGCACGTATCAGGTCAGTATTCAACGCGCGGATGCGTATATATCCGATAATCCATATGATATACCCGGTACAATTCCCGGATTTAATAAATATGGTCTAATGATGAGAATACATTATCAACAAACCTTTAGTCATAAACAAAAGACTTTTTGGATAATATCGGAAAAATTGAGTAATTACTGTACAAATATTGGAATACATCAAAATGTTCTTCCTACAGCTAAAAACATGTGGCACATATGTATGGAATCTGGTAAACTTACTCGGGCGTCGGTAAGAAATGGATTAATTTCAGCGTGTTTGTATTATTCATGTGTATTCAATAATACTCCGGTGGATAGGCAACGAATTATTGATATCACGGATGGAAATCAAAAGGGATTTTTAAAGGGTGAAAAAATATTCATGGAAATTATGGATAACAATAAGACTTATGGTCATCTTGGTAAAGAAAAAATAGACATCAAAGAAAATGATACATTCATTAAATTCTGTTCGGAACTAGGATTGCCATATAGTACTTATAACATATGTAATGAAATCTACACATTAAATATAGAAAAGTTAGAGTCTGTAGCTCCTAAATCGATAACAGCAGGTGTTTTATTTTATGTTGTTAAGTTTAAACTTGGTCTTAAACAGCCTTCTAAATCAAGAATATCTCAGATAGTTAACGTGTGTATACCAACAATAAATAAAGTAATCAATATTTTAGAAAATTAAATAATTATGTAATGTATAATAATATAGTATGTCATGGAAATATTCTTGGCCATCCATGAAAAAGCTTACATCAGGCATTCCAATAGGATTTAAATCCGGTACTTTTAAGCGTAGTCCTAGAGTACGTAGGGGAGCGAGGGAGTTCGCAAACATAAGGCTAGAAGAACGAAGGCAGCTAAATCAAGCTCCGATACCCACGCCTAATTTAGCAAAAGTAGATATGTCAGGTTTAGATTTATACCAAATATACTTACTAAGACTGAGAGACGCAACTCCACATGGAATACCATTTGAAGCACTTCGTGGAGCCGATGATTTGTACAACAATCCTACATTTCAAAACATTAAACCTACGTGGTTTGACATGGACTTTATAACTCGACGAGATCTTGAGCCGCTAATATTTACTATTTTTATAAGTATTCTGCTAGGTTGTGATAAGGCTCACGATTTCACCAGGGAACGGGTGAGAAATGAACTAGGAAAAAAATATTGGTTCACGACGTTAAAAAACAATACATCAGAATTGTTAAAGCATTTAAGAGAAGCTACTATTGATCAGGTTTTTGATGTTTGTTATGAAGCTGTTGCTGCCAGTAACATCCCTAATTTAAATCCTGATGTGTTACTAGGTCATTGCTTATGTATTATAAATTTAGAACTACGCATCGGTAGCTGTACAGCTTTTAAGTTCGATGGAACCGCGAAAAATTACTCCAGTTCTATTCTTGGCAGATTTTTTTTTAACGACGATACTGCAAAAAATGTAGCATTTGCTATATCTAGAATATTAGGAATTTCTTTGGTTGAACATCAGGACATACTTTCAGATGCAACTTCTTCAAATATTGTTAATGTGCTTACACCTATACCGTTATTATTTGGAGAATGGGACACCGTTGTTGTCAAAATAGATGCTACAAGCGCAACTGTAAATCACGTAGAAGACTTTGTACAGATACGAAATGCAGTGACCCGTGCCCAGCAATTGTTAGTATTAGATTCTGCGTCTGCAAACGATCCGGCAAAAACTGGTACTTTAGGTAAAATTTTCACAGATTTTGAAAGATGTTATTACCAGTATTACAATCAGGACATAAACGTATTCGTTCGTATTGGAAATACGAACGTAAATATTCTAACTGCTACACTTCAACCACAAAATGAAATTGTTGGAGTAGTTGATCCAACACAACAGGCTCTAATGGTCCCTGATATAAAACTTAGGGTAAGTAGGTTTTTAGGTAAGGATATGTCTACTCACGATATTGCCCCAAAAACTAATTCCCTTGGTTCCGTTATTACTAAAATAGCTGATAAATGGAACAGCTATGGCGGTACCCACATATTATCCGTTGCTAATGAGGCTAATTTTAGGGATATGGTTACAAAATATACAATGGAAAAAACACTCGGCGACTTTTTACAAATTATTAGTTATGCAGCAACTCCAAAGCCAAAAGTTTTTGTAACTGTAGATAGAATTACTGGTATTTTTGCCGGAATTTTAGGTTCTACAGTAATCTTAGATGGCGGAACGATGGACAGAACAGCTTTTAGAAGATTATTTGTTACAAGTATGTACGCCGATATAAAAGAGATTAGTATTGTACAGGATGTTTGTTTACCGCTTTTCGGTTTAAGATTTGGAAAAACGGGCAATAATATTTCAAAAAGAATTAAATCTATGTCGCATTTAGAACTCAAGAAAAAATTAAAATCGGTTGGTATAAAAATTACTAAAAATGTAAGAGGTAAACGAAAGTATTTATCTAGAAAAGAACTTGAAAATAAAGCGTTATTATTTAACAAATTACAAAACACTGCTAAAAGAATAAAAATTAAAATAATGTACAAATCTAGAAATGGGAAGTACAAATATAAAACGTATAAACGTCTGCAAAAAGAAATAAATTCGAAAAAAATTAATCGCAAATCTAATCGTAAGTATAAAAAACCCTTGGTTAGAAATTTTAACTTTGGATGACCTTTCGCGAACAACGTCGATTAAATGGATATCATACCGGATTCGTAAATGAAGATTTCCGATTAAATATAAAATATAATTATGTATCGGACTATCTGAGAAAAGAATCCAAAATTAAAATATTACATTTTCATAATAATATGGCATGTTTACAATATTATTATGAAAATCCAGAAGATCGCGAAAAAAATCGAATCAACTGCGAAGGTAAAATATTTCCAAATTTATATAACGTTGACAAATATACATCTAAAGAAATGTATGATTTTATAGACGCCAATTATTCTTCAAAAGCTTTTCCAGATGCTGAAACATCCCCATTCGAATTTAATGAAAGATACATAGATAAAACCAATGATGAGATCTGTAAAATACCAGATATGTCTCTTACTCCGCAACAGAAATTCATGGGACAAATAATGGGCCCGGCTTCAAATTTTAATAATATACTTATTTTTCACGGACTTGGTTCAGGAAAGTCGTGTACATCTATAGTTATAGGAGAAGCTCTCAAAAATTCCACAAATAGACGACTTATATTTGCTGTTCCAGCACCACTTGTCGATCAATATTTCGAAGAAATCTCGGGGGAAATTAGAAATGGTAAATATTTCTCATGTCCATCATTTTGTTTACACCGAGAGGGAGATGAAGACCGCGACTATTACGTTTCAGATGTTCAAAATGTAATGCTCAATTTAAAAATGACTGAAGCAAACAGGGCGTATGAAATATTAGAAAGATATAAAAAATTAATAGATGACGGAGATACATCTCAGGCTACTAAGAAATTATTTACGGACCAAGAAAATAGACACCAAATACTAGTAAAAGAACTTGCTAAACAACAATCTTATTATGGATCTAGTATACTTCGAACCTTTGATATTGTGAGTCATCAAACATTCATAAATTCATTGTATAAAACTGGAAAGACTGGTGCAATGATAAAAGGAGATCGTTTGTTAAACGAAGACTCTGCATTGTTTAGTGAAAACGGACTTTTAATAATAGACGAAATTCAAAGATTAGTATCCGAGGGAGGTATATTCTATAAAAAATTGTATGACGCTATTAAGTATTACTTTCACCCAAGATTAAAAATTGCAGCGATGTCCGCCACACCTGTTTATGATAATCCATACGAACTGGCATTAACTATGAATTTATTAAGACCTAGAATACCGTTTCCAGTTACTCAAAAAGACTTTTATAAATTTTTTATAGGAGAAATAGATGAAGAAGGAAATTGTACTGAAAGCAAATCTGGAAAAACTTGGATTTCACAGAATTCGTGTGTAATTAATAAAGATTTAATTAGTTATTTATGTTCTGGATATATTTCATATTTCAAAGGTGGTAATCCGAATGCTTATCCGTATAAGCGAACGATTACACTTGAACATCTTTTTACACCTCAGCACAAAACACTTTACATCAGTGCTTTAGTATCCGATGCTTCTAAGGACAAAAATACACAAAACGCAGAAGGATTTGGAATTTATCAGAATATTTTACTAGGTAATTACGACACGGCGTCGGAGGACAAGGTAACTGGAATATACGTAACTACACAACAGTATTCAAATATAGCTCTTCCTCAAAAAGAAAATCAGGTAAATAAAACACTTGCGCAAAAAAAAGAAGCTTTACAAATTTTTAAGAATGAATTACTAAAAAGAAAACTTGAACAAAGAGCCGTTCTAGACTTTGTAACACAGTTTTCTAATAAATTTTCAAAAATAATAGAATTAACACTATTATGTAACGGACCGGTTTTTATTTTCTCAAATTGGCTAACGTACGGAGTTGAACCACTTGCTATTATACTCGAGGCATGCGGATTTAAAAGTTTTGACTTATACGGTCCCGGAGAAAATAGATACTTCATATGGAGTTCTGAAACAAAAACAAAGGACAAAACTGGTGATTTAATTAAAAAAGCAAGAAACAAATTCAATTCGCCTGAAAATAATACTGGAAATGTATTAAAAGTAATTTTAGGTACTCGCTCGGTTATGGAGGGTGTATCTTTTAGAAATGTAAAGCAAGTACATATTACCGAACCGTGGTGGAATGAATCTAGAATCAATCAAATCATAGCTAGAGCATCTAGATATTGTAGTCATTCTAGTTTACCGAATGTAGAACAATATGTAGATATATACAGACACTACTCAGTTTTTTCGATTGGTGGACAAAAAGTAGACACAGAGGCGTCAGAAGCATTAAGAATAGGAAATATACAAAATTGGAAAAGTTTATCGAGTGTGAGTATAGATCAAAAAATGGCAATGATGTCTTTGAGAAAGTACGCAGTGAATACTGAGATAGAAAATTTGTTGAAAGAGTGCTCGATTGATGTTGACATAAACAAAAATGGAAACATTTTGCGCTTGGAAGAAATGGCCGTGCCACTGATCGATGGAACTTATAATATTCATTATAAAAACCCTTCTACTGGTAAAATTTATCTAAGAACTGGAATACCAAAGAAGGTTAATTTCAACGAAATCTACGAAAGAAAATACTCATTTCCGAATAAAGAATACGATCTTGAATTTGTTGAAACTGGGCAGAATAAATTTGGAGAATTTGTAGTTTATAAAGATTCTGAGATTATAAATACAGACATCATAAACCCCGATTTAAATATGAGAGAAGTACTTATTCCATGGAAAAACGAAGAAACAATCGCAACATTAGAACTACCACGAGAAATAAAATTATATTTCGTAGATTTAGCCAAAAAATACGCATTGCTGCCGTTTCTTAGAAAAAAGTACTTTAATGAAAAGGGAACGAAATTTATTAAGTTCGATCATACTAAAAATATGGCCGGCTTATTAATGAAATGTATCACAACATTGTCTACTAATACAAATATCTCGATAAATATAAGAAGAGAAATGGTTGAACTAATTAAAAAAGATAGTGTCAAGCAGAAAATAAATGAAGACGTCGTTAAATTGATAGCTACATATGGATATCCAGAGTCCTATTTGGAAGAATTATTAATACTTGCTGCAAATAATCCAGGTGCTATAAAAGAAGCACTAGATTCTTTAAAATAAACTTTGCGTTATAATTATGATATAAAAACGATATTAAGAATTATTTTTCAAAAATTAAAATGTGTTAATATTATTAAATGAGTCAAGAATCGATAAGTTTTTTTGAAGACAAAACAACTGAACAGATAATTAATTGGATGATTGCTCATTTATCTGAAAGTCAATTACGGGCATGTTTAAATTCGGCTGGAATAACTCCAGAGTATTCTACAGGACAGGGTCCTTCCAGAGTGGTTCCAAGTTCGTCTGGGGCAGGCTCTTCATCCGATCCGTTGCCGATGATGCAACAATCTATACCACAGGTTCCACAATTTAGTCCTCCGCCTACGATAGCTCCACGTCAATTTCCTACATTTAATGTATCTCCATATGAAGACCCGGATATATCGTCTAGACAAATCAATCCATTATCAGCACAAGATCTCGAATCATTGATTAAATACGTTGGATATCAGGTAGAAAGCAAGGAAGACATAACAAGAGCGTTTCCGGCGGTAGATGCGATTGGTTTAGGAGCCATTCCAGTTTATATATACGGTTATTCAGCTCCAATTGTATATTTTATCGGGTTTGTAACGGGTCCAACAGGCATGTTTGTTAAAGCATTTCAGGCACCGACATTAAAAATTTTTAAACAAATAGGTTTTGAATTATTAAGAATATTAAATGAAAATGTAATATCTGGAATTTACAAATTAAACCCAGGAGAAACAGTAACAAAAGAAATGCAGCGACGCGCCAAGGCTTTTGCTTTATTGAACAGCAAACAGGGTATAATGACAAACACTTTACAGATTTTGAATCCAAGTTATATAAAAGATGTAGTTAGACCATATATTGCTACTCAGAAAGCAACAAAATTCGGAATTACTGAAAATTACAACTACACCGGATACATTTTTGACGACTTAACTGTAGACGATTTTGATAATCTTGATAATAATTTTGGAGAAGATGAAAATTATGACGAAAACGAAAATGAAAATGAAAATGAAAATGAAAATGAAAATGAAAATGAAAATGAAAATGAAAACGAAGACCACGATTACGATGAAAATTATGAAGAAAATGAAACTGAAACTGAAAATGAAAATGAAAATAATACCGAAAGCATTCCAGTTACTAAAAATATGCGGGTATACGACATGAATCCAGAGCAGTTAAGTCAGCACATGCTTAACAAGTTTGGCTCAAAATTCGCGAGCGACTACACCGCAGAAAAATACGTTAATTCAAACGGGGTTCCAGCTGTTAAATACATAAAAAGCGAAAAAAGTAATAATACAGAAAATGAAACCAATTCTGAAATGAATTCTGAAATGAATTCTGAAACGGACGGACCTATAATAAACGGGTTTGGAGAAGAATCGGATGAGGAAGAAAATTTATTTTAATTTTAGGTCGATAATTGTCTTGTTTACTTTATCAACAAAGTTAATTCCAATATTCAGATCTAAATATTCAATCAGTTCTTCATACGTTTTTTTATGTTTTAATTTATTATCAAAATATTTATTAACACATTTAAATATGTCAGCTGTAAAATAAATATAATTTTCGAATATATTGTCTAAATCGTCGTCCGACGATCTCAAAGAAATTACAGCACACCCACATGAGAGTGCTTTAATTATGCGATGTGTTTCCAAAGAATTGTTGTTGTAATACGGAATATTTATAACTACTTTAGATTTATTCAATAAATTACTTAGATCTTCAGGATTTGTATGTTTCCATTCAAAATCGCAATAAATATTTAAAGACGTTTTTTTAAGTCTGTCTAAAATAAGCTGACGTTTATCACTTCTACTGCCAACAAATACAACGTCATATTCTCTATTATAATTATAATTATAATTCTGGCGAATAAATGGAAAATAGAACATACCGAGAATTTTAATTTTAAAATTGTATTCTATCCATTTTGTAATATTGTTACTGTAACTAAAAACAAAATTGTCTTTTAAAAGTTTGATATAACATTCATTTTTTAAGTAAGAACTTTCGATTTGTTCACTATTTAATATAATATAATAAAATTTGAATTGAGCATTTAATTGTGCGTTTAATAAAACATCTGGTATCGAATTCGCACCGAATAATATATATACATCATTACTTTTTGGAAAAAAAATATTCTCGATAGGCCAATTATATTTTTGAGATAAAGCAAGTGCGTTTTCATTGAATATCTGGTGACATGAAAAAATTTTAATAGACATTATTACATTTTTAATTTAAAAATTATTTTTAAATTAATAAAACTTGTTTTAAATTAAAAATAAAAATATTTTCAATTAGTAAATAATATAATGGGAGATTTTGAGCCAGTTCCAGTTCCCGAGCCAGTTGTTGAATCGCTTCCCGAACCAGTCCCAGAACCAGTTCCAGTCCCAGAGCTAGTCCCAGAACCAGTTCCAGTCCCAGAGCTAGTCCCAGAACCAGTTCCAGTCCCAGAGCTAGTCCCAGAACCAGTTCCAGTCCCAG
>Ga0049084_10000460_pt1 | contig 16029 bp, 11 predicted proteins | sample GreLakmeON33MSRF_FD_66720 | JGI IMG/M metagenome (GOLD analysis project Ga0049084, IMG submission 66720) | Freshwater lentic microbial communities from great Laurentian Lakes, MI, USA - Great Lakes metaG ON33MSRF | ecosystem: Environmental > Aquatic > Freshwater > Lake | place: Great Lakes... | reverse complement strand
TCAGCCTCGGTTGCGCCCCACGCGGTTTGTTGCGCCGCAGGATCATCCGAAATCGGAAAAGGTTCGAGGCCGCGCACGGCATAGCCGCCGATCACTTCGTCAGGTCCACCGGCCTGCCAGCCGGCCTGAATTTCCTCGATGCCATTGAGCTGGCATCCACAGATCCGAGTCAGCAGTTCAATCGCATGAGCCACGCGGGGGCCGAGGGAGCGCACAAACAAGAGTCCTTCGTCGCGAGCCACGAGATCGGCAGGCCTCGCCAACAAAATCAACTGTGAGCCTGGGGGCAGATACGCCAGCGTGGGAGGTTGGCCCTGTGTGGGCGATCCCCACGGAAGATCGCTGGAATCCACCAGCGTGGTTGGATGGGCAGCGATTGGTGCCGTCGACGGCGAACCCTTTGGAGAATCGGGCTTTCTGGTTGGCGTCACCGAGGGCGCTAATGGAACGTCTGGGTCTTGAATGGGCGTGGGAAGCGGTTCGCGTTGCGCAGTTGCTGTACGCGTGGATGACGGAATTTCTGGTTGTGGGTCTGGCCGCAGCGACCAAAGACCGACTCCAAGAGCCAGTGCGGCCACACTCCCGCCGACGCTGCATAGACGGATCAGACGCAGGCGGGCCACGCGGCGGCGGACCGCAAGAGACTCAGCCTGCGTGGCGCTTGGGCCGGTGGTACGAGCAACTACCGACACAAGAGGTGGAGAACCTTTTCGCTCGGCCGATCGCGGGCCTGCCGGTGTGGCTGCGGTTGGTTGACCCTTGGGTGCGAAGAGAAACGGGCGTTGTGGAGGCAAGGTCGGTGAGACCGCGGGCAGGCCGAGGCAGGCGGCGATGGCATCGGCTGCCTCCACGGCTGTGGGATAACGTAAAGCCGGATCGATTGCGACCATGTAGGAAACGAGCGTAGCGATCTCAACGGGAACCTGCGGCGGTCCCAGTGGCGGTACGCCTACAAACGCCGCCTGCGTGAGCGTGCGTTTTGGATCCCCCTGCCAGCACGGCAGGGATCCAGTGAGCAACGCATGGAATACGCAGCCCAGCGCATAGACATCGCTTTGGGTTGTGCAAATGCGGCCCGGGAGCACGAGTTCTGGTGCGACAAAACAGGCTCGCGCACCGAGTTGCGCAATCGCCGCTGGCGAATCGACCGGCGGTCGCTGGAGAACGGCATGCGGATCGGCCACGAGTGGAAATTGCAACAGCCGCATGCGTCCGCTACCAGCTTCCCCATTGGGCTGCGGAGGTTCACAACTGAGCACATCCAGCGACACAGCTCCATGCACAATGCCAAGCCTGTGGAGTTCCGCCACTGCCCGTACGATCGCGACGATAAGAGGTCCTGCTGCGGCGATCGTCAGCGGCCCACTGCGTCCTATCGATTCAATGAGCGGTGTGCCGACCACATCTTCGCAGACAAGAAAGCGATGCGATTCGCTTTGCTCAAGCGCCCAGGTGCGACTGACCATCGGATCGGCCACTTCATGCGCACTCTTTGTGCGATGCGCGATGGTGGTCCAGATATCGAGCCGCTTACAGAGAGCTGCGTTGAGCAGGCTTAGACAAACGGTACGGCCGGAAGGCTCGTGCTTGGCTCGGAAGAGCAGTGCCGACTGTTTGCCGCTGACGTACCCAGTTTCAAGACGTTCGAAGAGACGGTAATCACCGATGAAGAACGGTCCGCGTTCGCCGCGGGCCAGATGCTTGGCCTGCCAACCGCTGAGCACCCTGCGTTTGACGAGCCACTTTGCAATCAACGGCGTGCGATCGGCCGGCCCTGCCGTCGCTGCCATCGGCGGGAATGGCAGCCCCTCAAACTCGCGTTGCAAGCTTTCCAAGAGGCCGGGATCCACGAGTTTGCTCGCAGCGACGAGCTTCCAGAAGTCTTCGGGGGCGGGAACTGGCATCGCTGCGTTGCATCCTCGTGCTGATCCTAGTGCTGATCGAAGAAGGCAATCCTACAGGGTTTTCTCGGGGATGAAAAAGCCTCGGGCTTCTCGAGGTGGGGACGCACATCGCACGGAGGAGATCGCACCTTGGAGAAGCGAGTATTCGTATCATAACGCGTCTCCCCGAAGCATCCACCGTACCGGGCGAAAGCAGGAAGCTCCTCTCCGTTTTCGCGCAGGGTTTCGAACTGAAAACAAGCCGTGGATGAATTGTCCGACGGGCTGCTAAGCTCTCGGAGCGTTGTTGGGTCTTGCATCCCTGCTTGAATGGTCTGCCCCGAGGAGTGACACCGTCTCATGCGTTCTAGCGAAGCGACGAGGATTTACTTCGACCGAGCAGCCGATCAACTCGATCTTTCCGAAAACATGCGACGCCTTCTCCTCACGGCGAGGCGAGAAGTGCAAGTGCAGATTCCCGTGGAGATGGATTCAGGTGATGTGGCGACGTTCATCGGCTACCGCGTGCAGCACAATAACGCACGCGGGCCAATGAAAGGTGGATTGCGATACCACCCGCAGGTTGACCTCGACGAGGTGCGGGCACTGGCCTCGCTCATGACCTGGAAAACGGCCGTCGTGAATATTCCCTACGGCGGCGCGAAGGGGGGCATCTCGCTGGACCCATCCACGCTCTCCATGCGAGAACTGGAGCGAGTGACGCGACGCTTCGTGGATGCCATCCACGATCTCTTCGGCCCCGACGTCGACATCCCCGCTCCCGACATGGGCACCACGCCGGAGGTGATGGCGTGGATCATGAACCAGTACGGCAAATACCACGGGTTTTCGCCGGCGTGCGTGACGGGGAAGCCGGTTGAATACCACGGCATCCCAGGCCGCGACGAAGCCACTGGCCGCGGAGTCGGCGGCCTCACGCTCAAGCTTCTGAGCCGTTTGGGACGACCGCTCCCAGGTACCACCGTTGCCATTCAGGGCTTTGGCAACGTCGGCTCCCACACGGCTAAATATTTGCACGATGCCGAATGCCGCATTGTGGCCGTGAGCGATGCCTTTGGGGGCTTCCATCGGGCCGAGGGGTTGGATGTGCTCGAACTGCATCGGTATGTCAACGCCCACGCCGGCAAGCTGGAAGGCTTCTCAGGCGGGGATCGGCTCACGAATGCGGAGTTGCTCGCAATGGAATGCGATGTGCTTATACCCGCAGCGCTCGGCGGCGTGCTCACTCGGGCCAACGCCTCATTGGTGCGAGCCCCGATCATTGTGGAAGCAGCCAATGCCCCGATCGAACCTGAGGCCGATGCCATCTTTGACGAGCGAGGCATCACGGTTCTGCCCGACATCCTGGCCAATGCTGGCGGCGTGACGGCCAGTTGGTTTGAGTGGGTGCAAAACAGGCAGTATTACCAATGGGGCTTAAACCGCGTGCGACAAGAACTGGATCGGATTCTGGGCGAGGCATTTGAGCAGGTCTGGCAGCTTTCCACGTCTCGCAAAGTGCCGCTTCGCACCGCAGCCTACATGCTCGGTGTTGGCCGCGTCGGTCGCGCAGCGGTCTTGGGCGGCGTCGAATGAGCCAATATTTTAGGGAACGGCTTGGCCGGAGCGATACCACTGGCCCCTGAGCCAGTCGGCGAGCAGATCGATCTGCTCTCGTGAGAGCATCGGGGCAGAGCCCTCTTGGGTCTTTCCAAAGCTGGGCATGCGATCGTTGGATGCGCCATAAAATCGCTCGTGAGTGGGATCGGTGATGATACCCACGAGCCACTCCCGCGATCCCCAACCGTTGAGTTCGGGGGCAGTGCCCAAGGCGGTGCCATTCTCTCGAAACGCGTGGCAGGCACCGCATCGCTCCGTGTCGGCAATCAGCGACCGCCCTTTCTCAATCAGTTGAACCGTGGCCTGTGCGTCGCTCCTGTGGAGTCCATCTGCTCGGCCTGCCTCTTGGCTCATGGCAACCTCCACAGCCTTGATATCCTCCAGAGTCCACACATCGCGGTCGGTCAGATCCTCGGTTACAAAGTTCACCATATCGCCATCTTTGTGCGCCGTGTTGCCAAAGTAGGCTGGGCCAGCCACCTGCTGGGGATCCAGCAATCCGCCAATCCACGCGTTGCCACCAAACCCAAAAAGGTTGGCCGCCGAGGCCTTGGCATACTGGGCGTCAGCCCCGCTCGCTGTGGGGTCGACGTGGGCATGGCAACTCCCGCAATGCTGTGCAAAAAGTCGTGGACCCTGGCTGAGGGCATCCCGACGAACTAATTCAAGCGCGCCGGCCGGCGGAATGCGTTCTGGGCGGCCTGCCAATTCGATGGCCCGTTCGGCGTCGTGTTTCGCCTGAGATGAGGCTTCTAAAAATGCCAACGAGTGGCGAAAGGCATCCCACTTCTTGCGCCGCTTTTCAAAAGCGGCAATGAGCGACGCATCATTTCCAAATGACGCCGCGATTTTTGACTTGTCACCGCCTGTCTTTTCGAGCAAGGCGGGCACATCAGCCAGCGAGACAGGATCGATCCACCGGGCGCAATAATCCTCGTGGAGGGCCATTGCGGTGAGGAGTCCGACTCCGGCCAGAAGGCTGCACGTGAAAACGATATTCAAGCGGTGACCGAGGTTCCAGCGACCAATGATCGGCATCAGAAACATCACGCCCATCACGAGACTTGGCACAACGATGGCACCAAAGAATTCACCCGTGGCCCCCATCCCCTCAAACACTTTAAGAAACTGAAATAAAAACAAAAAGTACCACTCGGGCCGGGCCGCAGCGTAGGGTTGCGACGGATCGGCCGGCGCCCCCAATTCCGCACCGAGGGATCCTGTGATGATCGGCTGACCGTCCAGCATCGCCTGCAGTGCCGGCCAAAGAATCACCCCCAGCACCACCGCCATCACCACGAGGCAGACAACGGCGTCCTTGAGCACTTGATCGGGCCAGAACATCGCATCGGGCTTTGCCAGCGGTTTTCGAGCGCAGAGGCCATGCTTGCGAAACAAAGAGAGGTGGACAACCAGCATCGTCACAAGCGCAGCCGGGAGAAATCCTGCGTGAATCGCAAAAAATCGGGTGAGCGTGTGGTGGCCGTAGTCGGGGCCGCCCACAACGAGTTGCTGAATGGATGGGCCGAAGATGGGAACAAGGCTTGCCAGATTGGTCGCCACACGAGTCGACCAATAGCCCTTTTGATCCCACGGCAGCAAGTAGCCAGTGAGGGCCATTCCCAGCACCAGCATCATCAGCACTAAACCCAGCCAGAAATTGACCTCCCTCGGCGCGCGGTATGCCCCGTCGATCACCACCTGCATGAGATGCAGCGCCAAGAGCACAACCATCGCTTGCGCCATCACATGATGGATGCCCCGAAGCAACCAGCCTCCGGCCATCTCGTGCTGAATGTAATAGACGCTTTCCCATGCGCTTTGTGCACCAGCGGAATAGCTCGACCACAGCACAAGCCCCGTGATCAGCTGGGTCATAAACGCAAACACGAGCGTACTTCCCCACACATACCGCCAGCGGGCCCCACCAGGCACTCGCTCAAAAAGCGCCTCATGGATCAACGCCCGGTAGCCAGTGCGATTGTCAAAAAAATCTGCCAGTTGACTCAAGGGTCCTTTGCGAAAACCATGCTCTTTTTCGTTCACTCCGGTCGTGCTCATGGCTTTGCCACCTTTTCGGCAATCCCCGTATAAAAGTTTTGCCACTTCACGGCGACCCCTCCATTGTTATCCACTCGGCACGCGAGCCCGTCCATGGCTCGCGGGCTTGGACTCGGGGCAACCATCTGACCGTCAACGGTGAAGCGACTGCTGTGGCACGGGCAACGGAAGCATTTCTCTTCTGGATCGATCTGCACGAAGCATCCGGCGTGCGGGCATGTCGCCGAAAGCGCCTCCACTTCGTCCGAGCCCTTTTTGCGACGGAGATAGACTGCCCCAATCGGCTCGGCGGCAAATCCCGTCCATGCGTCGATGCGATCGGTCACCACAGCAAACTGCCGAGGCACGCCGTCATCAGGGACAGATTTCAGCTCGGTCACCGGCAGAAACGTTGCCGCCTCGCTCCGCCTCCGCAGCGGGTCGAGAAACATCCATACACCAGCAGCCACCGGCGTGAGAGTAGCCAACCCGCCGCAGACCAAGGCCATCGCTTCCACGAAAAAATTGCGACGGCCGGCCGCATCGCCAGCATGCGGCCCTGTTATTTTAGATACATCAGCCACAGGAGTCTTCGTCGGGTGGTTGCGTCTCTTCCCGGAGGGAGCCATGCCCGCTCTGAATGGTCGCAGTGCAGAGGCCCGCTCATTTTCTTTCTCAATGCTAAGAGTTTTGCCAAGCTTCGTCCACCGCTGCGGCCACTCGCTGGCATGCCGCGGCCAATGGTCCTGGGAGAATGGCGCCCGCAGCCGCCTTATGGCCGCCGCCGCCAAATCCAGCAGCCAGCACGCTTGCGTCAACGTGCGAACGGCTGCGAAAGCTTGTCTTCACACGTCCGTCAGATTGCTCAATGAGAATCACTGCCAACTGAGTTCCCTTGACCGTGAGCGTGAGATTCACGAGATCCTCGGTGTCGCTCGCCACCGCTTCTGTTGCTTTGATGTCGCTCTGGCTGACGATCGAGGTGATGATTTTGCCCTCGTGCGAGACCCGTGCGCCGGCGAGCGTCCGTCCAACAAGATTGAGTCTGGCGATTGAGTCTTGTTCAAAGAGTTCGCCGTAAATTGCAGTTGGGTTGGCATTCGCATCCACGAGCCTTGCCGCGATGCGAAAGGTTTCACCCGAAGTTGATGGAAATCGAAACCAGCCGGTGTCCGTGGCAATCGCCGTAAACAGCGGCGTGGCGATTGGTTCGGTGAGTGGCACCTTGAGCCGGAGGGCAATCTCCGAGACGATTCTCCCTGCGGCTTCCGCGGTCGTGTCTTTAAACCATCGATCGGAGAGGTTGTCTTCGCTGACGTGGTGATCAATCACCAGAACTTTTTCCCGCAAATCCTTGACCACATCAGCCATGGCGCCGAGTTGGGCCCAAGCACTTGTGTCGAGCACGATCACAAGATCCCGATCGAGAAGGTCGGACTTTTTTACCGCGACGGGATGCCTCGCACTCTTCTCGAGCGATTCGATCCGGCCTGCTGGATCAATCCACGCCAGATCCGGCGGCGTGGCTTGTGCGTTGACGACCCGCACATCCTTGCCAAGAAATTCCAAGATGCCCAGCATGCCCAGTTCGCTGCCCAGCGAATCACAATCGGGCCGAACGTGGCTGGTGAGAACCACCCGACTCGATTGCCGCAAAACCTCAAGCAACGTCGCCCAATCTAATCGCATCGAGGCTCCATGTGTGATCTATTTCTTTGCGTTGGTGTGCGTATGGCCATCTGGCTTCTCAAATCCCACGAGCCAGTTCGTGGCGTGGCTGTTCTGCTCCCGCTTTCGGATCTTTCATACACCCTCGCCTGAGACATCGCACGGCTCCTGCACGATCTGGGAGGCTCGGCGAACATCTTTGGCGAGCTGCAACGTGAGCTCCTCGGTCGATGCAAACTTCTGAGTGTCACGAACTCGGTCTAGGAAGTCAACGTTGAGCACGCATCCATAGAGATTGCCAGTGAATCCGATCAGGTGCACTTCAACGGAAACTGCCGTCTCGCCAAACGAAATATTTGGTCCGATGTGTACCGCAGCCGGCCACACAGCACCTGCTGCGGTGCTCTCGCTCGCCGCCACGGCTGCGCGAGCGGCGTAAACGCCCGGGGCTGGCAGGAGCGTGGCAATGGCAGAAAGATTGGCTGTCGGAAACCCAATTGCCTGGCCTCGCCTCGCCCCCTCGATGACGTTGCCGCTCACGCGATAGGCCGCTGTGAGCATCTCCGCAGCCTCCCGTACGCGTCCCCCTGCGATCATGGCTCGCAGCCGCGAACTCGACACAGGCTGCCCATCGCGCATCACAGGCGGCACTGTTTCCAACGCCACTTGATCGGCAGCGCACAGTTCGCCAAGGAGCCGAATATCCCCCTTTCGGTTCGCCCCAAAACGAAAATCATTGCCTTCCACGATTGCCGCAGCCCGCAGCCGGGCGTGGAGAAGTTCCGCATAAAACGCCTCGGCCTCGAGGGTTACAAACTGTCGATCGGTCGGCTGCACGAGGACGGCATCGACGCCGAGCAACGCCAATAACTCTGCCCGGCGTGCGGGAGTGGAGAGTGCCACAGGGGCAGCAGTGGGACGCACGATTGAAGCGGGATGCGGGTCGAACGTGAGCACAACAGCAGGCACATCGAGCCGATGAGCCACGGCCAAGAGTCGGTTTACAATGGCGAGGTGGCCCACGTGGACGCCGTCAAAGTTCCCTACCGTTACAGCGCAGGCAGGCGCAGTGGGCGTCCAGCGGCCGGCGGCCGATAAAACAGTCGGTTGTAAAACGTGCTGCACCGAGGCCATCAATTGAAATGAAAGGGTGGGCTTGAATGGGAGAAGTGTAGCAAACGCTCATCGAGCGCCTGCCCGTTGCGTCACTCGGCATCTTAGGGGGTTTGGTCGAGTTTGACTGAGTCTCGGAAAACAAAGGCCCGTCCGGCCCATGCGACGCTGCCATCAAAGCACGGTATCATGCTGGGCATCTGGCGTGGTCCTTCGGCGTGGCCGGAAAAGTCTTTTCGGTCAATCCAACCTGTCGCACCTGACTGAATCACCGCCTGGATCACATCACCGACTGGATCACATCACCGACTGGATCACATCACCGCTTGGATCACACTATGGAAGAGAAGCAGATCTATCTGTCGGCGGAGATGACGAGTCGTCTGGCAGCCATTGATATTGGCTCGAACAGCGTGCGGCTGCTTGTTGCCGAAGCACTGCGAGGCGGCACGTACCGAATTCTGGATGAAGAACGTGAGCCAACGCGACTCGGTCGCAGCGTCGCATTAGAGGGCAAACTGGATGACGCGTCGATGGAGCGAACTATTGCCGCACTGCGTACATTCAAGGCAATTGCATCCGGCTATCAGGCCACGAACCTCCGCACGATTGCCACCTGTGCGGTACGCGAGGCCCGCAATGGGCCAGAATTCTGCCGCCGAGTCCGCGACGAGGTTGGGCTGGAAGTGGAAGTGATTTCGGCCGATCGGGAGGCGAGGCTGGCGTTTTCCAGTGCGCAACACGCCTTTGATCTCTCGGGCAAAAATGTGATCGTTGCTGACATCGGCGGTGGTAGTACAGAACTGGTATTTGCTACCGGCAACCTAATCGAGTCGATTTTCACGACCCCGCTAGGGGCCGTGCGACTGACTGAACAGTGCGGTCTCGTCGACGGCGCGCCTCCCGAGGCTTTTCGGCATCTGGATGACGAGATTAACTCGTGCCTGAAAAAACGCACCACTCGGCCGCTCTTCGCGCCTCATTTCCTCATCGGCTCAGGAGGCACATTCACAACGCTTGCCGAATTGATCATGGCTGGAAAAAAGCAGTTCGACATCCCAGTTGCGGGCTATAAGGTGTCGCACGCCGAAGTTCGTCACTTGCTCGACAGGCTTTGCAAGATGCCACTGAGGGCCCGACGCAGCATGGCCGGAATGACGCCCGATCGAGCTGACATCATCATCGCCGGCCTCACGATCATCGACGTGCTTCTGAAGCGATTCCGTGTCAACACGCTTGTGATTCATACCCGAGGCGTTCGCGATGGGCTGGTACGAGAGATGATTGACGAACTCCTGGGCAGTGATGGCGGCACCGCAGTCGATCAACCGGAGTTACGAGATGAGGCAATCGAGCGACTCGCGACGGCCTGCTCTGGTGAGCGGGAACACGGCCGAAAGGTGGCCTCGCTGGCCGGACGCATCTTTGAGCAAATGACTGAACCGCTGGGGCTCCAAGCCAGCGATCGAATGCTGCTGGAGTGGGCGGCGCGTTTACAGGATGTCGGGTATGTCATCAATTACGAACAACATCACAAGCACAGCTATCACCTCATTCGCAATAGCCGACTCCCTGGTATTCGCACGCACGACTTAGAACTCATCGCCAACGTGGCCCGTTATCATCGTGGCGCACACCCCAAGCGAAAACACGAAAATCTTTCGCGACTGTCTTCTGAGGACCAGCAGCGAGTGCAACGCATGGCGGCAATTCTGCGGGTGGCCGGCGGCCTCGACCGAAGTCGCTCGCAACAGGTGCGAGATGTGCGTGTGACCGTGGCAGATGAGTGCGTGACGCTGGATGTTGTTGCCGAGCAAGAACCGCTTGTCGACATTTGGGGCGCCGAGCGACGCACGGACTTGTTTGAGAAAGTATTTGGGCTGCCAGCGATGATTCGTTGGGCCTCCCGTGCCGGTACACTCGCCGCACAAGTCGGCTCCGCTGCAGTCTCTCGAAAGGCCCGCAAGCCACCAAAGCATCGCAGTCCGTCTGAATCTGTGACCTCGGCCGATGATGCAGACGATTGCAAGCCAAACGCTTAATACTGCACCCCCCCACCACCACCCATTACAGCGGCAAAACGAAGCGGCGGGCCAAGGTGGAGAGTGGCTCTCCGTGCCAACTGCATGCGTTAATCCCTACAGTCCATCCAAGCTGTTTTTTTGTCAGACTAGCGTTTTGCCGAAGACCCGAGTGGCTAGCGGTCGATGTCCTTTGGAGACGTTCTTGGAAATCGTGCGAGAAATCCCGTGGGAATAGCGACGAGGAACTGCCGGGTGATTCGTACCATGCTCCAGCATTCGATCCGCCGGCCACTCACCACTGGCCTCATGGCCATCGCGATTCTCCTGCTGGCCGTCGGCAATGCCCTGCCCTGCCATGCTGCCCAGACGAGGCAACTGGGCCAATCGAAGCCCCTTTCGCACGGATCGCCGCAGAAAAAAGCGCCGTATCAACCCGGTGCATCACCCTATAAAACAGGTGCCAACGATCGTCCAAAATATTTTGTGCCACCCACCAACCCCCGGACTCCGACGTGGAAAATGTACGGCACGCCTCCCAGAGTAACCCCTGGTGATTGGCCCACGTACGCTCCTTTTGGATTTGGTGGCTATCGGTTTCCGGCCGTGGGCAGTCAGGCATACCGGTAGATCGCTCGCCCATTCTCAAGCGATCGAGTCATTCTGGAGCAATCGAACCACTCTGGAGCGACGCTCGAGTATCGGCCGGAGAATCCAGTGGGGCCAGCGTTTGAGAGAAGGCCGAGGGCGATGCACGATCTTCTTGAAGTCACTCCCTCAGGGTTGTACTGCAGCCAAGGTGATTTTTACATCGACCCCTGGCGACGCGTACCTCGGGCCATCGTGACGCATGCCCATGCCGATCATGCGAGGCCTGGCTGCGATCGGTATCTCTGCGCCTCGCCAGGCAAACTCCTCTTGCGTGAGCGTGTTGGCAGCAGAGCGCCGATCGATACGCTGCGTTTTCATGAATCGATCGTGATCAACGGAGTCCACGTGTCCCTAGCCTCCTCGGGCCACATACTGGGGGCGGCGCAGGTCGTTTTGGAGTACGGCGGAGTCACGTGGGCTGTAACGGGTGACTACAAAACGCAGGCCGATCCCACCTGTGACCCATTTCAGCAGGTCGAAGCCGACGTCTTGATCACTGAATCGACGTTCGGCTTGCCCCTCTATCGCTGGCAGGATCCGGACGCGATCGCAGCCCAGATAAATCAGTGGTGGCGAGACAATCAACAAAACGGCCGCACCAGTGTGCTGCTCGCCTACTCACTTGGGAAGGCGCAGCGATTGGCCGCCATGATCGATCCGTCGATTGGGCAAATCGTGGCGCACGGCGCAGTGATGAAGATGGTGCGAGCCTACCGAGACAGCGGCGTGCGTCTGCCGCCGATCGATGCCGTGCCGTCGAGTGCACGGAAGGTGGGAGGTGGCAGGGCGTTGGTGATCGCGCCACCATCAGTGCGCGGCAGTCGCTGGCTGCGGTTGTTCGGCGATGTGAATGTGGCGATGGTGTCGGGCTGGATGTTCCTTCAGAGCGAGTGGCACACTCGCGGGTTTGAACATGGGTTTGCGATTTCCGACCATGCAGATTTTCCGGGCCTCATCTCTGTCATCGAGGGATCGCGAGCCCGTCGCGTGCTTGTCACGCACGGCACGTCTGAGTCACTGGCCGAACTGCTCCGCCAGCGCGGCCTCGACGCCAGTGTGTTACCGAGCCCGTTGACAGACGACAGTGAGCACCCTCGATCGCACCCAGCGTAAGAGAACGCGCTTGAGTCCATTTGATTTTTGTCTACGAGGAGCCCTCGTGTCGGGTGAAGTTGACGCGAGTCGGCGCAATCCCACCATTGAAGCGGACGCCTTTACCCGTTGCCCGCTTTCTGCGGTGTTGCGTGCGATCTAACGTTCCGACTGGGATGCAAACGAGCAAAAAGCGGCAGGGAGCGCGTCCAGAATGTCACTGGCGATGAGCGAAATTTCGCCTCGCGTCTCCGCGGCAATGTCTCCTGCATGGCCATGCACCCACGCGGCCAGCCTTGCAGCGTTGAACGGATCCAGCCCATGCTCCTCGTGGTTGCGGCCAGAGTGTTGGCCAAGCAGTGCCGCTACGACTCCGGTCAACACGTCTCCGGCACCGCCCGTCGCCATGCCTGGGTTTCCGGTGTGGTTATGAACTCGGCGGGTGGGATCTACCACAAAAGTGTCTGGGCCCTTGAGCACCACCACTGTGGCTGTCGTCAAAGCGAACGCGGCGGCGGCCGCTTCCAGAAGGGATCGATCGAGGAGTGGCCCGAGGTCGAGAAACTGCTGCATCTCGCCGGCATGGGGCGTGAGCACTCGCGGTCCAGCATGGAGAGCCAGTTGCCTTTGACTGGTCTGCGAGAGTGCCCAGAGTGCATCGGCATCGAAGACGGCCGGCTGTGGAAGCTCTTCCCAGAGTTGCTGCACAAGCAACTGAACCGACTCCGAGCGGCCGATACCAGGGCCAACGGCTACGGCATCAGCTCGCCTGGCCCGCTCCAGGATCTGATCAATGGCGTCGCTGGCAAATGTGCCGTCGGCGCGGCCAGACAGGCCGTGGGTCATCACGCAAGGATGAAAGCACGCGGCGATCGATGCCACCTGCTCAGGCACAAGCAATTCCACGATGCCTGCACCGCTGCGAAGTGATGCGATGGCCGATAACGCGGGGGCTCCTGCCATTCCAGACGAACCACCCACGATGAGCACGCGACCATAATCGCGCTTGCTGGTATCGCGGGGGCGTCTGGGCAGGCGAGGCAGATCGGCTGGAAGCACGGGTTGTTTCATTGGCGGGCCGTGCGGCAACCGGAAAAGAGATGAGGGGTGGAGGAGAAGGCACGCGATCGGCCCTGACCGAATCTCCAGTATCGCTCGAACATGCTACGATCTCCAACGCCAACGGTTCCGATGGATGCCCTGCCGCAGAGCGTTGCGCAGGGGTTAGAGTGATTTACCTTGACCGGAAGCCCTCGCAGGGGCTACCTTCGCCGCAAAACCACGGATTCGAACGCCAAGGAGAAGGCCATACACCATGAGTGCCGCACAGAGTCAGGGCGACATTTTCGATGTCAAAAAAGTCCGACGGCTGATTGAGCTTATGAAGGAGCACGATCTGTCGGAGATCGACCTCAAGCAGGCCGACCAGCGGGTTCGTATCAAGCGGGGGCAAGAGGCCGTCGTCTATGCGCCGCCAGTCGCAGCAGTTGCTCCTCGTGCGAGTGTAGTTGCTCCGGAATCGGCCCCTGTTGAAAACTCGAGAATCCTCGTAATCTCGAGCCCGATGGTTGGCACCTTCTATCGATCATCAGGCCCCGATTCGGCACCGTTTGTAAAAGTGGGCGACCGCATTGGGCCGGAAAAAGCTGTCTGTATTATCGAGGCCATGAAAGTGTTTAACGAAATTCCCGCTGGCATCTCGGGGCAGGTCGTGGCGGTTCTTGTGGAAAACGGCGCTGCGGTTGAATTCGGTCAGCCCTTGATCAAAGTGGATCCCGAGGCGTGAGGTTCAATCGTCACTGATGCGAGTGAATCGACCCGACTGAATTTTCTTGAGTCCCCAGATTGAGCTCCAGGGCAGTTGTGTATGTTCAAACGAATTCTTATAGCCAACCGCGGCGAGATTGCGCTGCGGGTGATTCGTGCCTGCCGTGAACTTGGCGTTGAGACAGTCGCCATCTACAGCCAAGCTGACCGGGATGCAGGCTATTTGCAACTTGCCGACGAGGCCATCTGCGTGGGTCCTGCTCGTGCTGCCGACAGCTATCTGCGAATCGACAGGGTGATCAGTGCAGCTGAGATTGGAAATGTGCAGGCGATCCATCCAGGGTACGGTTTTCTCTCCGAGAACGCTCACTTTGCAGAGGTCTGCCGATCTTGCGACATTGGCTTTATTGGCCCCACTCCCGAGGCAATGGCCCGCGTGGGCGATAAAAATTCGGCCCGCGCCCTCGCTCGCGAGGCAGGCGTACCATGTGTGCCTGGCAGCGATGGCTTGATCACCAGCGAGCAGGAAGCCGTAACCGTAGCCCGTTCAATCGGGTTTCCCGTGCTGCTGAAGGCTACAGCCGGCGGTGGCGGGAAAGGCATGCGCGTGGCAGCAAACGACCTGGCTCTTGCCAGCGCTTGGCAGCAGGCTTCGGCCGAAGCGCAGGCGGCATTTGGGAATGCGGGCATTTATATCGAGCGTTATGTGGAACGCCCTCGGCACGTCGAGGTGCAAATCTTGGGCGACACGCACGGCACGATGCTTCATCTCTGGGAACGCGATTGTTCGACCCAAAGACGCCATCAAAAACTGATTGAGGAAAGCCCTTCGCCGCGACTGGCCCCAGAAACACGGACGGCAATGTGTGCAGCAGCGGTGCGACTGGCAAAGACAGCTGGCTACCACTCTGCCGGGACGGTTGAATTCATCGTTGATCAGCAGGGCAACTTTTACTTCATTGAGATCAACGCCCGGATTCAGGTGGAACATCCTGTGAGTGAGATGGTGACGGGCATCGACCTCGTCAAGGCACAGATCCGAGTTGCCGCAGGCGAAAAGCTGGAGATAAAGCAGGAAGACGTCGTCCCTCGCGGGCATGCGATCGAGTGCCGCATCAACGCCGAGGATCCGGCCAATGGCTTCCGTCCTTGCCCTGGCCGCATCGAAAGGATCACTGCTCCGGGCGGCTTTGGCGTACGGTTCGATTCGCACGTAGCGGCAGGCTACGTGGTGCCGCCACACTACGACTCGCTGCTTGGCAAACTGATCGTTCACCAAGCGACTCGCCGCGAAGCGATTGAAACGATGTCTCGTGCGCTCAAGGAACTCCGCATTGAGGGGATCAAGACAACCGTCCCGCTGCACCTGGAAGTGTTGGCCAATTCCGCCTTCCACGATTCTCAGGTCGACACGACATTTGTGGAACGGATGCTGGCGGGATGAGAACGATCGCGGCAGGCACGCTACATTCCCTGCAAGAAAGAAATTGACATGAGTGAATCGCTGTCGAGTCCGCCCAAGCCGGTCCACGCATTTTCAAAAGTCGCCATTCTTTTTGCGGGAGGTCCTGCGCCAGGGGCCAATGCTGTTATCTCGACTGCGGCGATTTCATTTTTACGCAACAACTGCGAAGTGCTCGGGATGAAGCACGGCTATTCGTCGCTGGCCAATTACACACCAGAAAAGCCACTGATTGCCGGCCGCGACTTTGTACAGGTCACGCCGGACTTCCTGAAGCGATCGCGATCGAGCCAAGGCATTTTGCTCGGCACGGCAAGGACAAATCCGGGCAAACTGGTCTCGTCTCCAGCTCATTTCGATGAACCTGATCGCGTGCGACAACTCAAAAATGTGTACGAGGGGCTCCGGTCTCTAGGCGTTGAGGCACTGATCTCAATTGGTGGCGACGATACGCTCAAAACAGCCAACAAATTGAAGCTCTATCAGGATCGGCTTCCACAAGGCAGTCCCAAGATCCCTGTCGTGCATCTGCCAAAGACAATCGACAACGACTACATGGGGATTGATTTTACGTTTGGCTATTTCACGGCCGTCGATACGCTGGCTGCGGAAGTTCGCAACCTGCTCTACGATGCCGAGGCGTGCCGGAGCTACTACCTGTGCGAAACGATGGGTCGCAGCGCCGGATGGCTCTCATACGGAGCCGCGATTT
>Ga0049084_10000458_pt1 | contig 16049 bp, 15 predicted proteins | sample GreLakmeON33MSRF_FD_66720 | JGI IMG/M metagenome (GOLD analysis project Ga0049084, IMG submission 66720) | Freshwater lentic microbial communities from great Laurentian Lakes, MI, USA - Great Lakes metaG ON33MSRF | ecosystem: Environmental > Aquatic > Freshwater > Lake | place: Great Lakes... | reverse complement strand
TAAATAAATATTTAGAAATACATGATTGGAAGGAATATTTAAAAGAGAAGGCTGATGAAGAAATATTAAAAACTTTGCGATCAAGGGCTAAAACTAACCGTCCGGCAGGAGACGCTAAATTCATTAAGAAAATAGAAAAATTAACGGGAAGAACACTTACTTTTAATAATAAAGGAAGACCTAAGAAGAAATAAATAGCTACCGTCCTTATTTATTCTTAATTGCTAGTTTTTGATTTTAAAACAGGAATTACCATATTTAATCCATCGATTTAATAGACATTTTGTATCTCAACAATATCAATCATTTCAAAGCTTTCTCTTTTCTCCTTTTCCCTAAATCTTTACTAAACAGTCGGATTGTACATCCTCTTTTCGTAAATTTGCGCCTCATTAAAAGAGGGCATGAGTAAAAGCGTAAACATAGAAGATATAATATCTATCTCCATTGAGGCTGGCGAGGCGATTATGCAGGTGTATGCCGATGAAAGTAGGTTTGCGCAAGTTGATTTTAAAGCCGATGATTCTCCACTTACCGCTGCCGATACTTTGGCGAACGGAATTATTGTAGAGCAATTGAATGCCTTGTATCCTGAAATACCTGTTATTTCTGAGGAAATAGAATCAATGCCTTTTGAAGAAAGAAAAAACTGGACTAGCTTTTTCTTGGTTGATCCTTTAGATGGTACCAAAGAATTCATTAAAAGAAATGGTGAGTTTACCGTGAATATCGCCTTGATAGAAAATGGAATTCCAGTGTTGGGCGTTATATATGTTCCAGTTAAAAAAGAAGTGTACGCAGGTGAAGTGGGTAAAGGATCTTTTAAAGAAGTGGAGGGAGTGAGAGTGAGTTTAGGTGCTGTATGCAATAAAGAGATGAAAACAGCTGTAGGCAGTCGCTCTCATGAAAGTGACGAAGAGAAAGTGGTGTTGGAAAGATTCTCTGTTAAAGATAAAATTTCGATTGGAAGCTCTCTTAAGTTTTGCTTGATAGCCGAAGGTAGTGCACATGTTTATTACCGTTTCGGACCAACCATGGAATGGGATGTGGCAGCCGGACACGCCATTTTGCGCGCTGCAGGTGGTGAGGTATTTAAGGGAGACGAGATGAAAGAAGTGTTTACTTACAATAAACCCGATTTAAGAAACGGAAGTTTCTTGTGCGTTGCAAAAAATTATTTAACAGTTCAGAACATTGAACATTAAACATTGAACTTTGAACAATAACATACATTCTATAAAACACACCTTGCTTCAAAAAGCAGATAAAGAAAAGTTTTTGAAGCAACGCGGTATTGTGCTATGGATGACAGGTTTGAGCGGAAGCGGTAAAAGTACTTTGGCCCGCGCTTTAGAAAGTGATTTGTGCGAAAAAGGCTATTTCACCAAGTTGTTAGATGGTGATAATTTAAGAACAGGGTTGAACAGCAATCTTGGTTTTACCGAAGCCGACAGAATGGAAAATATTCGTCGCGCTGCGGAAGTTGCCAAGTTGTTTTTAGAAAATGGTGAAGTGGTGATTTGTTCTTTTGTGTCTCCAACAGATGATATTCGCGCTCTCGCAAAATCAATTATTGGTGAGCAAGATTATTTTGACGTTTATGTAAACGCATCTTTTGAAGAGTGCGCCAAACGTGATGTTAAAGGTTTGTACAAAAAAGCGTTGAATGGAGAAATTAAAAACTTCACTGGTTTAGATGCTCCTTTTGAAGCGCCTAAAAATCCGTTTATAGAAATTAAAACAGCCGATGAAGATTTCGACATCAGCAGAAATAAATTATTGACTAAAGTATTGGAAGTAATAAAACTATGAGCTACAACTTAAATCACTTAAAGCAACTCGAGTCGGAAGCTATTTTCATCTTTCGCGAAGCAGTTGAACAGTTTGAGAATCCGGTGATTCTTTTTTCTGGAGGTAAAGATTCAATTACTTTGGTGCACTTGGCATACAAAGCTTTCTTTCCTGCAAAAATTCCTTTTCCGTTGTTGCATATTGATACCGGACACAACTTTCCAGAAACGCTTGTTTTTAGAGATGAGTTGGCTAAGCTTTACAATGTGAAACTGGATATTGGTTATGTTCAAGATTCAATTGATAGAGGAACAGCTGTAGAAGAAAAAGGATTGAATCCGAGCAGAAATACTTTGCAATCGATTACACTTCTTGAAAAATTAGAAGAAGGTAAATACGATGCTGCTTTTGGCGGTGGTAGAAGAGATGAGGAGAAGGCACGCGCTAAAGAAAGATTCTTTTCGCATCGTGATGAATTCGGACAATGGGATCCCAAAAATCAGCGTCCGGAATTATGGAATTTATTCAACGGTAAAAAAGCACCGGGAGAATCATTTAGAGTTTTTCCTATTTCAAACTGGACCGAGATGGACGTTTGGCAATACATCAAAAAAGAGAATATTGCCTTGCCTAGTATCTACTTCGCACACGATAGAAGTATTGTAAATAGAGGCGGAGTGTTGTTGGCAGAATCTCCTTACAACACTTTGTTGCCTGGCGAAAAATACGAGCAAATGCACATTAGATATAGAACTTTAGGATGTATGACTATTACTGGAGCTATCTTCTCTGATGCCAATGATTTAGATAAAGTAATTGAGGAAGTTGCTGCTGCGCGTTCTACAGAGCGAGGTAACAGAGCCGATGACAAACGTTCGGAAGCTGCAATGGAAGATAGAAAAAAACAAGGATATTTTTAATTATGGAAACTAAAGGATATTTAGATATGGACCTACTTCGCTTCACCACTGCGGGAAGCGTTGATGATGGTAAAAGTACTTTGATTGGTAGATTGATGTACGATACTAAATCGATTTTCGAAGATCAGTTGGAAGCCATAGAACGATCAAGTGAAAAACGTGGCGATGAAACAGTGAACTTAGCGCTGTTAACCGATGGTTTGAAAGCCGAGCGTGAACAAGGAATTACCATTGATGTAGCGTATCGCTATTTCGCTACGCCAAAAAGAAAATTCATTATTGCCGATACTCCCGGACACATTCAGTACACCCGTAACATGGTGACTGGCGCGTCAACGGCAAATTTGGCTATCATTTTGATTGATGCAAGAAACGGTATAATCGAACAAACATCGCGTCATACTTACATCGCTTCAATGTTGGGAATCAAACATATTGTGGTGTGTGTAAACAAAATGGACTTAGTTGATTTTAGCGAAGAGGTTTTCACTAACATCAAAACCAAGTACCAAGCATTTTCATCAACCTTAAATCTACCAGATATTCAATACATTCCAATTAGTGCGTTGAAAGGGGATAATGTGGTGGATGCATCAAAAAATATGGATTGGTACAAAGGCAAAACTTTGTTGCAAACTTTGGAGACAGTGCAAATAGTATCCGACTTTAACTTTGAAGATGCTCGTTTTCCGGTGCAAAGAGTTATTCGTCCGCAATCTGCCCAATACCCCGATTTCAGAGGTTTTGCTGGTAGAGTAGAAGGAGGAGTTTTTCGTCCGGGCGATTCTATAACTGTTTTACCTTCAGGTTTAACCACCAAAATTTCTAAAATATACAATGCCGATGTGGAGTTGGAAGAAGCGTATTCTCCAATGTCGGTTTGTATTACATTGGAAAACAATATCGACATCAGTAGAGGTGACATGTTGGTGAAAAGCGACAATCTTCCTAAGGTAGATCAAGAGATTGAATTGATGGTGTGCTGGATGAACGATAAAAAAATGAATCCTACGGGCAAGTACTTATTGCGCCACACCACAAATGAGGCGAAATGCGTAGTTAAGAATATTGCTTATAAAATGAATATCAACACCTTGGAAAAAATTGTTGATAATTTTGAGGTAGAAAAAAATGATATAGTTAAGATTACATTGAAGTCGGCAAAGCCTTTGTTTTACGACGCTTACAAGAAAAATAGGGGAACGGGATCGGTAATATTGGTAGATGAATTTTCAAACGAAACGGTAGGGGCAGGTATGATTGTGTAGAAAATCCGTCTAGTTTCGCAGCGTTGCAGCTATGCCTATCCAAATTTAATTTTTTTGAACTTTGAGCTTTTGCTATCGTTAAGGGATTAGAGGGTTAAATGATTTGTTCATTTGGTAAGATAAAATTAATATTAAAGCTCGATATTCGTAAAATCAGAGTGGGTGTGAGACACGAGAGTGACGAACACCCGCTCTGATTTTCTTTAGTTTCAATCTCACGCTCATTTTGACTCTCATGTTAAAAAAACTGTTTTTATTATCTTTATTTTTTGTTTTCGGATTTTCATTTTCTTCTAAGAAGGAAAGTAAAACAGAAACAGAAAATGTTATTATTTTAGTAATTGATGGTCCGCGTTACACCGAAACATGGGGCGATTCAACACATACACATATCCCAAACATGTTCAATCACTTGCTTCCTCAAGGCGTATTGTATCAAAATTTTAGAAATACAGGATTTACCATTACCAATGGCGGCCACGCAGCAATGAGCACAGGAGTGGATCAAAATATTGATAATACCGGTAAAGAGATTCCTCAATTTCCATCCATCTTTCAATATTTCATCAAAGAGAAAAGAGTAGATTCTACCAAAGCTTGGGTCATTACGAGTAAAGATAAACTAGAGATTTTGGCCAACTGCAAAGATTCTGCATGGCACAATCGTTTTATGCCTGCAACCGATTGTGGTTTAAATGGAAATCACTCTGCTGATAGAAAGGATTCGGTGACAGTGCATCATGTCTATGAAGTAATGAAAAAGTATCAACCTAATTTAATAATTATCAATTTAAAAGAACCCGATTTTTCTGGTCATGCTGCCAATTGGAAAGGTTATTTGAAAGGCATTGAAGCGGGAGATAAATATGCTTTAGAATTATGGAATACCATTCAGAATGATGCACATTATAAAGGCAAAACTACTTTGTTGATTACGAGCGATCATGGCCGCCATTTAGATGGAGTGAAAAATGGGTTTATTAATCATGGTTGTGATTGCGAAGGTTGCCGACATATTAACTTATTGGCCTTGGGTCCCGATTTCAAGCAAAATATAATTTTTAATAATCATCGAAATCAAAAAGATATAGCATCTACTATTGCTTACCTGCTGTCATTTCAAATGACTACATCAAAAGGCGAAGTAATGACAGAAATGTTTAAATAGTGAATTTTAGAACCGAAATAAAATTAGGTACAGCACCTTTTGAAATCAACTATCAAAATGAATTAATGTTGCTGGGTTCTTGCTTTTCAGATAATATAGGCGATAAGGTGAAGGAGATGAAAATGAATGTTTCATCGAACCCGTTTGGAATATCATTTAACCCTCATTCTATTGCGCACAGTATTGCACAAATTATTCAAAACAAAGAATATACTGCCGTAGAAAATTACAATAATTTGTATTTCTCTTTCGATCATCATTCTTCTTTTTCATCACTAACAAAAGAAGAAACTTTGATGAAAATTAACATTGCTCTTCATGAAGCTCACAACAAATTAAAACAAGCCAATTTTCTTTTTATCACTTTTGGTTCAGCTTGGGTTTACCGGCATACAGCGCAAAATCGTTTGGTGGCCAATTGCCATAAAATCCCCAACAAAGAATTTTCAAAAGAGTTGTTGTCTATCGAAAATATTACAACATTATTCAATGCTTTAATTAGCGAATTGCAAGCTTTCAATCCCTTGTTAAAGGTTGTTTTAACGGTGAGTCCGGTGAGGCATTTAAAAGACGGTTTCATAGAAAACCAAAGAAGTAAATCTGTTTTGATAGAATCTGTTCACCGCATTGTAGAAGCAAATTCCATCTGCTCTTATTTTCCTTCTTATGAAATGGTGATAGATGATTTGCGTGACTACCGATTCTTTAAAAAAGACATGTTGCACTTGAATGAAATAGGGGTGGATTATGTGTGGGAGAAATTTTGCGATTTCTATTTTAGTAATGAAACAAAGGGTATTCAAGAAGAAGTGCAAGCATTAAATGCATTGCTTCAACACAGAGCAGTAAACGATACTTTAATGGACAATAAGAAGTTGTTGGCGTTTACAAGCATGAAAGAGAAATATCCTTATTTGAATTGGTAGGAGATCTACTTTCGAATTATCTAATACGGTCTACAGAACGAATTAATTCTTCATCTTTTTTGATGGCGCGGAGGGCGAGGAATAAGAAGATGAGATATGAAATAGGTAAAGTGATAATTATGATAGAATTTGGGGTGATTTCACCTGATAACACCACATTTTCTGACAACTCATGATTGGTAGGGATTAATGAACCAATAATACTAAAAAGTTCAACTATAACTGCGATTGCCATAGCTATCTTAAGTAATGTCATCTGTAATTTTCTTTTTTTGAAAGATAGCAGGCAGTAAATATTCAAAGCTACTAACAAGTAGATTGTTATGTCACTAAAAAAAAGAGAGTGATAGTAAAAAAGTACCAACACCAAAAGCGAAATAATCGCCAACACCAAATAAACACTTTGTATCCTCTGTATCATAAAATGAAAATAATAAATATTATTAAGTCCTGTTCGTCATTGCGAGGTACTCCGAAGCAACCTTATTGTTTTAGTTACTGATTTATGATAAGGTTGCTTCGGGGTACCTCGCAATGACGCACTTTATGTAATTATCTTATGCGGTCTACCGAACGAATTAATTCTTCATCTTTTTTGATAGCGCGGAGGGCAAGAAAAACAAAAAGAAATTGAATAACAGGAATTATTGCGCCTATGCCAATGGCTAAATCATCTGAATAGCTTACAGATAAAACAGAAACTATCATTAATATGGCAAGGAAAATCTTGCATAAGGTTATTTGTAAAGTTCGTTTTTTGAATAAAATAATGATGGGCATTTGAAGTAATGCTATCAATACCATGGCAATCGCAAAACTCAATTGAATATTACTTAAATCGGTTTGCATAAATATTAAAAATGCTCCAGCAAAACCGAAGAGTTCAACCAAAACAAGAAATAGACTCTGAATCCTCTGTATCATAATCCAAAAAATAAATTTGCATGAAAGTAATAAATAAACTTTCTTTACCCAAGTATTAAACAGCAGACCTAAGACCATTAAAAAAAATATTTCAAAAAATATTTCATTATATAATATAAAGTTGTAACATTGCTCTGCAAATCAATTTATTGGTTCCGATAAATTATTTTCACAAGACGTATTATTTCCAAAGAAAAAAAATCATAAAAAATTATTGTTATAACAAATTACACATGAGTGAAGGTGCAGAATTGAACAAGAAACCGGTTTCTGAATTAAGAGAAATCGCCAAAGCCTTAGGAATTGAAGGTGTTGAAGATTTAAAGAAAGACGAATTATTGGCTAGAATTGCTGGTCCGGTAGAAGGCGATAACGACGGCGATGCTCCTGCAAAAGATGCAGATGATGCCGAATCTAAAAAAAGAAAAAGAACACGCGTACTTAAGAAAGTAGCTACTTCAAACGTAGGAAACTCGATGTTTTCTGCATCGGCTACTCCATACAATGATGGCTCGGCCGCTAAAGTGGAAGACGAAGAAACTCCAATGGAAGAATTTGCGCCATCTGCTGCGGATGTGCCTGAGGCACCAGCAGCCGAACTACCTGCTGCGCCAACTGCACCAGTGAGTGAAAGTACTTTTGCTAGAAATGATGCTCCTGCTCCAAGAAGAGAAGATGCACCAAGAGAACAACGTTCTTTTGAACGCAGAGATGACCGTCAGAACTTCGAAAGAAGAGATGATCGTTCTTTCGATCGTAGAGACAATAACCGTGATAACAATAGAGGAAATGATCGTCCGTCTTTCGAAAGAAGAGACGACCGCAACAACGATAATAGAGGAAATGATCGTGCTAACGATAACAACAACAGAGGAAATGAGCGTTCTTTCGAAAGAAGAGATGAGCCTGTAAATCAACCTTTACCTAAGGAAGAAGAAGAACCAATGTTCAACTTCGACAATATTGTAGAGAATGAAGGTGTGTTGGAAATTATGCCCGATGGTTATGGTTTCTTGCGATCTTCCGACTTCAACTACCTTACTTCACCAGATGACGTTTATGTTTCTCAATCGCAAATAAAATTATTCGGTTTAAAAACGGGTGATACTGTAAAAGGCACGATTCGTCCGCCTAAAGAAGGTGAAAAATATTTTCCATTAATTAAAGTATTAGAGATCAACGGACGTGCTCCAGATGTTATTCGTGACCGTGTTCCTTTCGATTATTTGACTCCACTTTTCCCTGATGAAAAATTAGAGATTTGCAAACACAAAGGAGCGAGCTTATCAATGAGAATTGTTGATTTGTTCTCACCCATTGGTAAAGGTCAAAGAGGTTTAATTGTATCTCAACCTAAATCGGGTAAAACCATTTTATTAAAAGAAATTGCCAACGCCATTGCGGCCAACCATCCTGAAGTGTACTTAATTGTATTGTTGATTGATGAGCGCCCAGAGGAGGTTACTGATATGGCTCGCTCTGTAAATGCAGAAGTTGTTTCTTCTACCTTTGATGAGCCTGCCGACAAACATGTTAAAGTAGCAAGTATCGTTTTAGAAAAAGCTAAGAGAATGGTGGAGTGCGGACACGACGTTGTTATCTTATTAGATTCCATCACGCGTTTGGCTCGTGCTTACAATACCGTTTCTCCTGCATCAGGTAAAGTATTATCGGGTGGTGTTGATGCCAACGCATTGCACAAGCCAAAAAGATTCTTTGGAGCAGCAAGAAATATTGAAGGTGGTGGTTCTTTAACTATCCTAGCTACAGCTTTGGTAGATACTGGTTCTAAGATGGATGAGGTTATCTTCGAGGAGTTTAAGGGTACAGGTAACATGGAGTTGCAGTTGGATAGAAAATTAGCGAACAAACGTATTTATCCAGCTATCGACTTAAATGGTTCTAGCACGCGTAGAGATGACTTGTTAACCGATGAGAAATCATTGGCGAGATTGTGGGCATTGCGTAAATTCTTAAGCGATATGAATCCACAAGAAGGTATGGAGTTTTTGTTACAAAGAATGAGAAATACCAAAAACAACGATGAGTTCTTGGTATCAATGAACAGCTAATATTGTTGAATTAATACTTAAGGGATCCGTCCGTCCGTCAGCTGAAGGAACGACGGATCCCTTTCTTTTTAAGATGAAGAATAAAATAATTTTTTACAGCTACTGCTTATTTGCCGGATTTATTGGCTTTATCACACGTTGCTTTACCGATGATTTACAAAAGTTAGTGATGGTAATGTATATGGGCGGCAGCTTATTGATGATAGCAGCCATTTATTATTGGAGCTTAGAAATGTTTGAAAAAGAAATGAAATTTCATTTTTCGCTGAGAACATTCATCAAAAAGGGATTGCGTATTTCTGGCTTAATTGGAATTTTCGCTGCAATTTCTGTAATTCTTCAAATCGCAGTATTTGGCAATGAAGTGTTGGAAGGAAATCTGGCCATTATTCATATCGACAAGCGAATTCAACCCGAAGATTTAAAAGAAGCAATCGATGGTGCCGAGATATCAAATTCATGGTATGTTTTGTCGGCCATGCAGTTGTTTCGCTCCTTAACTTTCGGCTTGTTTTATACCATTATTATCTCGGCTCTTTTTGTTTTACATCCTTATAGAGTTAAGGACGAAAAGAAACAGTAGTTGGTTCTAAAAACATCTTATCATTCCTTAAAAGTTTGAAATCATGCTTAAAAATTTAATTGTCCTTTTCTTTTTCACAACATTAACAGTTAATGCTCAAGATACCATTAACTTAAATGGTGTTTGGAGAGATTCATCGGGGACTTCTTTCGCCAATTGCTATGCTATCATCACCCAAAAAGCAAATAAAATAACCTTTAGTCATTATATTGAATTTAACGGTCAGCCATTTGTTGAATTCGGACAAGGTTATTTAAAGCGCAGAACAATTAAGTATAAAGTTAAAGTGACCAAACAAATTGAAGGATGGGCTACCACGGGTGAGCACGAACTTACTTTAAGCGCTGATGGAAAAACTTTAAGAGGGTTTTATCATGATGGTAAAGGCAATACCGGACCAATGGTTTTAAAACGGGTGCATTAAGCGCGAATTAAACTTTTATTTTAAACATCACTGCCGCATCAAATTCTTTAAGCGTGCCAACGATTTTTGGTTGTTGGGCAATTTAAAAGAATTCATTATTTGATTTTTCTCCGATTCGGTTAGATGCAAGCTTAGCGATAGTTTTTGCCCTTTTTTTCCGGTAGGTAACTCAAAATCTACCACATCAATTTCACCATCAAAACATTCAGAGAAGTATTGCAGCAATTGATCGTGATTCAGGTCCTGCGTTCTACACAAGTTATAGTAAATACTTCTCACAGGCGACGTTAATTCGCCTAAGAAAGTTCTAGTAGGGTCTTCTTCTACCTGAAATCTCTTTTCGTTATCGCGAATTTGAATGATTACAATTCCGCTGGTGTTGGCACTAATCCAGTTTCTAAAGGTGTAAATAAATTTCATAGTCGCATCTAAGCCAAAGTTATCTCGCGCACCAGCATCCATTACTTCAATTACTGGCGAACTTGGTAAATGTGCAACAGGCATAATAAATGGAAAAGTAGCGTTCATGCGCAAAGCGGTAGTGAATTGCAAATTATCGGCATCTTGCTCTTTAAAGAACCTTGAGAATTCTATAGCATCTGTAGTGTGGTTGTTTCTCACGTTGTTTTTTGGCGAGAGGTACGATAAATAAGAAATGGGTTGAGAAGAAATGAGTAATTTTCTCCCATCGTTAATGATGGTGGGTGAGACAATCATCATAGGTATTTCGGCATTGGCTTCGGGCTCGCGGTATTCCCCTATTCTTTTGTTCAACATATCATCGGTGTTCTCATTCAAATTGTTTTCAAAGGCGTAGCCCCTATCTACAGTATAGGTGTGGCCGTTGTCTTCAAAATGACGGAATTTAAAAATAAGGTCATTCATGGTAACGTGAAAGGAAAGATTGTTTAGCATGTCTTTACTTACATTGTCGATGTATTTTTGGTCGTAAATATTTTTCACTTCGCCTTTGTTGGCTCTCATGTATAACTCTCTTAAATAGGCTGCCCCAATCATTCCTCCGGATGAACCAGTAATTAATTCTGTGTGGTTTAGTAGCTCACCGTTTAAAGCGCTATCGGCTTTAGAGAGCGAAAAGAAAGTCCACAATGAAGCTCTCAACCCACCACCCGAACAATTTACAAAAACGAGTTTTGGTTTTTGTTTGCTTTGCAGGGCATACTGACTGTTTTTATCTCTCCATTTATCTAAAATACCAACGGTGTGTTTAACGTCCTCAACATAATTATCGGCGCTGATGTTGTGCTGCAAGGTACCATCTCTAAAATCGGCTTTTGTTGTGTCGTAATTTAGGCCGTAGGCCTTGTTTCCCGAATTGAAGAAATCGAATTGAGATAAGTAGTTAAACGCCACAAAAAGCGTAATGAGCACAAAATCGGCCCAGCCCCTAAACCACGAGTGAATGGCCGATGTGAGCATTAAAAATAAAGTGAAAAGTAAAATCAAACTTGCTCCTGCGGGTATTATAAACAGTTTAAATGTGCTTAAAAAGCTGAGTAAGATGATGCTAAAAAATACTATGATTTCGAACAAGGCTGCATTCAAGTGGTTTTGTTGAAACACTTGTTTTAGCATTTTATTGTCGTAATGGTCGATGTTACGAGCCAAACGAATTTTAAATGGACTGCTCAAATAAGTAGAGATATTCCATTCTTTATCCATGTTGATGAACTGATCCCAGTCTACTTGTCTGTGAAGTACATCTTTCATGGGCTTTTTTGCTTTTTCTTCTGGGTGGGGATATAAATCAATATCATCTTCGTCTTTTTCCTCCCCATGCTCACGTTCGGCCTCAGTTTCTACGCCAAACATTTTTTTTATATCCTTGTTGGTAGACAAGAAATAGCCGAAGCAGGCGAAAATGTTTACGGTATAACCAGCAATAAACGAGAGAACGATAAAAGTGATGTAAGGTAATTCTTTGCCGCTATCGATAGAGAAGGAGATTACATTAAATAGATAAACTAGAATACCAATAATTGGAAAAATAGAGTTATTGATGCAGTATTTAATGAAAGGTCGCGATAAAGTGGCCAAGAAAGCAAAGCGGTGCCCGTTCATTATGTAAGAGGAGATGTTGAAGGCCATTGCGAAACCACCAAACGAAAACCCCATGATGAAATACGATAACCAACTCACTTCATGGAGGTACTCGGGAGAGAGAAAAAGGTGTTGAATTCCATAGTCGTGGGCAATTTTACCAGTAATCAAACTGATGATTAACAACCAAAACATAACAATCAATAAATTGTTTTTTAGGTGCACCCGCACCAACTGAATGGGAAAGAAATAAAACCATCTTTTTAAAAAGCGATTTTTAAAAATTGATTTCATTTTACTCATTCTGAAAAGGGTTTGATGTAGCCTCTACGCAAAGACTTAGATAAGGTTAGGATATTGTCTTCTTTTTAAAATTCGCATACAAAAGATGTATGAAAATCACGAAGAGAAAAGGCTCTATAAGTAATCGGTGACGGGCTTCGAAGTAAAAGAAACATTGCATAAACGAAAAGGCTAAGGCTATAACAATCCACTTTAAATGGCGATTTTTGAAGCTTAAGAATAGTAGAGCAGAAACGAAAATCAAGTTGAATAACCTAACAGCTGGCAGCATTTGTTTAACAGCAACAGGATATTCTTTGCCCATGTTAGGTGAATAAAACCAAAAATTTTTCAACTTAATGCCCAACATTTTAAGCACATGAAGAGGTTCGTTTAACCATTGGTCTTTGTAGCGACTCATAAAGAAATCGTTTTGTTCTTTTACCGAAGATTTGCCCAGAATATTTGAATCGTCATTGCTTAAGGCACTGTAATAATTTTCGCCGTTGTTAAGGTAATTACCTCCTTCAGAATCGTGTAAACTTCCTTTCCACAATATCTTTCCAGAAGTAGAGGTGAGTCCGATAATTCCATCGCTTAAATAATTGTGCGCTAACCAAGGGGCTAACATAATTCCTATTCCTAAAGTGATAAGAGCTGCTTTTTTTATTTCCTTTTTATAGCTGATGGAGGCCAATACAATCAATGGAATTACAATAAAAGTACCTCTAGCCATGATACACAAACCCAGCGCCAATCCTTTTTCTATTAACGATGTGTTTTTTTCTTGTAATACAGATAAACAAGTGTATAAGCTAAGCACCAAGAAAAGAAAATCGTGTGCAAAAGGATGAACGCATTTCAACTCGTAATAAATAAAGGCAGGGTGTAAAAGTGGCGCGATAGACAATACTATCATCCAATTGTCGCTTAAATGAAGCCATCTCCATTTTTGGCATTTTTTTAAAAGCGAGTAAAGCAGCAAAGTGGCAGAGCTCAGAAGCATAATGTTAAGCATTGCGGCGGCAATAGGGGCATTGTAAACCGAAAAGGTGATACTAAGTAATAGGGGGTAAATTGGAAATTGAAAACTGTGGTTAAGCACTCCATCATTCAAATAAAAGAAGCTGTAGTGTTTGGTGAAATTTTGTGCTATTTCGTAATCTTCAAAAGTGTTGAAATGGGTGATGAAAAAAAGTGAAGCCACCTTAATTATACTTATCAATACAACAAGAATAAGCAGATTTTTATTAATGTTGAAGCCCTTAATAGCCATAACCCCAATGATCGCTGCGTCTTAATCCCAATATTTTGTAATCTTTCTTATCGAGAGCTTCTTGAGCCTTTGCTCGATTGATATAAACCGATTTCTTTTGATAGCTTTCTACACCCAATCCAATTTGAAAAATCACTCCGCTAACAACCGCCGCAATAAACAACTGCGCCCAAATTTTATGTTTTGCAAACAACCAACTGTAGCAGTAAAATGAGTAGATAAAAGGTAGTGGAAAAAGTATGATGAAGGTGTGTGGCGAAGGGCCTTTAATAGAAAAGAAAAAGCTACAGAAAAGTAGAATATAACTTCCTACCATCGTCCACTTTGTTTTTTTCCACGAACTGTCGTCGTTCTTTTGAAAAAAGGCAATGATGAAAAATCCTACTTGTGCAATACCAAAAATATACAGATAGATTGTAAATGGAGACATCCACCAATGATCCTTAACCACTTGTAATCTTTGTTCGGTATCGCCTCCCAGCATGTAAGGAACTTCGTAAGCCGCAAAAGACAATAATTTAGTGAGGATAGGCGCTGCATTTTCAAAATTGTTAACTTGAAAAACAAGGTTTGAATCTACTTTGCCAGCCCCAGACGCGTCGGGATAAAGAAGAGTTGGAATCAATGTGCTAACGCCTAGCGCAACGCCAACTAAAAAATACAGTCCGCACCTTACAAGCGATTTGCGCTCATTTTTAAGCACGTGCAAAAAAGCAAAGCCAGTAAAGGGAAGAAGTAAAACCCACGACAAATGTATTTGCATGATACAAGTAATGGCCAAGCCGAAAACAAAAAAGGAAATGCCTTTTTTGATCAAAGAATCTTTGTAAAAATCCATTACTTCAATAAAACACAAGAAGAATGGGATAGAAAATACAATTACATAAGATGGATTTACTACTCGTGTAGAAAACTGCATTATCCATGGTGTAGTAAGCGTGATGACCCATATTACCCATTTAGGGAAATCACTAAATCGTTTGCATAAATAGTTTGCGAAATAAGAAAGTACTGCCAAAGAGAGTAAGCCTAAAAAAATGGCTGGAGCTTCGGGTATGGGCAAGATGTAGAAGGCTGCGCTTACCAATAAACCCTGCAATGCGCCTGGTATTTGGGTTTTGGTGTATACTACATCGGGGCCGTAAAATGGCCACGTACCGGTAGTGTAAGATTTTAAGCCTATTAAATAAATTTGCTGTTCATCTTCGGCCCAAAATTCACTTACTGCACCAAACGCAATTGCACCAAACGCAATTCGAAGTGCGCAAAGAGCTAAGATTAATACGACTAAATATTTTTTAGGGATATCTTTCATCGTTTTAAGATAGATATGCCGTGCGGACCTTCATTGAACAGCAAATCGAGAATACTTAGGTTGTGCATGAACCCCAGTTTATCTGCAAACACCTGCATGTATTCTTCGTGTTTAAAATCTGCATTTTTTTTGGGGTGAATATTTGTTCTAAAATCTGCTAAATCACTGTATTCTTTTTCGAAAGTATCTGTGGGCGTTAACTTGATGTTGAGTTTCATTTTAGCGCAAACCCAGTTGTGCAACAAGTTGTTGTATTCTAGTAAATATTCGGGTTTGCTAAAAATTAATTTCTCTAATTCGGCTTCGTAATACTCAAAAAATGGAGCCGAACGATAAGCAGTGGTGATAGAACGCCAAACGATCAATTGCCAGTTGTCGTTGTAGGAGATTTTTATGTTTTTTGTGCTTGTGCGATCTCTGTGCAGGCTTTGCAGCGGAATAGAAAGCGTTAGTTTTTTATTCGACCCATAGATGCTCATTCTGTTTCTATAGGTTTGCTTGGGAAAATGCTCGTTTATTTCAAGCAATGCATCGGGGTGTTTAAGCAATTGAGTGTAGTACTCAATGGGTCCCAAAAATGCACTAGAAAAAATTGCTGTTGCCATTATTGAGCTGCTTCTTTTTTTGCTTTTTTATTTTTCCAAAGTTTATTAGCCAACCAAAGCAATACTCCGCCAATTAAGAATTCCCATAAATAAGAACGAGAGATGCCGTCTTTATTTACGAAGGTGAATAGACGGTCGAATTGTAATCCGCCACGCTCATCATTATACGACATCCAAATAAAAACAGGAGTACCTGTAATATGGTCATCTGGCACAAAGCCCCATGCTCTTGAATCGGCAGAATTATCACGGTTGTCACCCATAGCGAAGTAGTAGTCTTTACCGAAAGTATAGTTTTCAATAAAACCATTGTCGTCTCTAAATTCAGGTTTAGCCGAATTTCTATATTCTTTAATCGCCAATTCATCTGGAAAATCGTTTTTCACCAAAGAACCATCGAAAGCTTTTATTTTTGCAAGAATATCTTGCATTTC